>Ga0123341_1006302_pt1 | contig 10722 bp, 5 predicted proteins | sample Turbeapinknodule_FD_89959 | JGI IMG/M metagenome (GOLD analysis project Ga0123341, IMG submission 89959) | Root nodule microbial communities of legume samples collected from Mexico - Turtle bean Mexico pink nodule | ecosystem: Host-associated > Plants > Roots > Nodule | place: Mexico: Nepantla...
AATGTTAAATTAAATTTGAAGTATGTTTCTTAATATTTTTATAATATTCTTATAAGTAAATTTTATAAGATTTATTTATTCTTAAAATGTTGGTATGTTTGATTAAAGTATAAAACTTAAAATGTAATTGAACTTTCAGCCAAATTTCAGTTTGCATTTCAACTATTTATGATGTTCTTATATTTTATTATATTTTTTATAATAAATTGTATATTATTAATGTGTTATAAATGTATTACCTTGGTTTTGTTTAGGTAATCTTTTAAAATTAAAGAAATTATGAATGACGTGTTTTACACTTAATTAATAAGACTTCTTCAAATATAAATTATATTTTCTACTTAAAAATTTCAAAGTTTTCTTTACAGATAATGGAAGATCCATTTGCACGAGCAAGAGCTAAAAGAAGAAAAACAATTTCAAAAGCTTAGTCATGAAAGTAAAAGTTAAAGAAAATTTAGCTAAATTGGAGTTTAACCCGTGAAATGTTTAAATCTATAGTTTGAAGATAATTTTAGCAAACTTAAAGAGAAAAATGAGTTCGTACTTAATACTTAGATATGTGAACTAAAATATATTTGATGGATTGGTTATATTTTAGCCTGAAAAATCAACAAAGGAATTTTGTTACTTTTCATGAATTTTGATGCTTAATTTTAATGTAAAAATTTATTACTTTTTCATATTTATTAGGTTAATTTTTTAGGCTTAACCATTATGATGGTTAATAAAAAAATATTTCAAGTGAGATCAAAAGCTTTCTGGAATTTATTTATGAAATGGAGTCAATTTAAAAAAAAATCCAAATCTAACATTCTTTTAAGACAATCTATTCATTTTTTTTAGCTTCTTTCAAAAATATTGTAATTGATTTTTGATTGCTTCTTCCTACACCTCCATATATTTTACTCTCATTTCTATAATTTTTTATTTCAAAAATATCTTTCTATAATATTCTGGATTACATAATCTGAAAATCTTTTTTCAAATTTATAATTAGCTTCTGAATTATGTAATTCAAAAACTTTTTCTTTTCATATCCTCCATAACATAATCCAGAAACAACCTTTTTTCATATGCATATCCGAATTACATAGTCACTAAACTACTCTGAATCCAGACTTTCAAAGTATATAATAGAAAATATCATTTTTTTTAAATATATTCCGAATTATGTAATCTAAAATATATATAATTTTTTCAATTTTTTTAATTTTCTTCAAGATTTTATAAATTTATGGAGATCGCATAAGAAAAATAAAAAGGTATTTTCAAGAGCATATGGCACAAGATGAAGCAATCTTGGATTTGTTAAAAGAATATTTGAGTAGTTGTAAATAGTAGCATGCAACAACATATACTAAAATAACCATAAGTGACAAGTAGCTTCAACCCTTTAACCATATGACCATATTTTATGAATTCAATCCCAAATCATATGCATAGAAAACATTAATCCCAAATTCTATTAATTGATACTCTATTTCTTCGAGAGAATAATTTTCATGATATTTTACTGAAAATACGTCGTTAAGAATTAGATAAGACTAATATAAAAACAGATGATTCGATCCATTGAATCATTTTTCAAAATCTACAACACACCTTATATTGTGTTTTCAACTTGCCTTTTATTCTCATTAGACACCACTTGAACTATTCTTGCCACAAAGTAACATCGTAATAGTAAAATTGAACATGAATAAATTATGAAGGAACTAAGCTTCAAAATCATGCAATGTAACAATCAATGCATTACAAGAACAGAGATAACAAATTCTATGGTGACTCACATCCAACAACGTTAATCGAATAGTTCAACACACTAAACGGTTGGAAGAAACCAAAGGAGAAATAAAGTCATCATGCCTTCTTCACCTCAGTTTCCCCTCATCTTGTTGGTGACAGCATGCATGGCGTCACACATTACAACTACAGAAAAGCATCTTTCTCAAGTAGCTTCAGGACTTCATTTTGATTGTTTAGCTTCGCAACATCTATAGGAGTTTTCCCGTCCATATTCTGGAGAGTACTGCAAATTCAACAACAAAGAAAGAACAATAAATGATTAAAACAATAGTAACTACATGGTATTATTGTAAGCATTAGAATTAATATTTGAAGGTGGAAAAGATTACTTACACTGCAGCGCCATTTTCAAGGAGAAGGGCCACACAGTCCTTTCTGCCATAACCAGCTGCGTAATGGAGAGCGGTGTTCTTATTCTTGTCCAAAGCATCCACTTTTGCTCCAGCCTCAAGGAGAATTTGAGCACACTTCACCTGAAAGGATATGAAGAATGTCAACCAGGTATTAGAAAAAGCTACTTAGAGTCTACAACAAAAATTCCTCATGAGCATTCCACTTAGCTTGGACACAAAGGGGAGAGGTAACTGAAGCAAGGTAGAACCCAACTAGTATTATCCATTCACCGCTGACTCTATTGCCTCTCTCCACAACCACTTTGGCCATCTATGTCACTACCCCTCATCAACATAACCACAACCAACAATGCCATTGCTGCTGCCAATGTCGCTACACATTGCCATGGTTATTTCCACTCTACCATAAAGGAATTAAATCTCAGAATTTTTCTATGGGAGGAATCTGATCATTTAAAAAACCTTCTGTACCACCCCACTTTATACCAGTTAGCATCAAGATTCTTCATGACATGAACATACGTTGATTGAACCACACTTTCTGATTGATGACTAATAACAAAATAGCATTGATAACCAATTCCTTTAAAAATTAAAGGAAGCTGTCCAATTCCTTCACTTCTGAGAGATAAATCTCATTGAAATAACCATGCAAAAACGGCATACCTAGGGTATCCCACAACACAAATAATTAAGGGTAAATAAATGCCCCTTGAAATCATAAGCATTCTGCAAACAAGATGAACTCAGATCTTGTTTTCATTCTCCTATTAATGTTCCTAACTCCCTAAACAAATACTGACAACCAAGCAAAAACTAATATATCCACTTAATAGTTATAACTTTTTGCTAAGTTGTCAATATTTGATCGGTATAATGGGAAAAGCAGACAAGATTTTCAAAGCAGTACCATCAGGGAATGGTTTAAACAGCTAGCTACAAGTATTCTACTTGTCACTTTTCCAATTGTTAAGTAACACATGAAAATTCTTAAGTTCAAGGTGTAAGAACAAATCCAGTATTAAGCAAATCCAATGATTCACCAAAGAGATTAGCTGCCAGCCAATGAAAAAAAGCTAATAGGCAGATGATTCCAAACTAGCCTTGCATATAATATCATCAACTTGCACATTATCTCCTCATTCCAACTGCATTCCTCTTTGCTCTCAAACTTTCTTCTCCAAATTGCAATCCATCTTATTCGTAGTCATTTTATGTTGTTTTTCTTACTAGAACAGTCAGCCCCTGGTAGTGTCTCCTTTATCCAGAGAAATATGACAGTTTGAAATTTCAGATGCATCCAATGATTATGTCATCGAACCCAAACTGTACTCACCCCTAATTTCAGCAATGCTTAAGAAATTGTCTCTCATTACAACATCTTTGACAACCCTGAACTGCTCACCCAGGTGGAAGAAACAATCAAAGCTATAGCCTTTTACTAGACAACACCCTGAGCCTCAATACATCCTTTATATCCTTCCCACCATGGTTCTAATCAAAGTCACGGACACCACCCAATATCATAAGCAGAAATTCTGAGAAACAAGAGGCATGATATAAAAGATGAGGAAATATTTACACCAATTTATTAGCATACCTCGCCATATCCACAGGCAAAATGCAAAGCAGTTCTTCCCTCTGAATCTTCTTCATCCTTGTCGGCACCAGAGGCTAGTGCAGTTTTCAAGCCCTAAAGATATGTCTAAAATTTTAGCTCTCAAATATTTCAAAATCATACCCAATGCCAATAAAGAGAATGGCTGAATTTCACAAATATAACTAGATATCTTAGCAGCCTAAACAACCCTTAATAAATGAATGTTTTGAATTCAATTTAATCTATTCTTCAAAAGTTAACAAAAGAAAAGCACATTACCCTTGTATAAGAGCATAAAAAACTGTCCATGCAACTGCCATAATAAATGGCTAATTTCCATAAATTTAAAAAAAGAAATCGCGCATAACTTATTTAAGTTTTAAAAATACTTTAATCCACCTTTTTTTAAATAATTTCACCAGTTCTAATTTATATTGTATAATCCAAAACCTTAAAGATGGACTTTTAAATTGATAAAAGAAGAGATTCATTGTAGAAAGATTTAAGAAAGTGGAAATATAACAGCAATCAAGTGATAACATCAAGGGCTAAAAGCTACCCAACATTTATACAGTTATTAGAAAATCAACTAATCAAATTCAAAATCACTACAGATGTCCTTAGAAATACAAGGTTTACACTCCTACCAACTGCATCGACCAACTAATAGCATAGATTACATGTTGCAACTTGCATGAGAAATAGCATCTTCACTTCAACCAAAAGGACTCAACCAAATCAATCTAAAGTCCATGGGCAACCCATAGTCCTTTAGCACAAAAAACCAGACAACCTACTCCATAAAGCCACTGAATTAAAATAATATCAGAACAGATGAGGATATAATTCTAAATAACAATAAAACCTAAAGCACATTTCCAGCAAAAGACATTTGTGTGACTAGCAAACTTGTGACAAGTGATGAAGAATATTTCTAAGCTTGGCTCTCCAATAAACAATATGAAGTTAGAGGGCTCTTAGTCTCAACTTCCAAAGGAGTTTATTTGTCCTTCATTTATCATCAGAATAACTTCAAGTTTTCAATTATAAAGTAAATTCATGATTTCTTCAAAAAGAGAGAATAAAGAGCATATGCATGTAGATAATATTGCTATATCTCACCTCCACATCACCAACACTAGCAGTATGATGAACAATTGATTCATCTTCATTTCCCAAATCTTCTGTCTCATCTACCCCAGAATTTTCAGCAGTGGCACCTGCTTCTCCAGAATTTGCAAGACCCATTGCTTGCCCCAACTTCCGCAAAACATCCTCATCATTCCAGTACCTGAAAAAGAGAGAACCACTTCAGAAGCTACTTGACATAACATATTAGAGTAAAAACATATGGAAATGTCAAAAGAGTTAGACATCAAAAAAATATTTTTAGCTTCTAAACCTCATCATAGCAGCAGGACCACCAGTTTCTATCTCGTCCAAAATATGTTTCAGTGATGGATCCTCTTTGATGCGTGCCATCCTTTCTTCAAGCTGGTCTTTATTTGATGGATTAGAAAAGCTTTCAAGCATGGCAGACATAGATGGATCCTGCATAGACAGCCTCTAATTCTATCAACCGGTAAATTTTTTTTGAAATAAAAAAAATTTAATGAAGAAGTTTACAAAATAGTGACCTGCATCAATGCATTACCCAGGCGCTCGGCCATGGTCATAAAATTAGGATTCTGCATAACCTGTTGCATGGTTGAAAAATATTGTTGGTTATCAAAGTTAGGGACACTATCCGGTGGAGCTCCTTGAAAAGTTTTCTGAAGCTGTTCAGCCATCTGATTGAATGATGGATCTTTTGCTATCTGTTCAGCCAATTCCTTGATACTTGGATCCTGTGCATTTAACAATTAAGCATTAGTATGCCAATATGAAGAAATGCCACTATATAATTGAAACTGAGAGCCGACTCCAAACATCTGACAAACAAGTTTCCCTTGAGAGTGAAAATTAAAAAAAAAAGGAAGACAAGGATCAACCCATATAAAGAGCTAAAGAAACAATAAATTCCCTCATTTATACTCTTCAATAGATTCCTATAAAAAAACTGTAAAGGATTAATTCAAAGATAGAAGCTATAAGAAATGAAACTACCAACCAGAATGTAATCCAAATACACAAAATGTTCACTACTATACTCTCATACTCTGGAAAGCTTTGAAGGAAAAGACAAATACAATTCTGATGAAGTCTTAAAGACAACAGTGAAGATTTCTAAAAATATCTAAATAGTCTTTTTGCCTCAGAAATTCCAAAATCATTGTCCAACCACAGGCTCAAAATCCAGAGAACCACCACCAGGACATGTACAAACAAGCATTCATAAAAATCAACAATATCTAAAAGATTGTTTGTGATCATAAAATGCATGAAAAAACATACCCAACATCATTAACAATTAACATGGCCTAGTTATTAAGAAATAGAATTATAACAGACATATACATAATACAGATAAGAAAAAAACAGAGATACTGATTTACATTGAGCAGACCAGACATTCCTGAAAAATCAAAAGGGTTGCCTGGAAACCCAGTTGCAGGTCCAGAAGCAGCTCTTTGTCCTGCTGGAGAATCTTTAGATGATGTTTCGTCATGGGAAGCTTTATTCTCTGTTGTACCAGCTTTGTCATCTAAGAAAATCTCAATATGTGTGAAACTAGGGCACTTTCAAGGGTTCAAAAAACCATTGCAGCTATGCTAAATCTCTAGCACTAAAGGTAGAAGACATATAAATGATGGAGACAAAAGTAAAAACAAATTACACAAAGAATAAGTCAAACATAGAAGGCACCAATAGGCAGATAGCAAACTGAAATTTTTAAATATCCGCTTACTCTACAAGGAAATGATAGTCAATCCAAAACCATAAAGTGTAGAGCAGATTTACCCATGATGATGAGTGCAATCAAGATTCATTAAGCAAAACTTCATACAGCAAGTACTTTTATATAATAGTGCAACTTCAAATTGCCAGAACATTATCCCTTACTCTTTGCAATGCCTACACACAAATCCAAACTTTTTTTCCACCAGCAGATAAGATGGAAGGAATCCGAACAGGGAACCACAACTTGGTAAGCAATTTCCCCTTATTGTTCTGATTCCATGGAAGAAGAAAGAAAATAACAAGCAAAATCAAAATTCAGGCAAATAAATAAATAATTAACTTTATCCTGGGCATATAGCAGCATTAAGAAAGCTTGTTGAACTAAAACAAAAAAACAAAACAAAAAGTTAAAAAGAAAGCCCCGTCGAGTGTAACCAAAGAAAAGAATAAAGGGGCAAAATTAGATGCACTTAATATTCATATCCGTACTTTATATATAAATATAAACACACATGAAAATAATTAACTTCTAAAAAACAAACTCATATTGTAAATTCGATTCAGCAAGCAAAAGGCGTTAATCCGTTAATCCAAATCCCACGTATCTTTTGACAAAGCATCAATTAAGATCAAAATGAAAGCAAACTTTGTTAATTTAGGGAAATTATTTTTTTCAATACCAATCTACAAAAGAAGCTGAATTTGCAGCAGATGGGACAAAAAAAACCCTACAAAACAATAACGTGATTACTCCGCACACCACATCTAGAAAAGAAAACATACCAGCAGGAAAATCCTTTTTGGAATCGGAAGCCATGGGAGAAGAAATTAAGAAATCGCTGAAAGAAAAACAGAGAGAGAATTATTTAGGTTAGGAGTAACAGCAGATTGAAGAATTGAGGGAAAATGGAAAATTGGAGAAGAAACCTAAGCGGCGAAAGGAGAGAAGAAGAGTTTGAACCTGAATCTGAGTCTGTGAGAGAAAAGTATGAGAGTGAGGAATGGATGAAGAGAAGTGAAATGAAACAAAACCCTTTTTCTTATTTTCTTGCTATTTATTTATTTATTGAGCCAAAGGATTCAAGCCCCACATCGAAGAATAGATGACGATAGAATACAACACACAAATAATAGTGATATCTGTGGGCCCCCTCAATCCCCATCCTCGCAAATGAATGGCTCCCTCTCTTATGTGATATACCCAATTTCCATCAACTTTTGCTATTTCAATAATATACTCTTACACCAAATTTTTGTTAGATGTCAAATTTTTTTCCAAAATTTGTAGCTTCAATTTATTTATAAAAATAAAATAAAAGAACAAATATATATTGTACAGGTAAGGTTCAGATGATTCGACTGCACCGTCCGACCGACAAGTATAAACACACCAAAAAACGATAAATCAGTTAATTTTATTTTTATAATTATACACATTAAATACAATCCATAACGATGGAGCGTATTTGAAAACTATATAAATAAATATATTGGATAAAATAAAAGTTTATTACAACATTACGAGCATTTAAGTACCGAATATTCTATTGAGCGTAAAATAACATTTTGTTAATGCACTCGTAATCGAGAGTCAAATTTTAAATTTTAATCGAAAAGAAGAAAAGGAAGAGAAATACGATTGAGGAAGACAAATCAATTGTTACCGTATATTATTTATATTTATTTTATTTTATTTTATTTATTTTTTCATCCTCTTGATAAGAATAATTTGGAAATTTAATTATTTAAGAGATTAATTAATGTCTCACATGTTTTATAATTTTCTTTATTTATTATGTATTTAAATTTTCAGTATTTATTTTAATATGTTACTAATTAAAGACTTGTGGATTTAAGTGTATTAATTTTATAATCAAAATTTATATTTTTATGGTAGCTTAAACTTCTAAGTAGAGATGACAATATTTTTATGGTAGCTTACGTGTAGGTTTGGGTTGGTTTATCTTTGTTCTTTAAAGAATTGGTCCAAAAATTTGGAATAGTCAGAGAACTCCTAACTTATATCATATGCTTAATTCATAAACGAAATATTTTATTAAGGACATAGTTTAATAGAGATTAATTTATTCAATCGTACCTTAATTCTTGTGTTTTTCAATGGATTGTTCCAAAAACTTAATCTTATGATGTGTAAAATAAATTAATTTATCCAAATTTGATATTATATGTGGTGACAAAAATCCTTGCAATTGAAATTAGAAAATGGAACTTAGAGATTTAAGGAACATAAAAATTATTGTTCTTTGAAAATTAAATTAATAGGAAAGAGGTAAGGATAAGTTTCTCTCATATTTTCTTTCAATTCTCAAGTGAAATCCCATCTTCATCACAAACCACTTTGGCTATCCAATCTTTAGGATATTTGTTAAGAACATATGTGATAGAAAATTCAAGTAGTTGACATCAATACTTACCATTAATAAAGTTCACTTAAAATAATGATTTCATTCTAATATAAGTATGACACCTTATGAAACACTATATGACAAAAAATGTAGAACATTATCACGTTGGTTTGAAATATTTGAATTGCCTTTTTCACTCAAAATAAATATTTGAATTGTTTTTTTCACTCAAAGTATTTGCTACCATATTAACCTTTCCTGAAAGATGCATATCATAATCCTTTGAGAATTTCATGAATCTCCTATGTCATGTTTAACTCTTTATAATAAAAACAAGTACTTCAAACTTGTGTGGTCACTTGAAACATTAAATTGAACTCCATTTAAATAATACCTTCATATATTCAAAGCAAAAGTGATTGTTATAAACCATAAACCATAAGGCACGAGCAAGATAATTTCTTCCCTAACTTGCAATCATCTTTAAGCATAATCTACCCCTTTATTTCCTTGCATGAATACACCTCTAAGCTCATGGTGTGACACATCACAATAAAACTAAAAAAAGTTTAATAGTATTGGGAATCATTAAGACTGAGGAGCTAGGCATCATCTGCTTCAACTCAAGAAAAATCTACAAGCAAGAACTTGATCTTTGTGAGTCAACTATGTTAAAGGTGTCATTATACTAGAAATTAATCACTAAATTTTTTATCATAGCAAACTAAATCCACAAAAATTGTAACCTCTTATACATTATTGTGATGTTCTATTGCAATATAATCTCCACTTTAGAGAGGTTTACTACATTCCTCTGGGTTAATATCATATGCTCCATAAACTTCATTTGTCTAGTCCAAAACTTTCCCATAAACAATTTGGCTTTAAGTTGTTTTTCCTGTAAATTCCCAACATTGTGTTGAGGTATTCCTCATGTTCTTAATGAATACATGAATAAACAATAATGTCATTTATGAAAACTTGTCCAAAAATAAACAAAAATCATATTCATGTTGTTCATAACACAAAGTTAAAACATTCATCACTTCAACTTCAAACAACATCACAACATACTCATGGTGGTTAAATTTAGACTTAAAGGTTGTCTTTTAGACATCTTCATCCTTTGCAAAAAAAATTAATGATATCATTCTCATATAGATAACCTTGACGTATAATAAAAAATGACACTCATAAACTCATGTAATACTCGTTTATCACTCTCCACTCCTTCATATGAGCGAAACTACAAAACACTTTACTGAATTATGAATTTTGACTTGAGTATCAGAGTGTTTTTTGCAGGTACCATTCGAATCTGAACTTTGTTGAGACCGAGAGACAGAGTGACAAAAAAAGAGTAAGGAGTTCGCTTGGAGAGGAAGGGAAGAAGTGCCGACCAACCGAGGAGGTAGAGGAAAGCTCGAATAGTTCTCTTAGTTCCAACCCCATTCAAAAACAATAATAATGTTTTTTTTTTCTATAAAAATAACTATTTTAAAATTTTATTAATAACATTTATTTCAAATAACATCAATGACACTTTTAATATTACATCAACCCACTTACCATTTTTTTTATATTCACAATCCTCAAACCTAATTTAGTTACAATTTGTCGTGCAAATACATTTTTCTCGTTATAACTCATAAATTACCAAAAAAAAATGTTAATATTAATGATTATACACTTTGAATCTTTGATTTTATACATAAACTAATAATTATTGATATCACTTTACTACTAAATAAAC
>Ga0123341_1006303_pt1 | contig 10722 bp, 11 predicted proteins | sample Turbeapinknodule_FD_89959 | JGI IMG/M metagenome (GOLD analysis project Ga0123341, IMG submission 89959) | Root nodule microbial communities of legume samples collected from Mexico - Turtle bean Mexico pink nodule | ecosystem: Host-associated > Plants > Roots > Nodule | place: Mexico: Nepantla...
ATATTAATATGTTAAATTCCTTTAAAATTAATAGTTGGTATAAAATCTCCCACCTTATATTTTCTCCAAAAACAAAAGGCGTAATAAAATAATTCTTCAAAACTACAATTCAAATACTATTATAAAATATAAAACATTAAAATTAACTTGAATACATTGTAATTGTATATATAAAAATAAAAAGTTAAGCTCACATTTAATAATATATCATCACATAATTTTATCTAAAATAAAGTATATCAAAATATAATTATTTAAAATTGTTCTTAAATAATCTCATTCCTAATCATGGATTTACATTAAGCTTCTTCTTCGTTGTTTCTCTTCACAGGATCTTAGTTTTAATAATTGTGAATGATAAATATTATTAAAAAATATAATATTTATTGTCCTAAAGTCAACTTCTTTATATATATGCATTATGTCTAGGCAGGAATGGACGTGAATCAATAAAAATATTATAATTAAGTTTGTATTAGTTTAATTACAGTATATTAAGTTGATTTAGAATTATTGTAGCAATCTTTTTAATGACTTCAAAGGTTGCTTCTAAAACCATTTTAATTAGTTATAATTATTATCCACCAGATGTGGACTTCTAGTCTTCCACCATATATGATTAAGAAACAAATTAAAATTAAAAAAAGTAAAATAAAATAACTACCGATAATTTGGAATTCTTTTACAAAGAATATTAAAAAATATATCATCTTTTAATATGTCATTCTGGAAATTTGTGCCTCACACTACAGATCAATCTTACGAATAATTTTTAATAAAAAATAATTCTCTTCTCCATGTTTTAGAGTTTTATATTTGGACCCAAAGTTTAATTAAGTTCCTATATAAGTGGGATATGGTGGCATTCTTCTCCATCTCTCACACTTCTTGTTTGTTCCATATATTATACTTTCTTGTTGGTTGATCATAATGTCACTTGCTGGTAAAATCAGCACTGAAATTAGGGTTCATGCAACTGCTGCAAAGTGGTTCAACCTCTTCGCAACACAACTCCATGATGTTCAAAACCTTACTGATAGGGTCCACGGAACCAAACTGCACCATGGTGATGACTGGCACCACAATGAGTCCATCAAACACTGGACTAGTACCATAGGTAAATATTCAATCCTTATATAGAGACAAGTAGCATTATATATATACAGTCAAAATACAAATAAACACGTATTTAAAGATGGAGTGATTGATCATTTTGAAAAAAAAAATTCTTTAGTTCAATTAAATGTTTGATCATGTGTTACAACAAAATTTGTTTCTGCATGTTTTTCTTTTTATGACTGTTATTTTGATCCGTTGACTTGTTTGTTTATGATCTAGAGTCTTTGATAATTTTGAGTTGATTGGTTTTGTGGGGTTTTCTTTTTAGTTTTTTTTTTATCGACAATAAACAATTAAATTAAATCAATCCACTTAAAGGGTGGTCCAACCCTCATACATAGAATAAAAGATAAAAGTTACTTTCTACCTTCGTACCTAAAATCCACAGATTAATCATCTACTTCTTTTTCCAACACTAATGACTGAAGAATAAAACAACACACCAACATGAAATCGAGTACATACATACCAAGGGTTCAAGACACCATTCAGAGAATGAGAAACTCACTGACAGTAATTTTGAGTTGATCCAAGACCGAACCTTGACCTGAGCCAGAGAAAATACTTCAATATGATCAACCACTTCTCATTTAAACAAACAGGTTGATTTTGAGTTGACAGTTTTTAGTAAACTTGTAGGATCTCTCTCTTGAAACGAGACGTTTTGTAAAATGGTTGGATCACTCATGATATGGAGCATATTGATTAATTTATTTTTACTAATAAAAAAAGAAATATAATGAACAAACTATTATTAAGGTCAATTTCTTAATGGCTTTAATTAAAGAAATTAACATTGAAGCTAAAAGAACTACCAAAGAGATTAATGTATTTTGTAACTCTTTATGTCTATGTTGTTGGTATTGATTATTACTTGTAAAACACCAGATGGTAAGGTGACAACATATCACGAGAGTATTGAATCCATTGATGAAGCAAACAAAACAATAACCTACAAGGTCTTCGGTGAAGAATTCGATCACAAGTTTAGGGTTTTAAAGGTAATATTTGAAGCAATTCATAAGGATGAAGGTGGTTCCATCATCAAATGGATCATTGAATACGAAACTACCAGTGAGGAAGTTCATCCTCCATTTGGGTTCCTCGAATATTTGCACAATGGAAGCAGAGATGTTGATGGCAATCTTCTCAAGGCATAGCTCCAAAACTTATGAACAAAATAATAACAAATATCAAATAATTAATGGAGATTGGCTATGGATGAAGTCATTATATATATGTACAATAAATTCATGTGATAGTCCTTTTTATGTGTTGAATAAACATGGATGCATTACGTTATGTTTCTGAATTGTTTTAATTAAGTTTGAATTCCCAAATATCTTTATTGTAATTGGAATGTATTATTATCCAGAAGTTCAGGAATTTAATTAGTATACCTTTATCAATCAAAAACCAAATATATAAAAGTTTATCAACTCTTGCTATCCACGAGATGTTTTTTTATATCAAAATAACAACTAATCGTTTTATATACATTTAATAAGTTCAGAATTTGGTTTAGCTCATACGGTTGTGACCTAGTTAATCAAATTTTATTTTAAATTCATTATAGAAAACATTCAGTACAAGAAAACGGTGATTTAACTTTCATATGTATGTGTGTGCTAGGTGTAGGTGCGATTTTCGTAGGTCAAACCGACGCAAAGTATTTTAATATGCGTAGGTTTGGCTAACGAAAATCCGACGTTTATGCGTCCGTTTTTGGTCCACGAAATATTATATTTTTTTTGTAGTGATCTTTAAACTCAACATCCATTAGATATAATTTTTCGTTGACACAAGATAATCACTCAAAATTTAGAATTTTTGAGTAAAAGTATTTGTTAAGTAAGTGATAGAGGGGATCTCGACACACACTGCTTAAAGGTTGAAAACGGTTCGACCATCTAAAGACCATTTTGTTGACGTAGTTGAAGTGGTTCTCAAGATATAACAAACATCTCTCAACACAACATGATTAACATAATTCAAGATAACTTGTCCTAATCCAGGACCAGATTGAGGCACTTCTTCTTACACAAGAATTGCAGTTTGAGAAACATGGTTTTTTTTTATCTCCTTTACAAGCTATTATTACTTTTGGTTCATAGTCTTTGTCAAATCATCAACAAAATCACATTTGCATCAACAACTCTTAAAATAGGGAGGAAAAATGTCTTTTCATTCTAACAATTCTTAATGTTTAATGTGTAATGACATAATTAAAATTGATAATGACTCAGGTATGCTTATCAAACATGTTTGAAATGTTTGCTTTACTATACCACACATGAACACGACCTTTTATTTAAATCATTTGTTTCATGTTCTTGAAATTAACAAAATTCTTATCAATGTTTCAAAATTTGCCAAAGATAATAATGTGTATTTTGAATTTTATCATAAGAAATGCTATGTTGAAAATAAGGCCTCCAAGAAAATTGTTTTTCAAGAAAAAATTAAGGATAAGTTGTATATTTTCCATGCGTTTCAACATTTGGGTTTTTATGCTAATAATACTTCTTTAGTGAAATCTTTACCAACTTTTAATCTTTGTCATTCTAGACTTGGTCACTCTTCATTTTAGACTTCGAAACAAATTTTCAATCAATGTAATAAACAATGTGTTAGACAAATTCTTTTTGTTATTCTTATGCTTAAGGCATGTCTCATTAGTTGCATTTTCTATTCTTATGCGCGACTTCCACAGAAGTGTCCGGGTCGAGAATGGAGGAGATAAAGTAAAAGAGAAAGACAGAGGAAACCAATCCACATCCAATCGGTCGGACAGGTTCAAAGAAACACAAGGATCTCAGTTTCATACCTACACCCCATTGAATGCTGTAAGGGGTAAAATTATGGACGAAACCCTACAAGGTGAACTACTCCTGACCTTAAAACAATTGTAAAGTCCGACAAATGCCGATATGTCTAAACATTGTCGGTACCATCGCAACTACGACCACACGACCGAGGGTTTTCACTTATGCACACCAATCCCCACAAAAGGAGAGATATCCTCCCAAGGAACGGAAAAGCAGTATACACGACATGGACGAGAAGGATCATGTCGTTTTGACGATGACCAACACCCTTCTAAGAAAAAAAAAGGAGTGAAAGTCTTGTACATAGGACTCGGTCGCAAAGCGAGAGTTCTCGAAGGAACGATCGATCGAGACGTGGCACCTGGGAGGTCATCAATACCATAGACGGTACGATCCCGCTCGGAAGCATCAGTCGAAGAAAGGGACGATTACGTAGAAGTCCTTCCCTGGAAAGCAAAAGTCCCAAACACGCTACGGGGAAAGTAAACACTATCGCTGGAGGATTTGTTGGAGGAGGATGTTCCAGTTCCGTCAGGAAGAAGCATATTCGAACCATTCGGTCAGTCCACTCAATAACTACCAAGGGTTGATCGAGGATTCCACCAATAACTTTTACAAATGGCGACTTCACCACTATCGACCCAACCCAGAACGACCCCTTGGTCATTACCGTGGAGATTGAAAATTTTGCCATCTCTAAGTTTTTGGTGAATCAAGGCAGCTCGGTTGACATCCTGTACTGGAGGACTTTCAAGAAAATGAGGATTCTAGAATTAGAAATTCAGCCCTACAACGACCAGATTGTTGGATTTTCTAGTGAGAGAGCGGACACACAATAATTCATTAACTTGTACACCACATTTGGGGGAAGAAGGGTACATTTGCAATACAATAAAAATCATATATCTCATAGTAAACGCAAATCCTCTTATAATATATTGCTCGGTCGATCGTCCATTAACCGTTTAAAGGCAATAATGTTCACTCCCCACATTGCAATGAAGTTTCCATCGGTAACAAGTGACATCATTACTGTCCATGTCGATCAGAAGACAACTCACGAATGCTATGTCACAAGTTTAAAGGTTAAACCGACTAGTCGGATGTACAAGGCCTCACCGCGTGAGCGGTCCATGGGAAGGAGGGGACACTCACCAAGATCTAGGGAACCGACCAGGGATCGATTCCGTGATAGAAAGTCAAGAGAACACATGGTCGCCCTGGTTAATCTTGACCCTTGGCTCAACGAAGCCCTTATTGAACCAAGCAAGGACCTTCGCCCGCTACCCCTCTAGGATGAAGAGCATGCAGCACATATGGAGACTTCCCTGAAACCAGACGACAACAACCTGGTAAGTCAAACGTTAATTGATAATGTTGATTTGTTTACTTAGACAACTTCAAATTTACCCGGAGTGAGTCCGAACATCATTACACATCGTCTCTCCGTCTATAAAAAGGCTAAACCAATCACTCAAAAGAAACAAAAGATGGGTGAAGAGAAACGTGATGCCGCACGACAATAGGTTGAGAAGTTAGTAAAAATTGGCTTCATCAAAAAAGCACACTACACCACCTGGTTGGCCAATGTGGTCATGGTAAAAAAGTCCAATAGCAAATGGAGAATGTGCACTGATTACATTGACCTCAAAAAGCTTGTCGAAAGGACTCTTACCCTCTACTAAGCATCGACCACCTCGTCGATGGAGCGGCCAGCCACAACATTCTAAGTTTTTTGGATGCATACTCCGGATATAACAAATCCAGATGCACCCAAGAGATAAAGAAAACACGACGTTTATGAAAGATTGTGAATATTTCTATTATGAAGTCATGTTGTTCGACCTCAAAAATTCAGGGGCCACCTATCAAAGGCTAATGGACTACATTTTATAAGGGATGCTCGACCGTAATGTCGAGGTTTATGTAGACGACATTGTGGTCAAATTTGACTCATGCCAACAACACATCCAAGACCTACAGGAGGTGTTTCAAGCTATTCGAAACTACGACATGCAACTCAACCCTGACAAGTGTGCGTTTAGGATAGAAGGAGAAAAGTTTTTAGGTTTTATGCTCACTCATCGTGGCATAGAGGCAAACCTGGAGAAATGTAGGGCGATCACCAACATGGTTAGTCTTGAGAACGTCAAAGAAATTCGAAGATTGGTCGAGCGACTAACAACCTTTCTAGGTTCGTACCAAGGCTACCAGCATAACCAAGCCCATCGTACAATTTCACGCAATAAGGCTAAGTTCCAATGGACAAGCGAGTGTGAAGGGATTTTTCTTCAATTAAAAGCTTTCTTGGTGTCCCCCAGTTATTCAAAAGTCGAAAGCCACAAAGCCCATAATAATTTACCTCGTTGTCTCAAAAGACGCGGTTAGTGGAACATTGGTACAAAAAGTTGAAAAGGAAGAGCTACCAATTTATTTTATCAACAAGGTACTTCACGGTGCCTAGATACGTTACCATATGATCGAAAAGGTAGTCCTGGCCTTGGTGATGACAACACGGAGAATGTGCATGTATTTTCAAAATCATTGTATAATAGTCAAGACCGACTATCCGATAATGAAGATACTAGAAAAGTTAGATTTGGTTGGACGGATGATTGGATGGGTCATTGAGTTATCCGAATTTCAGATTCAATATCATCTCAGGGGGTAATTAAATCTCAGGCTTTGGCCAACTTTGCAGTCGAGCTCAACCCTCATCCGACCGAAGAGGAGGACTCACAATGGATCTTGCATGTCGATGGGTCCTATAACAACAGATCATGTAGTGCATAGGTGGTGCTCGAGGGACCAAGCGATCTCCTCCTCGAGCAAGAATTAAAGTTTAAGTTCAAAATATCCAATAATGAGGTCGAGTACGAGGCCATTATAGCCTGTCTCAATCTAGCACTAGATGTGGAGGCCAAAATACTTATTCAGAAGCCGAAAGCCACAAAGCCCATAATAATTTACCTCGTTGTCTCAGAAGACGCGGTTAATGGAACATTGGTACAAAAAGTGGAAAAGGATGATCTACCAATTTATTTTATCAGTAGGGTACTTCACAGTGCCGAGATACGTTACAAGATGATCGAAAAAGTAGTCCTGGCCTTAGTGATGACAACATGGAGAATGTGCATGTATTTTCAAAATCATTGTATAATAGTCAAGACCGACTATCCGATAATGAAGATACTAGAAAAGTCGGATTTGGCTGGACGGATGATTGGATGGGTCGTTGAGTTATCCGAATTTCATATTCAATATTAGCCGAGGGGGTAATTAAATCTCAGGCTTTGGCCAACTTTGCAGCTGAGCTCAACCCTCATCCAACCGAAGAGGAGGACTCATAGTGGATCTTGCATGTCAATGGGTCCTATAACAGCAGATCATGTAGTGCATGGGTGGTGGTCGAGGGACCAGGCGATATCCTCCTCGAGCAAGCCTTAAAGTTCGAGTTCAAAACATCCAATAATCAGGTCGAGTACGAGGCCATTATAGTCGGTCTCAATCTAGCACTAGATATGGAGGCCAAAAAACTTATTTGAAGAAGTGACTCACAACTTGTTGTCTGTCAATTCAAGGGAGAATTCGAAGTGAAAGAATCGTTGTTCGCTTAAGCTTTTAGGGGAGGTGTTGTACGTTTTTGTTGAGTTTTGTACAGGGTTGGACCATTCCTGAAGTGATTTTGTACCGGTCGGTGCGGGACGAGTCAGTCATTCGACCTCAGTGACCGACCGACCCCACCAAAGCACATTTAAAGCACTTAATAAATTATGTCAACGACAATTATGAGAGCCCTTTATGAGTCACATTTATGTCGCGGATTATGCAGGAAATATCTCTGACAAATCAACTAAATACTGATTAACTGAAAGATGATACAAATATTCTTAAAATATACCAACAAACCTATATACAAGGATATCTCTATATAAATCAGGGATCACGATACACATCGGTAAACAACTGATATTCAACCCATCATAACGGTCCATGACCAACACTATAAATAAACCATTTGCAGAGGTGTAAGGTATGCTTTAATCAGTTTACAAATATACACTCTTTACATAGAGTACTTACTTGATTGTCGGAGTACCTTTTTCAGGTCAACCCCGACCAAGTGCCGACATTTGAGAAAGGAGACTCGAAGGAAGGAGCGAGGAAATCATCGCCACGTCAACAATTTGTACAACCAGTTTTAGATACTATCTAAACCCTCTTTGCCTATACGGGTACAAATTCATATTTATTTATTTTTCCTTATTGATAAATAATAATTATAACTTAAAAGAGTTATGCAAGAATAAATACAATAATTATTTATTACTTGAAACTGAACTGAATAATAAAAAGGCTGCCTGAGTCGTATTCAACTGAAAAATGAAGTAGAAGATGTTTTCTAAAAGTTCTCTAACAGTTCTAAGTTTCTTCTACTACCAATACCAATTCATTCATAGAACAAATCTAACACAAATCATCGTACCAAGACACGAATTTATCGTACAACTACTATTAAATGTCATTTCATCCATCCACGTATGCAATACAATCATCAACTTGGAAATAAATGTTATTATCTTTCTTACCTATTTCAACAAATCTTTGAAAACCATCTCCAACAATCCAACTAACCTTCCAAAGCTTAATCCCCCATTATCTTTAATTTTTTACTTCTTTTATAAATTTCATTTGATCACATATCTTTTCATTTATAGTCTATTATCATTGTGATGACATGATTGATATGATGACACACTCTTTTTTTTATTAAGCATGTAAATCTAATTCTAATAATAATAATAATAATTTCACTGCAAAAACCAAAATTATAATGATTGCACAATTGATATATGACATATTTTTTCAGTGTAATATTGCAAATATTAAGTTATTACATTTTTAGCGACATCGTCAAATTATTACGTCATGACACGATTGACATGACGTATTTTTTACAATGGGACACGTTAACACACGTTGTTAATATTAATCATAAAAAAATGCAATTTATTGGCATGATTTAAAAATTGTATGGGAATGAAAAACAAAAAAAAATGATGATGATACAAATTAAATGAAATAAAAATAATATAAAACAGTAAAACAAGATATTTATCATTCATTTATTTATATGAATTAATAATCTTATAAATTAAATAAATAAATAAAAATAAGTTTTTAATTATAATCCAAATCTTGAATTACATGATATGGTGGCATTTGGTCGGTCTTCAAAATTTGAATATTAGATTATAAAATGTAGACCTAATATCAGACATTTTGATTAGAATTAATGGTTAAGTAATCTATCACTATCTAAAAAGTTGACTTATAATAGCAATTTGTATTTACCTATCATAGTAATAATTATAAATTTAAATATTTCCTATGTTAGGTATTAATTTAATTCGCATAATTTATTAGAATAGTTAAAAGTTAATGTCATAATAAATACTTGTTATATGGATTTAATTAATTATTTAAGAAATTTTTTAGATGTATAAGGATTTAGAAACTAGTCTAAAAATAAAGTGATATTATTTAGATGATACATACACATTTTTATTATTTAGATAAAAAATTATTTTAAATAAAAAACTATTTATTTAAATTTTATTTTAATATAACTACCACTTTATATAAAAACATTTTTCCCTCTATCTTTTCTCTAGATTTTTGACCTCATCCTTTATCAAATTAATTATCAGAGATATAACTATTGAATCACTAGTAGTGATTAGAGTCAAGCTGCCCAATCGAATTTGGTCCCAAAGATTTAGTCGATGAAAGAAATTGTTTGATCTAAAAATCTAAGAGTTTTGATATTTGAATGATAGAGCCTCACTAAGTGAAACAAGGATTCCCTAAATAGCTTGCTAGGCAAGCCTCTTACTCGTTGAGCGAGAATGCATGCTCTTCACTTTTAAAATTTCACGTTTAAGTAACTTTTAAAACTTTTTGAGTGATGTTCCTTGTAATTGGATGTTGTCACGATACATGTATTGCTTGAATCTTTTATGAATTGTTGATTTTATATATATTATATATATGTGAACATTGTTGTGAGAAATTTCATGAATTAAGAAGAAAATACTTATTTATGTTTATTAATTCATAGTATGTGTTATGATGTGGACATAGGTTTTTTCACGGAGAGGGTACTGTGTCTAGATGTTAAGAGGGTGTATTGATTTTGGGACTCTGTGGAATAGATTGTCCTAACTCTCCTGATATACTGGTATCACATAGAAAAAGGTGTTTAGGTGTTGAAGGAAGTTTCTATGACCTATTGGGGGTGTGAAAAAAATTGTATTGAGTATGTCACAAGGAAATTACCCTCTCATAAAAGAATAAATTTCTTGATGTTGAGACATGTGCATATATGTTTAATTTGGATGCATAAGTCTTCCTAAAATAAAGTCAAATGTTTGTTGTTATATGCTAATGAATTTTTAACATGAGTAGTGAATGTTATATGAGAATTGAGAATAAACACTTGATTATCGATTAATATGTTGTAATGTAAATTATGAGATGATTATTCAATGTTTACTTGCTATATAATTGTATTGAAAGTTTTAAAAACTCTACTTTTACTGTACATTTTTGCTTATGTTTGTTCTTATAATTTGTAATGCTTGTATTATACGGAAATAAGACTATAGGAGTTAGTATAGAAAATTGAGAAATCTTTTTATCTTACCATGTATATATTTAAAATTTTAAAAAATATATTTTATAGTATTATGATAATATAAATTATATATATATA
>Ga0123341_1006304_pt1 | contig 10719 bp, 4 predicted proteins | sample Turbeapinknodule_FD_89959 | JGI IMG/M metagenome (GOLD analysis project Ga0123341, IMG submission 89959) | Root nodule microbial communities of legume samples collected from Mexico - Turtle bean Mexico pink nodule | ecosystem: Host-associated > Plants > Roots > Nodule | place: Mexico: Nepantla...
ATAGAAAAAAAAATATATATATATATATATATATATATATATATATATATATATATATATATATGATAAACAAAAGATTTAGTGCATCACCTACACCACTTTCCTAAGAAAAGTAAAAACTATTCCATTTTTAACCAAAAGGCAAAAAAGTGTTTTGATTACATGAACTTGAGTATGTCAAAATGTTTTGTACTTGAGTGTCACCCCATTACATTGTTATCATAAGGGTCAGAGAATAGTAACTGAGTTAATTCTCACTGAAAACTGCCACTATAACTTTCTTTTATGCAAGAGTATTTAGAATTAAAAAACCATTATTTTTTCCCTAGAAATAAAAAAAGTCTCCAAATCAGTCTCTACAATTTATCAAAATATTAGGAGTGTTGAGATTTTTGAGACCAAAAAGTGGTGTCAGGTCAGATATAAACCAAAAAATGCAGAGATTTTACTGTTTTCATGACAAACTAGTTCTTCAGCATTTTTTACCATATAAACTAAAATTTAGAGTTTTTTCATATAGGACTGAAATGAAAATAGTGGTTGTCCTATCTGGTTTCAGATGACCGAGTAGCCGGCAAGGGCAAGGTAAACAGCCACATGGCCTCTAAACAACCTGGTTGGTCAATTAGATTAATTTGAGATTAATAAGCAGCTAAACGAAATTAGGGAGTTATTGGACCTGGGTCAACGTCATTAAGAAAGAAGGCCCAATAGAAAGTTATAAATAGAACAGGATTCTCATAGAAAAAAGGTAAAGACTCTTCTAGTTTTGAACTTATAAACATTTCAACAATTCAACTACTGACTTGAGCATTTGAATGTCTTTGCAGGTACCCACCCTCGAACACAATTGACGGATAACGGAGGAAGATTGGACAGAAGAACAATTGACAGGGGATATTTGGTCACAGATTGTAAGAACATTTAACAGTGGTTTTCTTAATTTAACCAAAAATTTATCATCTAACTGAATGGAAATGGAAAGGCTTCAAGGATATGCTCTCACACCAGAAACATATGTTTGCTCAATAGATGCAGATGCTTCTTCAGCAAAGTCTTGCCAGGAATCAGTGGACAATACGACAAAATCTGCCAGTTTTGCTGGAGATAAGGATCCAAGATCTTTGTCAAGGAAGCTTGCACGAGCAGCAGAAATGGTGTAACTGTGAAGGTCAGAGAGAGTTTCAGTATCATGCAAGAATAGTAAATGAAAACCATGTATACGATGAACTGGAAAATGAAATATGATCATATAAGGAAAGAGCACTAGTGCACCACTCAAGAAGTTATAAGATTAAACTTGCTAAAAATGTACTATGAAGAAGTGGGGCATGTACTGTGTAATCACTATCAGAAGAAAAAACAAAAAGAACAACACAGCATTGTGGTGAAAATTTCTGTAAAGTACAAAGCACTGAAGAAGTGGTGTCTCCACCATTTAAGAGCCATACACAATAACTGTCTAGCATACCAAATTTAGATAGGCATGAGTGCTAAGTAACTTGTCCTCTGAGATGCAAATGATTATAGAGTTAATAGGTAATCCCACAAATCATATCTATAGATCCAATTGGAAATCATACCTTGATTACGAATATGGTTAAACTAAACTATACAAGTGAGGAACAACTCTTAGTTTACAAACCACTTTGTTGCATTGAATTAGATTCTAATCTAGATTTTAAGATTATACTAGAGTTTTTCCTAGTAACTTGTTACACATGACTAATTTTATGTTTGAATAGGGTGTGTTAGAGATTTTACATGATAGGATCAATTTGAAGAATACAAGGGACAATCATAACCTTATAAACTGGTTTTGTGAGGTTCAGTTACGTATTGTTGCAAACCCAAAATTCTAACTTGTGTTATTGTTATATTCCTCAAAAGCTTTTGCTCATGTGTCTCTCAGTTCCATTTTTTCTTTTGTACAGATGAACATATAGAGAAGGCCATCACTACTACAACATGATATTAATGTTGTATAATATTTTGACCAATTTCCTGAGTTGACAAACCAATAAGAGCTTCGAAAGGTTATCGTTTTTATATGTAAAAATTTGCCACTCACTCACTACCAGTCCACATAAAGTGGTTCTCATCACATCACAAACAGACAAGAAATCAACAAGTCACATAACATCAGAATAACATGAAAGCTCTAATGCTGCTTACGCCTTTATTGCATCATCTAGTGAAATGCATTCCGATGGAATCCATGCACTTTCCCAAGTGGGAGGTGTCCTCTTCATTGCTGTCTTAATGCCACTTAAGGGATTGATGTCTACCACCTGTGAAAGAGAGACATGATGTGGTGTATGTAAAGTACTTCTTAACTAGTGTTAAGGAATATGAAGCTGTGCAAGGTGATGAGTACTAATAAATACAACATACTTACTGGCCAGTCAGAACCAAATGCCACTAATGCATTGTTATTTAAGAGTGATTGAAACAAATATGACTCTGTGTCTGCCCTATCCTTGCCAAGCTTTTTGCCAGTAGAGTCAGCATCATCCAACAATTGATCTGGCTGTTGAATATTGGTACTTAGAAAATACTACAATTCTTGTAAGAGCCATTGTTTATACTGTCAAAACATATATAATAGGGAAGCGAATTGGAGATTTTACATCGACTACAGACATAACTAAAATAAAATCTATCCTAATTATTAAGAAGTGAACTTTAAGCCTAAATCAATCTCATAAAACCGACTTCTAAATGCCAAAACTACCAAACAGTCGTTAGGATAAATTCTAAATGACTCTGATACCATATTAAGAAGTGGACTTTAAACCTAAATTAACCTCATAAAACCTGCTTATAAGGTGAGGTTGCACCCACTTATATACTATGTAATGTTCTAAATCTCTAGTTGATGTGGGATCTCTAACACTAATCAAGTTTAGTGAGTTTATATGTAATCACTATTGGATTACTATCATACCATCTGCATAAATATAATTCCACATTCAAGATGTCTAGCACATTCAAGATGTCTAGTCCTCAACTCAACCCTCTCATTCTAATTACACACTACGGTTATTCTAGTGTGATTGTTCTAGTACTAATTCATATAGCAAGAGAAATAGGAAGGGGTAGAATATGAATTTGGTATGGGAGAGGAAAAGATAATTTCTACTTTTTTTGTTGTGGACAATAATATTGTGAACCTTTGTGGGAGAATTGCTTATTGTAGAACTTATTCAGCAATGTACTGTTCTCAATTAATAAAACATTTCAAGCCCTTTTCTATATATGTCTCAGGCATATACATAATATTAATAGTAATGAAAAAACACAAGATAATGATAATGAAAAACCTGCATGGAAGCAAGAACCCTTTGTCTACCAAATCGGCCAGGGGTTCCGGCTGCCAATTGCTGGGCATGCTCAATCTGAAAGTAGTGTTTATGTTCATTGTTAACTTGTCTCACAATGATTATATTAGAACAAACATCACCGAAGAAAAATTTCCCCATTATCAGTAGAAAACTATTAAAGCTTGCTATGTTTAAGCAAAAATGTTACCCTGAATCTTCGATCTCTCATTCCATTTGTAGAAGCTACAGTACTATATAGGTCCAAGATAAGGTCATTTGCTTTGTCCCCTATAGCATGAATAGCAACCTGTAATGAATCAACAATTTGTTAACTGAAATCTCATATACACACACGAATTTGGTAACTAACAACAAAAGAATAATCACCTGCAGACCATTTAAATCAGATTCCAAGGTCATGTTGAGAAGTGCTTCAGGTTCAGACACTTGTAGACCATAGTTGTCTGGCTCATCAACATACGGCTACAAAATTTGAATGTGCATAGTTAACCTAGGACTATGCTAAATTTAAGTCCCTATAAACTTAGGTGCTCCTTGTCACTCCCAACCCATATCCATTCAAAAAAAAAAAAAAAAATGACAGAAAACAGACAAATAAATGGATTTTTCGAAAATTTATTAACAGATAATTTATACCAAAAAAGTGAATGGCCTCACCTCATAAAGCAATGCACTATTGGAACCCAAAGATCCATCAGCAAAAGCTTTTACACCACCAATATAAATCCATTCGCTTAAGGTGTGGCCAACTTTGCTAATCAAATCCTAAGGAGAAAAATGTGTCTTTAGGAGACAAAAGTTAAAATTGACATCACAAAATAAAAATATAGTTTACAACAATTATTAGTGTAATACCAATACACAGAGAAATCTGACACTTATTAAGATCCCCTACATTGAGTTGGTGTATGGTGAAACTACTACTCCTAGTAATGAATTAGGAAATCCTCCCCCTTAGAACTAGATTTTTAAGTTGATTTAGGCTAGTCCACTCTCAATTTTAATATGGTATCAATTATCAAAGCCTTCACAAACTTGATGTTGAGACAACCACAAATATGCAATCCTACAAACTTTAGCCCAAATGTCCAATCTGGGTGTGAGTAGATTTGATAAGATCCCATATTTTAGTTAGGTCTAATTTGTTCTCAATTCCAATAAGAACACTAGTTGAATTTTTAATTACCAGAGGCAATAAAAGCTAAACCGATTCAAAAAGACAAAAAAAAAGAGTTTACCTATTACATATAATAGTACAAGTTAAGACATTTTAGCTATCAGTTTGCTGGAATTAAAAATATGTCTGCAAGATCTTACATTGGTAAAATCAGGAGAGTCATTAAATGACAAGTGAGACCCATCAAAATTGGTGCTTTTCAATCAATTTCAACCATAGAGAGTTTTTGAAAGAGAGTGTTAGGAGAAGTGTTGTTAGCATTCCTCATATTATTAGTAGATTACCAGGGAAATTATTTTAGTGACCCTTCCTGGTCTCAATGAATATGTTAGGATTCCTCAAAAACCAAACATGTACAACTTGTTCCATGATAAAGCCATATTGGTGTTTTGATTACTATAACTCAAGAGTTCCTCTCAATCCAAATGCTCCAAATGAAGGAAATTAAGCAACCATTCACTAGACTAAATCCTAAGTGTTCATGGGGAAGAACTTGTAAGCTAATTAGTGGGGAGGAATTTGCTAGAACCCAAATTAGAAAAAAAGAAAGAACATAAAATAGGAGAGATAACTCCTCTAACATATTGCTATAAATCCAGTACTTTATGCTGCATTTGAACAGATTACAGCAGAAAATAGGGGAGATAACTCTCCTCTAAGAAAGAGCAAAAATCAATTCTCAAATGATACAAAATTAAAGTGGATCATTTCCTCTTAAATCCCCCTATTTATATCTACCTAATTCCTCTAACTGACTAATTAACTACTGTAATTGCTAGTAACTAACTTTCCCTTCCATTCTATCAAGCTCCAACAGAAGTTATCTTAATTGTGAGGGCCACATCTAAGCGTTCTCACTAGAAGAAAAAATCCAGTGAACAAATTCCAATACATTAAGAAATGCAAGAGAACATGTTTACGATATGAATATTATAATGTATCAATTCATCCCAAACTAGACACTTTTTTTATAAAAGCTTTCATGGTAGACATCACTATGCAATTTGACATCTCAGTTAGGCTGACAGCTCAAGTTACAACTCCAAACTAGACACTTTCCTCTTCAAAAATTTCTTTGATAAGTGAATGGTTTAACTTTCAAAAAGAAGAAAGATAGAAAAGAAGGAACATAAAAATATGCTCTATAAAAGGCAGTGAAGAATATACTAAACTTTCAATTTCTTTGATAAGTGAATGGTTTAACTTTCAAAAAGAAGAAAGATAGAAAAGAAGGAACATAGAAATATGCTCTATAAAAGGCAGTGAAGAATATACTAAACTTTCAATAAATCATAAGTTAGGAAGGAATCATACCACTAAACGAAACCGTGTATCCATTGAAAAAAATAAACATACTCTAATTTTCATTTTTGACATAGAATTTGCCCATTGATAAACCTCTGTGAAATTCAAAATAACAATAAAATGAATAATCAGTTAGGCTCAACAATAAGGCTTTTTACATATGACATAAAATAAGAGGAAAAGTCAATCATATTTCAAATTTCAAAAAGGCATTATCCTTCAAACTTGGCTTAAGGATTATGTCAGTCAGAGCAATTTTACATCATCTATGTTTTCCTACTCCTTTTTTCCTTATTTAATTTAAGTATTAAAAATATAATCTAGATCATTCAAGATATTACACAGATGAAGCTACGCAATGGAATAAGGTAACTAAGTCTTCTATGGTCTCATTGCTATAAATCCATTACTTTATATTGCATTTGAATGGATCAAGTGGTTTTCTTTAAGTATAGTTTCAGCATTCAGTACAGCAGGAACTGCTTGCTATAAATCTTTGCCTTATGACTACATTGCCATTGCGTTGATATTCAAAATAAAAGGAAACAAAATGACAAAAATTTAAGAAGTGGATTATAGGCCAAACTCAACCTCATAAACTGGCTTATAAGGTGAGGTTTGCACTCATTTATATACTATGAAATGTCCTAATCTCTAGTTAGTGTGAGTTCTCCAACAGAAACACAGTTAGAAAATACAGAAAAAAAGAATCTTAAATATAAATCAACTAAAACGTTTAGATAAAACCTGAAAAATCATCCCAAGATAGTTCAGCTGAAAACCCAGGATAATATCTTCCCATATCAACAACCGTGGTCACCCCCCTTGTTAAGGCAAGACTGCTTGCTCTAAGCAACGCCTCCCTCCTATCATCTACTGAATCCTCTGGAATCAGGGAGGTGATAAGTGCCCTAGCAGAATCAATTAGTACACCAGTAGGTTCTGCATGTTAACAACAAGTAGTTACAGAACAATAAAGATTCTTGAAACGAAATTAGCAATATCATTTTCCAATATTGGAATAAATTCAGTTATTGACCATCTTACTAAGTAGTTTAAACCAGACTCAACCTTATAAAATTAATTTGTAAGGTGAAGTTTTCACTCACTTATATATTGTAATTTGATCATATCTCTAGTTGATGTAAGATATCTAAAATCCCCCCTCACATCAAGAACTGAACATAAGATTAGATACATATGGGTGGTCTGATGATGAGTGACACGATAAGTCTAATAAACTTCAATAAGCTATATTCAACGAAAAGACTATAACATGTAATCCACATTAGAAAACACATGAAGCAGACCGACAAACATGTGAGTAGTATAACATGATAGTGGTGAGGAAAATGCTACAGGAAATTTCAATAAAGGTTGAACATGGAATGACAATAAGACACCTAATATGCTTGCTAAGGACGCATCTAAAAGTGTAGGTTATAAGGTAGAGGCTCACGAATGGTTTTATTTTGTTGAATATTGCTGAATATCTTTTTTAATTCCCTTCATCATCATCAGTTCCCTATTTTCTGTTTCAGAGCATATCATATCACATATATTTGATACTTTATTATGCTATATTGATTTATGGAATCAAAAGATGTAATGGTGTTTTCTTCTTCAAGTATACAATTAATACTGCAGAGACCGTCACTCTCTCAAACATGCTCCCTCATGCAAGAGCCTATGAGTTTGAAGAATGAACAATCTACAAGACCATTTTACCCATAGTTGAAATTCAACTTACTTTAAATTATTGGGGATGGCAAGAATTGAATTTGCTAACATGTCAAAGGGCAACTCTTATAAAAAGCTTAAGCAGTTGGATTGGATGAGACTGATAGATGGCTTTATATCTAACAATGCTTATTCACCCTAAAATCTTAGACACAAAACTCACATTATAGCATCCAGAAAATCATCATAAAAATGCAGACACTAAAATTTTGAAGCTCAGGTTATTGAATTTTGAAATCACAAGTTCCAAAAGAAAAATGGTTGATTAAAGAGTAGGATACGCAAAAAAGGACTATCCCATGTTGTGGGATAATCAAAATTCCTTTTCATACAAAGAAAATAAAGTATTACCTCCATTAGCAGCTCTCACTATAATCCCCCCCATTGGATCATCTGTTAAACTTGTAATCCCAACCAACTTTAGTGCCACTGAGTTAGCCAAGCCCATGTGGCCATCTACTCTTGAAAGCCAAACCTGCTCATATACTTTAAATAAGATTAGTTTTGCAGTGAATGAAGATTTCCAAAAAGGAAAGAACTTATGTAAAGGGCTCACAGGATTATTAGGAGTAATATCATCAATCCAAGAGGCAGCAGGCAGATCTCCTCCTTCCCATAGATCATTGTTCCATCCACCACCCAAAATCCAGGAACCTTGTTTTGAGCCTAAATTCAAAAAGTGTACAAAATGAGTAAACATCGTAACGTAACTAATATAATTCAGAACTCAGAAGCATTCAGTTTGAAAATTGTTCTATGCGATATTTCCCATTTGATGAACATAGTGGTGCAGATTTAACCACAAGCCTTTAGTCCTTCTATTCCTGCTTACTCATAAAGAATGCCAATCTTATCTAATAGTTCATTATGTAGTCAAGAGGTAAAACTAAAAACTCCAATGAATCTACTGCCAGATGAAAAGGCAAAATGAGACAAATATATCTGATGGAATCAAATATTTAGAAGATAATTTTAACTATGGAACCTAAATCAAGTTTGAAATACATACAGCTCGCATTTGAGCAGGCACTTAAACAAATATGAATGGACAGTTTGACATATATGATCATCTTCAAGGAAACTACTGGTTAGGTGTTAAATTATCCTCCATCGTAACTAGGAAAAAGCATGCAAAAGCTCAAGGGCTTACTTTGTGCTGCATCTTTGATCCTTCTGATAAATTCTTCCTTTTTACTAACACCTCTCAGCTCCACCTGCTTCATCTGTTACTACAGGTGGAATTTTAAAACAGGGAACACAATGTAGGTTTACAAAAATAAAGGACTTCTCTCGGATAGAAAAATCAAAATTAGGTGATATGCAAATGATTCAAGCATCCTAGCCTAGAGACAACCAGAATCCATCCAAAACAATTCGACTTTCTGATGACTACACTTCTGAACTGCACTTGATTGATAGACTATAAGTTTTTCAAAATGTATTCAAGAATCAAACGTTAGAGATTACAAGAATCTTATTGTCTTGACAGTAACATATGATCATTTCAAAAAACTAGGTAAGCAAACTGAAGTGGCACCCCATGTTTTTGTTTATCTTTCCCTTTTTAATAATATGTTTCAAGTGACTACATATGATTGGTGATCTTTGGAATGTTAGCCTGACTGAGATGACAAAGTTCATAGTGATGTCTAACATGAGTTTTATAAAAAACAAAAAAACAGACCGAAGTACATAAGAAATGAGGTAAAAGAAACATTCAGAAAACTGGGACATGAACTTAACCTGTAATCCACCAGCAATGAAATGCACATGGGAATCAATGAACCCAGGAACTACAACCTTCCCACCAAGGTCCAAAATTTGAGTTCCATATCCCTCCAACTCCTACATAAATGTTGAAAAACACATCTGGGTCAGACCCAGTTTGCAATTGAAGGCCACATATATGAGTAGCAGCAACAACAACAGGGTTGAATAAAATGAATTAAATTAGAATGTATTGACACTGTAAAAAGTATTTTATAATGTCTTCCAAATCCATATCTAGGATGATTGATAATGTAAAAAAATTCACACTGACATGCCTAAAAATTAAACTACAATGAAATTGATCTTTCTTTCTTTTTTTCAGTAAATGGGGAAGTGAGGTTAGCATGAAGAAGATTATAACCTTGACAAATGAATGGTTGCCAACACGAAGAACCCTTCCATTGGCCACTGCCATGGACTCTGCAAATGGGAGAGAATCATCACTGGTATATATCACCCCATTCCTCAAAACCAAATCAGCCACCGGATGAGACAAGTGTGACTTCCAAGCCCAAAAATCTGAAAATGTAAAAGAAATTATGACAAAAATGTCACATACTTCATTCACTAAACCATGTAGCTCTACACAACAACACAAAATAAAGGTTTAATTTCTAATGCGAATGTCTACCAAAATCTTTACACTATCAATCAATAAGAAATCATGTAATTATAACTTTCACCATACATTACAAATTGTAACTGGTTAACACTAAATTACTCATTTTTCAAAGTATGTGATGCAGTTATCATAATCCTACACACAATACTAACAATACAAATTAACATAAGTACTAAAAATCGACAGTTGGTGGTCTGAGTAACAATTATGAAACATCTCTATCTGTATTGACACAAAAACAAGAATAATAAGGTGCAAAAATTGAATGAAAACTCAAAATGTGCAACTTGTGTACGAGGTTGTCTCACAGTTGTGTTGTGTGTGAGAGAGAAGAGAAAAAGTAGAAGTAAGGAGAGATAGTTAGTTACAGGTTGGGAAGGGAAAAGGTAGAGGCAGAAAAGTAGAAAAGAAAAGGATTGGAACAAAGAGAAAGAAGTGAATGAGAAGAAACTTCATTGGAAACAAAACCACACTTTCTCTTCCTCTGTTTCTCTCTGTCACTCCTTCTCTTCCTCTTTTGCTCTGCCCTCACTACCAACCACCAAATTTCACATAAATCAAGAGTTTCTTCTATCAAATTTTATTTATTTATGGTCTCAATATTTATATTAATTTATATACATTATTATTGAGTTATTAATTATAAATACAAGTGGAAACATGTATATTTAGAGAAAGTGTGTCAATTTTTTTCCCTTTGACAAAAAAAAGGATATTATTGTTATAACAATTATTGGAAAATATATATCATTGAATTATAG
>Ga0123341_1006305_pt1 | contig 10719 bp, 3 predicted proteins | sample Turbeapinknodule_FD_89959 | JGI IMG/M metagenome (GOLD analysis project Ga0123341, IMG submission 89959) | Root nodule microbial communities of legume samples collected from Mexico - Turtle bean Mexico pink nodule | ecosystem: Host-associated > Plants > Roots > Nodule | place: Mexico: Nepantla...
GCATAGCTGTATCCTTCATCCTCATAATATTCAGCTGATCTGACTCTGTTATAATCCTCTGTTGATCACAATTTTATATTGAACAAATTCAAATTGTGCTAGACTGCTCTGAAGAATCAATCTTTTTCATGTAAAAGCAATCTGTTCATTTTGCCTCTGGTATACTGAAAATTGTGTGTTCTTGCGAAAATTTTTATAAGCTCAATTCACCCCTCCCCTCTTGAACTTAGACACTAATAGACCCAACAATTATATCCCTAAATGTCTAGTATAATGAGATAAAGCTAAATATCAATATTAAGAAAGAGTATAATTTTCTCTGTGTGATAGGCGAGGTCAATATATATAGGATGTTTTGTTTATTACTTAAGTGATTGCTATAAAAACTAAAACTGCAATTGCTTTTCAAGAATTAAAACCAAAAATTCACATACATAACAAAAGGTTCTAGTTATTTTCATCCTTTACATTGCAATAGAGAAAAGGGAGGAGAATTAATGAGACAGTGAAGTCATAGATTCCTAGAATAAATTTGTGGCATAGAATTTCCTATCATACAAGTGTTTTCTTAGTGTGAAACTCTAATGAACTTGCCATATATTTGAAGCTTATGTTTTGTTTTCAAGTTTCAAGTAGTGACTAAGATGTAACTTGGGCGCTCTTATTAATTATATTGTTGTCTTAGAGGCCTTTCTTGCAAGAATTATCCAACAAAGCACACGATACAACACAAAGAATCCCAGCATTATTCCCACATTCATCCACCTGTTATCCCTTTCAAGTCCTCTACTCTTCAACACATCAAACCCTGTGATCAAGCACTGTGATCCCTCTATTTGATGTGAGAAACACTCGTTTCTAACATTCCAGTACTCATTAGTGAGGAGTGCATCCAAAGGGTACCTATAGAGGGACACGTAGTACATGAAAAGCCAATACTTTGGGATGCTTTCCTTTGGAATGAAGTATCCTGAGAAGAGGAAGAAGGCTCCAAGAACTGTGCAGATGAGGGAGTTCCCTGAAATAAAATCAGGAGATACTGCACTTAAGAAGAGCACAAGAGAACTTGCCATGAGCACAATGAGCCACACCACAAAAGTGAAGAAGGTGAAGGCAGAAAGGGATGGATTGAGTCCTACAAGCCAATAAACAGGAACAGCAAAAAGTGTGGATACCACAAACAAGAAAGGAAGGAAAACAAAAGTGTTAGCTATCATGTAAGAGGAAATCCTATAGGCTCCCCTGGAGGCTTCTTTCATCAAAACACTCCTCTCTTGAAGGTATATTGGAAGTGCTTCAACAGTAGAAGAGAGGAGAAAACTAAGACTAAATGCAAATAGACCTAACCTTTCTGCAACTCCTCCTTCATCCCTTCCTATCTTTACATAAACACTTCCTAGACCAAAGCCACCAACTAGTGCTTGCAATGTTCTGGCCAAGAAAAGTTGTTTTGTTCTATAAATGATCTTCCAAAATCTTGAGCACAAAAACAGTATCTCTATCAAGTATGCATAACAAAGACTGCTAAAACTTTCCTTGGTACATTGTGATTGGGCAATTTGGATTCCACAGTTTTCTTCCTCTGGCCACATGAGGTGTGGAAATGGCTCCTTTTCCTCAATTATGGAAGTTTCATACATGGAACCGGAATCTTCCAACCGTCGTATAATTTCCATAGAGAATTCTAAAGCATTCAGCTGTGTTGGAATTTGAAATCCCAGTTTACTTATGGTTTCCTCTAGTTGTTCTAGGCTACCATTGTGAACAACTGAACCATGAGAGAGGATCAAGAACTTGGAAACATACTGCAATATTCTATAGCTGGGTTGGTGGATTGAAAGAACCACTATCCTTTGCTTTGCTTTAACAATTGATGACAGTAACTCTATGACTTGCAAGGCTGAAGTGCTGTCCAGACCTGAAGTTGGTTCATCTAGGAGCAAAATTGGAGGATTGTGAATCATGTCAACTCCAATTGACACCCTTTTCCTCTCTCCACCAGATATTCCTCTATTCTCTTCATCCCCAACAAAACTATGTGCAACATGTAAAAGTCCTAGCTCTTGCAACAAGCTTTCTACCCTCAACTCTCTGTCTTTTGGTGTCATTTCTTTTAGCCTAAACTTTGCACTAAACAACAAAGTTTCTCTCACAGTCAGCATAGGAAGCAAATTGTCCTCTTGTGCCACAAAGCCACATATCTTCCTCAACTGAGCTGGACTAGTCATAGGCAGATCATTGATTGAAATACTTCTAGGATCAAATTCTTCATCTTTTACCCTTCCTGCCATGATTCGCAGAAGGGTAGACTTTCCTGTTCCACTAGGACCAGCGACAACAACAATCTCAGAACTTCTGGTGACAAAAGAGATTGAGTTGAGTATATTTAAGGGCTCTGGTGTTTTACTCTGGTGACAAAATGAAAAGGAAGTGGTCTTGTAAGGATGCAAAGTGTAGGAGAGATTTCTCACAGAAAGTTTATATGCAGTTCTGAATTGATGTAGTGATGGTGGCGGTGAATGGTGGAAAGAGGAAGAAGAAGGACTAATGGAGTCTTGAGGAGAATTAGAAGTTGAGAAGAGTATCACAGAGTCATCTTCAGTGCTAGATAGCCTAGGAGGATTCAAGCATGCTGCCATTGTTTTATTTGGTTATTCTGTGGGTGAAAAGTGAAACTAAGAAGCCAACATTTTATGGGAGAATGTCAAGTTCAGAAGAAATGGAAGTTGCAACAACCAAGTTGACCGTTATGTAGTTGTAGATGCTGACAAGTTTGATAGAGGTAGGTTATCAAGTTCAGACTTTGGACTATTCTTACTTTCATTAACTTAATAACCAATTTCCTAGCTATATTTCCAAACTCTTCACCCTCTAAATTCTATCAAATATGAACTTTAACCTGATATTATATATTATTGCTTAATTGTTAAGCTTGAAAATGAGATTCAGCATTTTGGATTAATTTAAACATTTAGCTAGGTTTTGAAGAAAATATCTGTAAAAAATTAATTTGGTTTTAATTAATGCATGTTACTCTCATTTTTTTTTACCTTAGGTCAATTTTAGGTGTTAATTGTAGCATATTTGATCACAAGGGTCAACTTGGATTTTGGTGGAACCACTTAGCTGATGGTTAGAACCTCTCATCAACTTTCCCTTCGCAAGTGTAAAAGGTTGATATATGATGGTTAAGCTTCCTGAAATATAGGTAAATTCCCACCAAAGAAAAATGATGTTGAAGGGTGAATCACTTCTCTGCTTTTTTTTTAAATATTAAACTGTCACATAAAGTTACACAAAATATTAAATTAGTTCTTAAATTTTCGATCATGTAAAATTTTAAACTCAAATATATGTAGATATTATTTCTACTTTTGGGATTTTTTTTTATAGTTTTAGAAACTAATGCAAAAATGTTATATACGCTTTTAATAATAAAAAACTATTTTTTATGCATAACCTGTGAGAATATAGTTGTGTATTTATAGCTTGATTGAAGAAGTACAGAGTTCTTTTAAAGTTATTACCAGATATAATGTTTAATAACTATGTTATCAACCACAAATATGTGGTAGAAAAATGTTAAATCATGAGTATCCAAAACATATATATCTCCATTGCAATTAGGATGTTAGTTTCTCACTGAATTCATAGAACACTAGTTATAAAAGTATACAGAATATCAGTCATAACATTTTTTATACTAAAAGAATATCAGAAAAAAATGCAACTTTTCAAACAAACAGTTTGTCTTGCTTCTCAAAGAAGCCTAAACTTGATAGAAAAGTATGGAAAAAAATCCCAAATCTGATCCTACATGTAGCACATATTAAAAAAAATTAAGCTGATGCAGCTTGTGGAAAATAATAACTTACTTCCTAAACATAGCATAAACAAGTGTTCGCATAGTATCCAATGTTCATGCAGACTCTCCTCTAGAAATTGAAGAACATAAACAAGGACATACTAAGATGCCAATACAAAGGAACAATGAAAAGTGCCCCTGAGAAGGTCTTAAACCAGATAACATTGACACTTAGTTGTGAAATTGTGATGATATACTGATAGATCAAATAGGTAGAGTATGATGAGGTGTAGCTCTTCAACATGTGAAACATAAAACCCTTCTGCTGGAACCTTAATTCAGTCGTTGTTGAACTGCAAGTGCATAAAATTAAATTGAAATTGGATAAAATATTACAACATCTCATAGATGCAAGTCAGAATGTCAGGTACGTACACAAAATTTTGAAGTTTTCTAGTGACTTTACGATACATTGCTAGTCTTACTACTTATGCATACACTCATTACACTTATTTGTTTGAGAGAAGTTAAAAATTCAAAATAATATAATCAATAATAGATATCGGTTAGCCTGAAAATAGATTTTCAAGGAGGCATCTGCCTGTAATAGATACTTGGATCAACTACACTTCCCTGTTTATCTGCCTGTATAAAAGAATACAAGTCTTAAATTACAAAAAGATTTACATGGGGCTGATAATAAACAAATTATTTTAGACAAAACCCTGCCAAGGCACCAGAACATAACCAGTTCAACAATGCAAAATAACACGCTACATAGTGAAAAAAAAATACATTGTCCGTACTAAAGAAAATAATAATAATTTTATATCCAGGTCTATAAATACGGACTAGTTAATATTTATTAATAATATGGATATTAACAACCTATAGTTATTCATATATCTAGTTGATATTAGAAAGTAACCACCTTAACATGATCATAACCACCCCAATGTAGACGTAAAGATTAATTCTATTCTTGACAATTAAACATAGTTACTTATACATGTTATAGACCCATAAGCCTATAATTTGATTGTGATTTTATTTATTGCACGAAAATCCGTACACATCCCCATCTTCAAAGCAATAACACACTTATTTTATGCAAGAAAAACAATGCAAAGCAATAACACACTTGAAAGAAATTGCTAATTAGAAAGCTTTAAAACTAGGCGTTTCCTAAGGTGATGCTTCTTGGCACTTTGAACCTTGAAGACACACCGACTAAGATAAATTTAATCCACTAATTAATCAAAGTCTTGCAAATTATAACTCAAAGAAATACAAAGAAAATTAGGTCAACAAATTTTTATGCACAAAATTAAAGACCTATTCTAGGCACATCCACTTGTAGCTCCTTTGTGTATATTTTTGTGTTAGTTTGTTGTTGTCCTTTACTTTGCCTCCTTAGGATATTCAACCTTAGATATTAGGTTTTTACCTCTTTAGTGATGTAGCTTACACCAAAAAAGTTTCAACTCCACAACTCACCAAAGCACAATAGGTCACTTCCACCAAAAGAGGTCAAACAATTTCAAAGCAACAAAACTCAAATTTAAAATTAAAGACTACTTCAAATGAAATTGGTAATTAACATGACTTGAAAGAATGGTCAACAAATTGACAAGCAAGAAATTAAAGTACATAAGAGAAGGTAGCACACAAAATGGAATCCTAGTGCATGGAACTAGATTAGATGAATAAAATCAAATCAACACTACAAATTTTGTGTGTGTAAATTTTCTTTTAACTTGCTGAATTTATGTTGGACAAATTACTCCAAAATTCAAATTCACTACCAATTCAAATTTTCCAAAGTCATATTTTTTGCACTCTATTTGTTTGTCATTTACCATTTTTTTTTCTATTTTGAATTTAGATATAATTCTTTTTTTCACTTTTTCTTAACACATCAAATTTCTCAAATCCAGAATTTCAAAACTTTTCACCAACTCAATTAGTTTTGAAACTGTGAAACAGAAGAAAACCTATATGGAATTAAAAACAACATTGGAAACTTTAAAAACATAATAGAATTGGATGGGAAATGAACTTGTATGGAACTAACAACAAGTATACACTCAAATCTGGAAAAATAAAAAGGCACCAAAGCTCAAATTTAGAATATAACTTGTACTCAAATTAAAATCAATCAACCAAAATTAACAACAAAAGTACTACATAGAATTGATGACAATTTTGGATGAACATGACAATGACAATACTTGAAATGGATTCGGAAATTAAAATGACTCAACCAGAAACAAATTTCACTGATTGAAATATCAATAAGACTCAAATAAAAGCAAAACAAAATAGTTTACTCAATTGAACCTAAAACAATGAAAAACTGGAATGTTCAAAACAATTGAACAAAAAATTACCAAACAGAATTTTAAGAACAACATCATGAACTAAAGTTGAAATTAAAACAGCAAGACAACCAAAACAATTGATGAACAACACAAAAAATGAAGAACACACAAAAATAAAATGAAAAGAAGGCACTTATATCTTGAAGAACCAAAGCTCTAGATACGAAATGATGGTGTAGCCTTCATTCCAAATAGGTTTCTTTGAATTTTTGTGGTGGATTGCGGAAGCTCAGTGCAAATGGAAGACAATGATGGCTCTAATGGAGCTATGGTTTCCTTGAAGGTGCATGAGAGGTAGGGAGAGTGGTTGGTTGAGCCATATCACTTGGAGAGGAGAAGAAGAAGATCAAGGTGTTTATCCTAGAGATTCTAGACAAGGGAGTGAGAAAACATGCAAACTTGGTAGCAATTCACTCATATATTTGATTTTAGTAATTCATGAGCCAAGCACCTCAATTTATAAGAGATAGGGCAGGAAATTTTGGAGCCAAAATTTGAAAAATCAAAATAAAACTCTCCAATGAAAAGGTGCCATGTGGAGTCATGCTTTCCATGTTTAACGCACACCTTCCATGCTAAATCCTCTCCACTCCTAGGATTCCATGTGAACCTCCATGTGCTCCAAGCAAAGGTAATTTTCTTCCTTTAATATACCCTATACGTTTTGGGTTACATTAGGCTCAAAGAAGCTCAATTGTTACCCTGACTAGTCACTTTTAACCCTAGCTAGACCTATTTTACTATTGGCCCAAATACAAGCACAAAAGCCTATGCTACTTGGCCGAAATATTTGGTCCAATTATTTTATGCTATTGAGCCCAATACATGGCCCATGAAACCCTAAACAACTTTATACATTTTATTTAAGCTAAAGCTTGGCCCAAAAATAATGTTGACTAGTCAGCAAAAACTCAGTCTTCTTGTGTTCTTCTGACCAAAGCTCTAGTTTATGTTTTGATGACTTGGAGTTCTTCTTGGATATGTTTGTACATTCCTTCACCCTAGAGTTGTCCTCTTGATTGGGTCTACAAAAATAAATAAAAGCCCAATTAGACCCATATATGCAAATAAATCCATAAATAACTTTTAGGTCTTCATCCTCCTTATTATGTGGTTGTGTGTGGTTGGGGGCTATGCCATCAAGTAGTATAGGCTTTATTTTGGGCTTGTATTTGGGTCATTTTCTTGGGCCATGTTTTGGGCAAATTTTCATGGGCCAATTAGAGTAGGGTGTAAATAGAAAAAGAAAAAGTCTAGCTAGAGTTACAACTGGGCCTCCTTGGACCCAATGCAACTTTAGACCACCTAGGGTGCACAAATAAATTACTGGATGCAAATAAAAAGCATGGATTGGCAAGGAAGGCATGAAGATCCACATGCCATCCCCTTGATGGAGAGGATTTCCAATAATTCCAAAAGGCCATTTGTCTTCATGGGATTGGAGGACGGTTGTCAGCCTCTGATTTGTGAGGATCTGCTCCAATTAAAGAGAGTCACTTGTCCTTCTATGAGTGGAGAGATTTTAGGGTTAAATCTTGCACCATTGTAAATACAAATGTTAGTCCCCTTGTAAATTAGCTTTTAATAGATTATTGAATTGCTGCCAAATTTCAGCCTCAACTAGTCTCTTAGCTCACTCCTTACTAGCCTTATTTCTAAGTGTTTTAGCATGAAACCTTTTAGGAGTTGGCCTAACCTCTCTCAAATTTCATTATCATTCTCCGTACACCAATATTTCATGGTTTCTTTCACTCATTTTAGCCACCAAATTCCGCATCCCAAAATAATAAAACAAAAGCCACAAAGTCATGAAAGCTAGGATCGTATCAATTGGTATCTAAAGCCTTGATTGTCTTCAAGAGATAAGTTGTTCTAGCTTTTTTTTTTCAATTTCTATCTTGTTCAGTCACTATTTTTGATGTCTTGAATCTTTTTTTGATTTGTTTCCACTGTTTAATTGTTATTTTGTTTGGTTTAATCGATTCAAAATGCTTAATCCTACTTGAATTGTCCATTCTTATGTAGTGGGACTTCTATTTGTGTTTGCTAGTGTTATTTTTATTTTTTAGTCTTCTTTCAATTCTATTTAGTACATTCAGTTTATGATGCTTCTTTTTCAGTTTTTAATCCATCACATGTTGTCATAAGTCATGTTATTTCCATATATGTCATAAGATTCAAGTAGTACTTTGATTCCGTTTTAGTTTTTTGTTTTTTTTTTGTGTAGACCACAAGGTGTTTGTCATATTGTGCCTTTTGTGTGCTTTTCTTTTTCTGAAATTTTGAGTCTTTTATCTTGTTAGTAGATAATTAACAAGTTCATTAGAGTTAGGTTTCCATAATATCTTGATTTTCAGTTCATTTTATTTGGATTCCTTAGGTTTCTTCAAATCTGCACTTATCTGGAAATTTTGAGCTAGATGGAAGAAATTATATCAATTCATATACTGTGAGTTTTGATCTGAAACTTTTATGAAGAGTTCATATATGTGTGAGGAAGATTGTCCTAAAATTTGAAGTTAAAAAAAAAGATATAAATCTGGAAAGGAAAAGAACTCGGATTCAAAGGGCTGAGTGAAGTTCATAGTTACCCAACAAGCAACATTGTTGTTGGATTTATCATTTTTTTGTGTAAGAAGTGAATTTTTATGGAATTTTTTTGCTGTGTTCTAAGTGGATTGAAGTTTTTGTAAAAAAAATCAAGGTTGAATCACTTCTGAAAAAAGTTATAAAACAAACAAGTGCATACAAAAATTCATTCTAGATTTTTTTGTTTTGTTTTGAAATCTATTCTAGTGTTATTCTTAGGTTTTCTATTTGAGTGCTCAGTGTCTTAAAATACTCCTTTAAAATGTCACAATAATTCCATTTGAGTTTAACAATTTTTCTAATTGAGGTTTTCTTCACTTCTAATTGTTGGTCTCGTAAGGTGAATTTCATCTTGTTTGGAATTATGTTTTAGAAGTTGTGAAAGTTAATTCCTATTTGATGATTCCTTGTTAAAGACTTGCAGGAAGTGTATAGAATTGGAGAGGGGCAGCAATTAAAAATTAAGAATCAATACAATATAAAGTGAAGGAAGAGTTGACAACTTGAAGAAAATAAAGAAAATCATTAAAAATTGTAGTAATAGTAGCATTGTATCACAAAACCTTTGTGTTCAAGTTTATTTTCTCTGCTTGTTTTTTTTTTTTACATTAGTGGGTTGGGAAAATGATTCCAAAGTACTCCCATTAAAAAAACATTGAAATAATCAAATTCGTTCATTTATAGGTGAAAGTGTGTTAAGGGGCTCAAAGTGTCACTTGCACTTTCACATAGGATACGTCTAGTTCATTTTCTTCATCTTTCCTTGTTTTTCTTTAATTCATTATTGATTAATTTCTTGCTTTCTTTTATTTCTTTTAAGTCTCTCTGATACCTAAGTGATTACTCTGTGTGTGTAGTTGATCTTCTTTTGATCACTAGGAAGCCTTGCACACACCACATGTTGGAAATAAAATTATTTTGACTTTTCTTTTTAGGGAAATTTGATAAGATTATCTGAGGTAAGATCTAGCTAAGGAAAGATTTAGTATTTAAGTAGTCCTAGTGACTCACCACACTTCTTTGGGAGTGAACTTGGAGAAAGTTTGACTTGTTGACCTTGATTGAAACTTCACCAAATTTAAAACGTATCTGTGAAAATACTTTTATCAATCATTTTTTTGTGTGAAAACCATTTCTTTTTAATTTCAAAATGAGTGATCATAACCATACATCTAGTGTGTAAGAAAGTAATAGGGAACAAGAAGAGGGTTATGGGTGAAGAGAGAAACTTTGGTTTTTAAAATAAAATTTAGAAAACCAAATAGAGAAGACATAGAAAATTTGATGATTTTAGAAATGAACTAAGAAAATTTATTAAAGAAATGTTTTCCCTGATGAGTGTCAATGAATACAAAGGGATTGAATAAGAAGAACCTATGCATAGAACAAGCGCTGAGTATGATGAACAGTATGAGAGTATATATAACAATGATTATAATAAAGAACCATACCAAATATATCATCATAAGCATAGGCATGAAACTTTTCCAAGAGAAAATAGCGCAAACCTTCCTCCTTCTTATGGGAAAAAAGAGGTAGAAGAATTTTTAAATGAAGGTAGAACTAATTTTTAATAGCCACGAGGAGGATAGAAAAATTTCCCTAACTACACTTAGCTTTCAAGGACAAGCCATGTACTAGTAGACTACTTTATTGAAGGACCCTACTGTTAACATTAGACATTGGAATGAAATCAAATATGCCCTTAGAAAATACCATATTCCCTCTTATTATGAAAGAGAGTTGATGTATCAACTCCAAAGGCTTTAATAGAGAGATAAAATTGTAGAAGAATACAAGAAGAAAATGGAGTTACTTATGTTGAGGGCAGAAATAAGGTAAGAGCCTAGAAAAACCTTTGGCAGATTCCAAAGTGGTATAAACCTAGAAATCTGAGATAGGGTTAAATTTTTACCTTTTGATGATTTAAATTGATTTGGTTCA
>Ga0123341_1006306_pt1 | contig 10718 bp, 8 predicted proteins | sample Turbeapinknodule_FD_89959 | JGI IMG/M metagenome (GOLD analysis project Ga0123341, IMG submission 89959) | Root nodule microbial communities of legume samples collected from Mexico - Turtle bean Mexico pink nodule | ecosystem: Host-associated > Plants > Roots > Nodule | place: Mexico: Nepantla...
AAACTTAAGGTGGCTAAGGGTACCTTTCTTTCCTCACTTACTCTATGGCAAGCAAACAATTGTTCTACCTTCATTTCCCAATCTAGATATGTTTCAACATTTTCTTTTCCATAGAAATGAGGTAGCTCTACTACCCTAACCTCCTTTGGGTTTTCTTGTCTTTCTTTTCTAGCTCTCTTAGGGGATGGTTGATAATATTCATTAATTTTAAAGCTTTGTTTCCCAAAAGAATTATACACCCTACAACTAGATGCATGAGAACTTCTTTTTGATTTGTTGTATTCATCCTTTTCTTTAACCATTTGTCTATATGAAAGTGATTGAGAGGCTAGTTGTTTGAAAAGATATTTGATAGACTCTCCTGCACTTTCATTAGAATGATGAGAAGACATGGTTAAAGTTATGTGTTGTAAGTATCTTACCTCAAAAAAGAAGAGAGTAATGAAGGTACCTTTCCAGGAAAGAGAGGTGGATCACTAGGATCTCTTAAGTACCAAGTCTTTCCTTGCCAAAATCTATCCCTCAAAACTCTTCACAAATCTTTTTCTAAGTAATTTACTTAGATCACAATTAAGAATGAGAAACACAATTGTATGCAAAACAATTAAACAATACAAAGCAAGTAAGCAATGCAAAGCAATTAACAAAAACACAATTAAAAGTTACTAGCTAGAAAACTCTAAAACTAGGCATATCCTAAGGTGAGACTTCTAGACACTTAGAGCCATTGAAGACACACTCACCGTCTAATGCGTAATTATTCCACTAATTAATCAAAGTTGAATGTAATTACAATTCAAAGGAAATACAATATAACTTGAATTACAAAAGTAAAATTCAAATTTCCTATACTATGCACTCCTTTTCTTTTGGTATTCTTTCTTGTTGTGTTCCACACTTTGTATGTTTTTGTAATCTTATTTGCTGCAGCCCCTTGCTTTAACCTCTTAAGGTTAGTCAATTTAAATCTTCAAAACAGTACCTACTAAGTAGGGATGGACTCACCACAAAGGTTAATTCCAAACTTAACAAGCACCACTTCAAAATTCTTTCACCAACAATTAGAGGTTAACAAATTTAAAGCAAAGAACAATTCAATTTAGAAATAGGACAACAACAAATGGAGTAATTGTATGACACAACTTGAAGGAGTACTGAATAAATTTGACAAGCAATCAAATAAGGCACTCAAAAAAAAAGGTGGCACACAAATTGAACCTAATGAATGGCACTAGAATTGATTAATAAAACCAAAATAGTACTATTTTAACGCACAAAATGCGTGACTTAAAAAATTTATGTTGAGCTGGATATTTGAAATTTTAACTTGAAATTTTAACCACAAGCAGTTCAAGATCTTAGCTAAATTTTGGTGCTGGAATCACACGAAAAAAATGCACTAATTAATTGTGATAAATTTCTCAAATATGTTGTCAAATTACCGTCTCTGTTCACGCTAGAATGCACAATTTTTTCATTTGATTTATCATTTTTTTCTATTTTGTATTTTGACTTGCTTCTTTTTTTCTTGTTTTTTCTAACACATCAACCTATGTAAATCCAGAATTTCACAATTTTTCTTCAACGGATTTTAATTTGATAAGTAAAAACAGCCAGCACAGAATTAAAACAGAGGAATCCTAAAACTGGAATTAAAAACAATTTAAAGAAACTTCAAAAACACAATGGAATTGATGTAACAGAATTTGTATGGATCTATCACACAAATATGAACTCAAATCTAAAAGAAAAATGCACTAAAGGATCAAACAATTTCAGATTAAAACTGGACTCAAAGTAAATCAATCAACCAAAATTATCAAAAACAACACTACATTGAATTGATGACAAATTAGGAGAAATATGACTTGACAAAACACAATTGGATTCAAAAATAAAAATGACTCAAAGCAACACAATATAAACCGATTGAAATTGCAATAAAGACTCAAATAAACCAAAAACATAACAGCAACACAAATCTATATGGAATCCTACATAAAATTTGAAAATAGAAGCTCAAGATCAATTTGAACATGATTGCTCCGATTGGATTAAACCAAAACATCTAACACAAAAACAAACTCAAAAACATCAAAACAATCAAGGATTCATGAAGAACAACACGGAATTGAATGAACACAAAAATAAACACGAAATAAGGCACTTATCTCTTGAAGACCATGGCTCTACATACCAAATGATGGAGAAATGCCTTCATGAGTTGTAGAATTTGTTGATGAACGGCAAAAGCTCTATGGAGTGTAAGCGAACAAGGTCCACCTAGGAGGTGCGGTGACCTTGAAAGTGCATGCTAGGTAGGGGGTGAGACTGGTGAGGCCATCTCTCTTTGGTAAGGTGAGAATTGAAGATCAATAGCCTGACCTAAGAGGTTTTGGGCAAGAAGTGAAATTGGCTCAAATTTGGCAGCAATTCACTATGTATCTTAATCTTGAAAATACATGAGCCAAACCCTCTTATGTATAGTGTTTAGAGGGTTGGAAATTCAAAAAGAAAGTGGAGGGAAATTCAAATGAGAAGCATTTGAATTTTGGAGCGAATTCCTAGTCACAAGGGAAGTGTGACTTGGTTTCTTTTTTTGGCACCTCCTAAATCTACACCTACACCTTCTTTTTATGTCACATGGAAGGTGTGACTTAGCTTTCTACATTTGCACCTCTTATATCTATATCTACACCTCTCTTTATGTTCTACTAAAAATACTCAAAAGTAATTACAAGAAAAGACATCGAATGATGCTTAGTTGGCCAAGATCTTCTATTTGTTGGGCTTGAGCTAAAGCTTGAACTTGTATTTGGGCTTGGGGTTTTTCTATCATGGGCTTGGGCCTCTTCCATCATCCCCTCCCTCTTGAAAAGGATTTGTCCTCAAATCCAATGCTTCTTCATCATCATCATTATGTGAATGCATATGGCTGCCGCAAGCACAAATGATCTTCAGGTGCTATCCGCATGTCCACTTTCTGTTACCCATACATCTCCCTATATTAGTAGGGTTAACAGCAACTAGCCACATGTAACAAATATGCAACAGAAACATGCAACAGATTTAAAACAAAGAAAATATTGTAAAAAAATAACGAGATTATATCCACCACACAAATATATCTTTTAACAGGTGCAGCAATGAAATTACTTTATGTACCCATCCTGCGCTCTGGGCCTAACCTGACCAAAGTGATTGGCCTAGGTTTACATAGGCCCAAACACCGAGCAGGTCTCTCGTGTAGTAAAAGAACCGAGCATGCCTCGTGGTACAAAAGAACCGAGCATGCATCTCGTGGTACAAAAGAATCGAGCATACGAAAATACTACCGAGAACCGAACACTGGTCAGTACAAATACTATTTATATTATTAATATAATTAATATAATTATTTATGAATATTAATTATGATTTTATGATTATTTATATTATAATAATATTTTAATATTATGTATATAATTATTATGATTAATATTTTTTATATTATTAAAAAATTTAAAAGGATTAAGATTATTTATATTTTTATTATTATGAATAATATTATTATTAATATTTATTTATGTCGGTTGACCTGAAACACCTTCGTGCACCTACGTCACTCTCACGTCCAAAATCCCTGCGTTTGCTTGTGCCTTTCCTGTGATGAATGCCTGAAAACACAAAGACAAAGGGCGCCCTAGAGGCTGTTTGCACTCTGACGCTCAAGTCAGTATTATGGCTAGGAAACACCAAACTGTATAATTGTCGCTGTGTGTGTTAAGCGGCGCAAAAGAATAGCGTACCTTGCCACCTTACTATTTATAGATTGAAACTAGGGTTTCCTATTTACCCGAAATGGACTTTTCTGATGGGCGGGCCCAACACTGTTGTTACCCTACTTTTAGGATAACCTAGCGCGTGGGTTCCCTAACTGGAGTGTAACCTCTAGTAGGGTGACCACCGGGTGCCTCTTCGTGCACCTGATCTCTGGGGTCACCCGCCTCTAGGAGTGCCCTAGCTGTTCACGTGCCATGCGTGCAGCTCAGCCCCGGAACGCGACCCTCACAGGTCATATCTTTCCAGTGGCTCTACACTTGTGTTACGCTTGAATGCGTCATCCACTCTACACGTATGGACCCTCGTGACCTAGGCTTCTTCCTTACTGATAACTGGTGTGTGGTCTGGGATCCACCTGTCGTGGCCCAGCTCTACTGTTCGGGTTCCCGATGTCCGACCTCTCCATATTATCTAGTGGCACGTCGGTACATCCTGGTGACCGATGTCTGACCACTCTTTGGTTCCTTGGCGCACGTGCTTTGTGAGATACTGGCCCACGTCGCTCGTGGGACCCTGTTTACGTGGCATTTATAGTACCAGTGGTCAACGACGCCCAAGAATTGGTCGGTACACAAGCCCCCAGTCTCGAGCTGTAACTCATTCAGCGAAGAGACTAAGTCCTTGCCCTTGGTGACCTGCGTGGCTCTGTGTGACAGGACGTGAATACTGCACCAAAGTGACGTCTTTCCGAGCCTGTCTTATCTGCGCACACGTGTTTTGATTAACGGCTAGGGCTTAATGTCGCTTACGCTTCTTTGTTTCCTTTAAATGTTCGAAAACGCGCACGTCCAATCACTGTTCCATGATTCTCTGAAACACTCTTGATTGCTTCGTCTCCTTCCTCTAGCACTCTCGCATTTTCCCTACAAACTCCAGCACCTTCATCCTATCTGATCAAAAGGCACGAACTTTGATTGTTGATTGCACTTATTTACTAATTCTGATGCTTGATAACTGCCTAGGTTGTTTAACTTTTTGCATTTCAATTGTCCTTCGTTCCTTTTGGGGTTTCCTTCCTTCGATAGGGTTCAAGAAATCCGGGACTCTTGAGGAGCTGATTCCTGTTGTCGTACTGTTATCAACCCCTATTCTGAAATTTGCACGTAGGGATGGTTCTTAGTGAGGAGAAACGGGCCAAGCTGGCTGGTATCCTGACTCGCCGCCGAGAGATGTCTAGGGGTGCGGGCACTTCTAGCGCCCACGCCCTTGCTTCTGCTACAGTCGCGCCCTCGCCTACTCCTTCCATTCATGTAGTGGTGGTCCCTCTTGCTGCCGCCCAATCATCTCCCGCTCCGTTTCCTTACGAGAGTAGGGTGGTGGAAATCAACTCAGATGAGAACTCCACCGAGGGGCCAATCTCTAAGAGGCTTAGGCCTACGCCGGCGGGGGCTTCCCATTCTTCTTCTACTGGTCGCCCGGCTTCGCTCGATGATCGAACAACAAGCACTCCCTTGTTCCCTAACTTTGGTGGGCGAGTGCTTCTGCGACTCCTCCTGCCCTTGAGCTTCCCCTTGTCCTTCAGCATGCCCTTAAAGGCTTCCAACTAGGGGTGATGGTGGACTCGGATGAGGCAGCTGCTAGGGAAAGACTGGGCTTCAATTTTGGGGCTCTTCTTGCACAGTCCAATGCTCTCCTAACTAGGCCTGAAACGAGGGTGGCGCTAGTAGAGAGACTAAAGAAGAAACGACCCTACTGGCTCGTTCGTTTGCTGCCTGCGAGACTACAGTTAAGCAGGAGTTGGCTTGCCTTCGCCGTTCTGAAAAAGATCTCTCTAAACAACTTCACGCCAAGTGCCGAGAGGTTGCCGAGCTGGAGGCAAGAATCCTGTCCCTACGAATCCGAGTCTTTGAGCTAGAAGAGACAGCTGAGGCATCCAAATCCAAGATCACGAAGCTTGAAGAAAGGATCATCAATCGAGAAGTGCAGCTGGGTCGAGTGGAGGCCGAACTCCTTCAACAAGCTAAGAGCTGAGCTGACCGAAGATGTTGTTGATGCCTATGACATGGGATTCGAGGATGCCCTTGCTCAGGTTGCCTGTTTGCACCCCGAGATGGACGCTTCACCCTTTGTGGTATTGATCCGTGTTGTAAACGGTCAAATCGTTCCAAGGATTCTTCCTTAGCTTGTATTTAGTTTTCAGACAAAAATTTATTATCTGCTTGTAACTTTACTTTCTCGAACATATAACTGCTTTTATTTCCTTAAACCGAAAACTGCTCTTTAACTTGCTCAACTGCTAACTCGTGGTGTCTGGCATCGTGATGCTTCTTATAGCGTTCTTTGATATGTTGCCCTCATCGTAAGTGTTAGAATGTATGGCTTTAAACTAGAGGGGGGGTGAATGGTTTAAAGAGGGTTTTCGCAAACTTTTTAAGTCAAGAATGAAATTACTTCGAGAAACAGTTGATAAAGAAATCAGTTTGCCAAAACACAAAGCAAAAAGCACAGCACCAGAAAAACAATCGGTTGTTTCGCAGAAACAATCGGTTGTTTATACCAGTTCAGAAATATAAAAACTGAATTTAAAGAGATTAAGCATAGAGAGAATGGACACAGAGGTTTATACTAGTTCACTCTAAACCCAAAGCTACATCCAGTCTTCCCAGAAACCACTGGGGAATCCACTAAGCAATCAACCCTAGATTACTTACAACACAACCAAAGAAGTGACCTTGATCCCCTCAAGACACACACTTCCTTTAGTCCAGCACAACAACACTAAGAATGTTGATCTTGATCCCCTCAAGAACACACAACACTTCTCAGCAATACACAGAAAGTTTCTTTCAAAAGATACAAAGGATTACACTTGTTACAGAAAAAAATCTGAAATCAATACAAGATGAAAATCCTATCTCACACTCTTTGATCAATGCAATCTCTAAGCAATTCTCAACTTTTCAAAATCTCAAATCAGTTGAAAAAATCAAATCTGTTTTTCAGTATTTAAAACAAAGTTGTTTGTTGCATAATCTTAAGAAACTATTAATTGCATTTAAAGATTGGTCAAAGCATTAAAAACTGGAGTGTAAACAGTTAGAAAATCATTTAATGCTCAGTCAAAGCACAAAACAGTTTTCTGTTATGGTCCTAAAACACACAATCGGTTGTTTCCACGATTCAATCAGTTGTTTTGGTTTTGACAGCAAGTCAAGCATTGAAAACAGTTTTCAACCTTTCTAAAAACACCTAAGTATAAAACAATCGGTTGTTTCGACAAAACAACAGGTTGTTTTTCACTTAGTTTGAAAAACACTTTTCATTTAAAAGGATTGAGAATGCTTTGCTTTGGATTCAATCAAGAGTGGATTATACATAAAGTCTACCCCAGATCCTATCTAAAAGACAGCTCAGCAACAGCAAGCACATCCAGCCTTTCATCAACCTTCAAAGGGTTTGGATTCTTCAAAGCTTGAACACACTTGGTTCAACAATCTCCCCCTATTTGATGAAGACAAATCCCGGATTGCTTGTGTTGGATTTGATTGAATCTGAAGCAGTTCCTGCAAAACACAGTTTAAGCAAAGCACTACTGATATAGGGTTAGAACAGAAACAATATATAAGAGCAAAATATCAGAGCACAGAAAAACCTATAAGGCTTTCTTTAACCAACCATACAAACTTTTTTGCAGAAATTAAAAACGAAAATAACAACACACAACATAAATCTCCCCCTATTTGTCTTCACAAATAGACAAAAAGAAGAGATATAAAGATAATTGTTCTTGATAAAACAGAATTAAAGAGCATAAGCAGAAAACAGAAAAACTGATACAAGCCATAAAAACAATCGGTTGTTCTGTGACATCAACCGGTTGTTTTTCTTCTTTAATCATCTTTGGCATATTGTAGATCAAAAATCTGATTATGAACAGCTTCAATCTGTTCATCCAATGTCATGAAGCGTGAATCCATGTTGTTGAACCTGTTATCAATGCTATGGAAGTTGCTTACACACAGATCATGGACATTTCTTTGATTCTCCGCAAATCCATCAAGCCTATTGACCGTGTATCTCTCAAAAGAAGACATTGTTGGCAATCCATCTTCCTGATTTCCAACACTGGGTCCAACATCTTGATTTATTTCAGGTTGATCTTCATGTTGAAACTCCACATCAGCAGCATGCTCTTCTTCATCAAGATCAGCAGCAGCACTTGGTGAGGCACCAAGGTCACCATCTTTGCTTATCCATTTGCCACCTATTTTGGTGAATCCCAACTCAGATGACTTAACCAACTCAGATGACTCAACTTCCAGATTCACTTCAAAATACAGCAAAAATTTAGAAATCAAAACCGTATATGGATAGTGATAGTCACTTAACCTCATTGCCTTTTGCATGTGTTCCTTGATGATATGGTTCCAATTGATTATGATCTTCTTCATTATGCAGTAGATATACACAAGGTCCTCCTCTGTAAGAACAGAATGATTGCTCCTCCTTGAAGTTAGAATGCCAAGTTACAATAAGGGCCAACAACCTTTCATCAAGCATCAAGCCTCCAACCGAACAAGTCCTAACTTGAGCATTTTGATTTTTCAAACAGCTTTTGTAGTATTGGACTTTGTTGAAATCCTCCACTACACCAAGGTTCCCCTTGTTGATTTTGATACCAGAATACTTCAGACCCGCCACTGCAGTCCACACATCATAGGTGATCTCCATATCTACACCCTTCACATGAGAGACAAGGTTGTTTCCCTCAACTTTGAGGTTTGTGTAGAACACTCTAATCAAATCTGGGTAGATGTTCCCCTTCATCTCCAAGAACTTTCTGAGAGATTGATCTTTGAGCAGCCTCCTTACATTGTCTAGCTTTTGGCTTTTCAGCCAATCAAAGGAAACAACTTTGGGGTTGTTTATCACCTTTGTGCTAGTCTCAAACCTATACCTTTCAATAAGATCATTATCTCCAGAAAACCATCCTTCTAGTCTTCCTCCAGACCTTACTGCTCTGGTTTTAACTCTCTTTGAGGTGGGAGGAGTTGATTCCATGATGGCAGAAAAGGAGCAGAGAAAAACTCACACAAGAATAGCAAGAGATGTTGCAGGAGATGGCTCAATTGGTTGTTCTTTTGAAATAGATCAACTGCAACAGATTTTAAAGCAAAAACAGAATCACAATGCATTCAATGACGTGAGTAGGTACCAGATTTTCATAGAGAAAAGACTTGACCAAGCCCTGCACGTCAGAAAAAGCAGAAAATCACATGGTCATCACATGTGATCTTTGACTAGTCATAAAAGCTCTTGAATTTTCAAGATTTTGGAATATATTCCTTTATGACTGTTGTAACTTCTTTCTGAGCATGATCAACTTTCAACACAGGTTCATTGACCAAGGATTCTTTCTTTAATGTGATCTGTAACAGACAGAAATTCAAAATAGAAATTAAATTGATTTCTTCACAATGTTGTCAAACACAAAACAATCGGTTGTTTTTCTGCAGCAGTAAAACTGATTTTGAATTTTTAATCATGAGCAGAAAGAATTCAAAGCAGATGAATTTGAACATTTTAAGAGATGTTTAAGCATGAATATGGACTTAAACAGAAATTAAAGATATAGATAAGGAAGGTCTTATCCTTTATGATGTTCTTTCAATGAGCCATATGCTTTGTGATCAAGAAGCCTCTTTTGATCATTGAGAGCCTTTGGACAGATACAGAACATTGATTCAACTTCAATGTTAGCCTTTTTCTTTCAAGAACTTGATCAGATGACTCAGTCCCTCACCCTTCTCTAGATTTCCTGCATAAACATGAGTTCAAGCAACAAGATTTGGCCCCTTTACAAATGTGGGTCCATTTGATTTCTTTTTCTCATTTGAAACCTCACACCCTTTAGGAATCCATTTCATGAAGCCCCTGGGAACGAAAAACTTTCTTATTTTGCAAAATCTAACCGAATGGCCCTTTTTCATGCAGTAAAAGCATGTAACAACCGGTTGTTTCGACTTAACAATTAGTTGTTTTACTTGCTTTCTTGAAAAAAAATTGAAAACTTATCTTGTTTGTTTTGTGGATTAAAACCTAAACCAGCTTCTCCAAAAAGACATTTTTGAGATGCCAAGACATTCTCAAAGTTAGATTTTCCTTTCGAAAGATTATCCACAGTATTAACAAGATAAAGCACTTTCTTTTCAAGGTTTTCACAATTTTCACAAATGAGAGTATCACACTTGCAAGAAGAGTTTTTGAAATGTGTTTCAAGATTTTTAAAATCCTTTTTAGATTTTTCCAGCTCTTCTTCAAGTGCCTTCACTCTCTTTTCCAGCCAGCTGTTAAGTTCTTTCAATTGGTTGTTTGAAAGAACCAATCTATTAGCTTCATCGTGAGTTTCTTGAAAAGCTTCAAGCAATTCACTATAATTTTGTTCATTTAAAGAAGCACAAGAACTTACTTCACTTGAGCTGCAAGATTCATCATCTCCTTTAGCAATCAAACAGATTTTTGCTCTTTCTTCTTCACTTGATGATGAACTTGATAAGGATACCTCATTCTCATCCCAAGCTATGTAGGCTCTTTTTGTCTCGCCCTTCTTTTCCTTGTAGCTAGGCTTTTTCTCCTTGCTTTCTTTGTTGGGGCAATCTGCCTTTATGTGCCCTTGCTCACCACAACCAAAACAAGTATAGTTATTGGAATTATAATCATTGGATTTCTTATTTCCATACCTATCTTTGTTGTTGTCCTTGTTGCGGTTCCTCTTCAAGAATTTGCTAAACTTTCTGGATAGCAGGCTAAGGTTCTCTTCATCACTATCATCGCTGGATTCTTGTTTGCCTTTGTGCTTGACAGCTTTTAAGGCAATACTCCTTACATGCTTGTCTTCGCTTTCTTGAACATTGAGTCGATTCATCTCTAACTCATGTTCCCTAAGCTTGCCAAAC
>Ga0123341_1006308_pt1 | contig 10716 bp, 4 predicted proteins | sample Turbeapinknodule_FD_89959 | JGI IMG/M metagenome (GOLD analysis project Ga0123341, IMG submission 89959) | Root nodule microbial communities of legume samples collected from Mexico - Turtle bean Mexico pink nodule | ecosystem: Host-associated > Plants > Roots > Nodule | place: Mexico: Nepantla...
GTACATTATTATTATTATTAGTTACAATATATTTAAAATAATCAAATTTTACTGGTTTTATTTATTTAATATGCACCATTAATGTTTTATAGTATTTAAAACTTTTCGTTCTTATTTATAAGATCTAAAATGGTTTTAATATTGGTACCACTTTAAATTAAAAATAAAACACTCTTAATAATATACATGAAAACAAATTACTTATGATATACTGTTGTATATATAGGATTTTTAATTTGTCTAATACATCATTTCTTATTGAGTAAACAAACAGAGACATAATTACAGTGAAAAATAGATTTTATTATGTTGTGAAGAAAAGGATGAAGTTGGTAGTAGAATTTGTGTGATTGAACAAGAAACTGAGATATATTAATGAATGGTGCATTAATTTAACATGAATAAAAGTGTTACAGTGCATGTGTCAATGTTTTGGTAGTTCCTTTCCTGCCAAAAAGGACTTGAAAAGGGTGTAAGCTCGCTTAGGCTGAAACAAAGGAACTTCATGGCCAGCTCCTCTTACTGTTGCAAAAGTTAGACCATTATACACCTCTGTCCATCCACCAACCTAATAACCACATGAATTAACCTTGGTGAGAAACATGGTAAGTGTAATATGCTTATGTTTTATGGTCTTCAAATTTAGTTAATTAACTATAATACCTGTCCACCAGAGTACCATGGATACCAACGAGTTTTGATGCTGAGGTTAAGGTGGTTCAGAGAAAACCTCGTGGCAGTCACTGGAACCACAGAATCTGTGTCCCCGCTGCATTATAGCAAAACCAGAACAGTGTTTATGAGTTTCTATTGTGCAGATATATAAAGTATGTATGCATGATCATACAAAATTGAATAGAGTTATAAATAAAAATTTCTATACAAAAAGTCAAGAATAGTAATAAATCTTCTTGTAATGTTTCCTGATTTCTTTTGTATTGTAATTTATATTTTAAAGACATTAAATGTATTTTTTTGTGTAATATAATTTTCATATAGAGTAGTATTTTTTTGGGTACATTTTATAAAGTAGAAACTTTGTAAAATGATAGCATAGAGACTGTCAGCAATGACAAATAAAACAAGTTGATGAGATCACAGGTAATTATGTTATGAGGACTTAGAATTTCCTATTTATATTTGACTAAGTTATGTGGTTGGTTAATTAGTTTTTGAAAACGAACCAGAAAAAAAAAACCTTAGGTTATAAGATCAACTTAGCAATATAAGAAATCTATACATGTTTAAATAATTTTTTATTAATTATTATGAAAGTATCATAATATTTTTGTTTTATATTTTGAAAATTAAAGTCTTTAGAAATAAGAAATATAATTAAAATTAAGTTTTCTACTGAATTTCAAAGGATGCCAAACTTGAATTGGTTGCGAATGTGATAAAGATATATACTTTCATAAAATAAATATGATATAATTGCATGTAAAGAAACAGTTTAAAACTATACCTGAAAACCCATATTTTCAATCCTGCAGCAATTAACTCTTTGTATATAGGCAGCACAGAAATTTCAGAATCCTTCCAATTTTTCAGGAGCACTTCACTGTCAACAAACCAAAGGCATATTTTGAAACTTGTAAATTCATAGAATTTTGATTTCAATTTATTAAAAGCAAAATATGCAGTTTCTGCTAACAGTAAAACGTAGTGAAAAAGCAAACCTGCAAGCAGTCCATTTGTAAGGAATGTTGGTAAGATTTGCATGCATTGCTTTCTGCACTTCTGGGAGGTTATAGTATTTCTCTGCATAATTTTCAGTACACGGATCATATCCTGAAATCATATGAAGATTCTTGAATCGTATGTGCCTGACAGTTTGTGATGTTGTGCACGTTGGGGTATAGATGCTGTACTGATCTATTTTTCCAAATTCATAGTTAACCGCGTAACTATAAGCATCATCACATTTTTTAGATGTTTCTTCTGATGTGAAATTGCAGTACTTGAGGATAGATTTGTAGGACTGATCAGATATCATAGAATGGCTCCACCAATATGTGACAGTTCCAATTCCATCATTGTAGCTATCAGTCACAGCATTTCCCACCTGTAGTTTTCATATTGCAAGCAAAATGCAAAGTATATCACTAACACCAAATGATGTAATTTTGATCCTTAGCAGAGTTAAAAAAAAATTGACTTACAATGAACCCTTTGAGATTAATAATCTGGGGATTCTTGTTATTATAATCTTGGATTTTCTTAGCCAACTGAGGGACGTAATGCCCTAAAACATAAAATATTAACACCAAGTGTCAGATGAAATTTTTCAAAACATAATCAGAAGGTGCTAGTTCAAATACCTGCATAGCTCTCCCCAGCTATGTAAAACTCCCTATACTTATACTGTGGAAACCTTGACAACCATCTAATTAGAAAAATCAGTGCATCCTGAGCTGTGTAACAAATTTGAAATTATTAGGATAGAATAAAAGTAGTTATGAAAATGGTGACAATTCAACTAACTTCAACAACCCTTCAGGTTTATATATATACCTGTCCTTTTGTCCCCTGAAGTTTTGAGATCAGAGCTGGTATTTGTGTATGAGAAGCCAACACCAGCAGGCGATTCAAGAAAAAGAATATTTGCTTCTGAAAGAAACCAATTTGAAAAAAGAAAGAAAATTGTGTTTTCATATATTGTCATTCTGAAAGGTTGGTGACATAAATGAAAAGAGAAATCTTAATAAAAAAAAACACGTTATAACACTACTTATTGTTGTGTGATATATTTGTAAACGATGTGAATTAGCCACTATACCAAACATAACAGTTGATTTGATGCGCATTACCTCTGTTCCATGCATTTGGGTTGAGATATAGAGAAGATCCAGTTTGGTTTACACGGAATGGCCCAATTTCCTCTGATGCTCCGTATGCTACTGATGAGCATCCAGGCCCTGAACCAGAAGTACCAAAGTTATCAGTTCACTGTGATTTGACACATGCAAGTTTTATCTAATGGTCTTTTTTCAAAATACTATAAGCAATTATATTATACAGATGCCCTTTTGTGTAGTGATGAAACTAATGTTTGATACTTAGTTTCCTTGTCATGTTTTACTTGAAGCTTTAAGGTTGATTATCACTCTCCTATGCTTAATAGACATTCACTGATACCCTTTTCATCCTAATTTGAGAACTGATATGGATATGCACGTGCAATGTGGAAATCCCTATCATGCCTACCACATTCACTATATAAAGCCATAAAGTTTCAGCCTTAAATTTCAACCATTATAGTTTTTTGGTTTGTTGTCTAATACAGTTTCAGAGGGGTGTTGATAAGGATCTCAAACTTTCTGGTCCAGGAATTTGGAAGGGACCACAGTGGCATTTTGCAGCATCACCATGTCTTGACTTTCTTTGAAATTTTTGTCTTTGTCAGATAAGGTTATTAATGATTATATTAATACTACCTTTTGATTACTTAATATTTTGGTTTTAAAAAATTGCAACAAAGAGGTCTTAAGGATACAGTTAAATATATAAAAAAAAATACTTTGTTCATATTGACTGGTATTTCATGTATATTAGTTTGCATATACAAAGGTTGTTAAAATTATAAATTAAATATTAAAAAATTGTTTAAAATTGTTTTAGTTTAACTTCTATTAGATATAAGGATTTATAATATAAAATGAATAAGCTATGAAACATGAATATATAATTTTTATATAGTGTTTGTATAAATATTTTTACGAGATAATCTTATACATGATTTAAGTCATTATTAAAAAATGATGAAGTTAATGCTACAACAATAATTCATGAATTAATCAAATTGAGGTAAACTTTATGATGGACCCCAATTAAATTATGAAAACATATAATTTGAAACGTAGGAAACAAATGAAAAAGTCAAACAACTCTGGGATGAATTGGTGTGATTCCAAGAAAAATGAGAATATCCTAAAAAATTGAGAGAGACAGGTACCCAAAAAGGGAGAATTAATGAGAAAATAAGCATCTTTTTGGAGGTACAAAATGGAAGGTTAGAGTTCACTATGCGTTGAGTTGCTGTTGTTTCTGTTTGTTTTTCAACCTAAAATACAAAGAGGGAACAAAAAGGTTTTGTTTTTCTTGGATAAATCATGGAATAGGTTCTTCCAAACAGGGAATATATGTCAGAAATGGAACGAATATGGCACAAAAAAGATACAGACAGAGTTAGATCACGCGGTCACACATGGGCCACCCTAGGGTTTTTTTTTTCTTATTCTTTTTTTTTCTTTGATTTTCTCCATCTGTGCAGAAAGACTTGTTCGTTTTTTGAAACTGGTTGTTGTCAATTTTTGTTCCTCCGAATCAGTAGAACATGGTAGAAGGAAACACTGTTAATTTTGAAGAGAAAAAGAAGACGGAAATAGTGAAGTGTGGCAGAGAGGTAGATGGGTGCATTAATAGGCCAATGTAGATAGGGTTGGTCATTTCAGAGAACGGTCAACACTCAACATGTGCAATAGTGTAAGGTTTTTGCTTAATGGTTCAGCAAGTACCAAGTCACGGAAACACAAACCATCAAGATTTAAAAAATGTTCACGCTTCAGGGAAATACTCAAAAACTTAATTCTGCAAACCTACCTGCAAACTTCAGTTCTAAATGTGCATACACCACAGTTTCTTTTTCAAAATCCTTAAGAAGTTACTTAAATTTCAGTCAACTTAATTATCTTATAAACTTTAGGAAGTGATGTTGCTTACTTTGCTTTCTTTTTATAAAAGAGAATAACAAAATGTTCAATACCCTTTGGCTTTTACTAGATTTATACCAAATAAATATATTCTAGAATTCATCTGTCAAATGAAATGTTCAATCCCCTCTCTCTTTTCTCTCGTTTTGGTTGGAAGAGCCAGCTGTACAGTGTGTGTTCTTTTGGCAGTTCTTATGATTCCTAGCTGGTGCATGCAGCACAATTCATATCCTCATTATAACTTGCACAGAACCTTCTCCTAAGCACATAAAATTAACAACAATGGATCGCTACATAAATATAATATCCTTCTATGGTAATATATATATATATATATATATATATATATATATTTAGACTAAACACACAGTTATTGTTTATGTTGTTTTTTCCAATGACAATATTAAAATTTTATTTCTATCATTTGTGTGATATAAATTAACAGGATGAAACTCTAATTTGTGTTATAGTCAAAGGTGGAAAGAAATATACATATATGTTCAACAGACAATGCCTTGTAAAGACAAAAAGTAGGTAGAATTGAAGGTGAGGAGTTGAAGTTCTATCTCTCACACAATATATATGTATGTATATATGTGTGTATATATAATCATAGACTAACCTCCATTGAGCCAGAGAACAAGAGGCTTATTCTGAGGGGAAGAGGGAGATTCAGTGAGCCAGTAGAAGAGTGCTCGACCATGTTGCTCATTCACACTGACATAACCCGAGAACTGAGAGAATGCCACACGTGGCTGCCCTGGAAGTGCTGAGATCCGATCTTGCTCTTGCTCTTTTGGCACAGCAACAGCAAAAAAGGAAGAAAACGCAAAGATAAATAATAAGCACAGGAAGAAGGTATGAACCTTCCTTTGGAATGCCATCATTATTGCACTCTAAAACTCAAACTATGTATTAATAACACACACCAAAGGGTTTAAGGGCAAGTAGAATATATAAATGCTCTCCCTTTCCCTCTCTATATTTCTCTACTAATAAAAGTCTAAATGTGTTGTTTGCAGAAGATCTATGGAGAGAGATAAAAGAGATGGGAAGGGTAGCAGTAGCTATAGCTAGAATTATATGCAAGACAGCTTATATATATGAATATGTGTATATACATGGAACTGTTGAGGATGTTGATGCCTCAATTATAAGGTACTCATAGGGTGGACTCAATTGCATCACTAAAGACAACTTGCATGCCAAGTTGGAGAGAGAGAGAGAGTTGTACAAGGAAATTGAAACTTTAATCAGATACTCATGCCCGATGAGAACAAATTAGAAAACAAACATACATAATATGCATTGCTTTCTCCGTCCCTCCCTCTCTTTATCTCAATCTCATATGACCACTCACAGTTTGGTTCAAATTAATGGCCATCAGCATCATACATACACTTCAAGATATTTAAGGTTATGCTGAGAAGTGGTAAAAATTTTAGAATAACTGTTTTTCAAACATAAGTTAGACTCAATGTGAGATAAATCAGTCATGTAAAACAACATTGTTGATGAAAACTCTTTCAATATCATGAGTTAAGAAACAAGTTCTCTCTCCACAGGTGTTCCTCTATTCACATAATCACAGAAGAAATTCTGTCTTAATGCTTTTAAAAACTTAAATTAGTAGTGAGTTTTGTCATGAGTTACGTCATGACTCTTTGTAGATACATATATTATATGGTTTGTTGAGAAAAGTTTTTGTCTCTTTCCTTTGCAGGCTGCAAATTTGGAAGATTCATGTGCAATGATATATCCAATATAGCCTGCTGCACTTGGCCTTGTATTTGACTAAAATAAACTAACACTAAAAACTAGAGACAGCACACAAGTTGATCCTTAATGTTAGCATTATTTGGTCAAACCATTCCAGTTGCTTCATTCATTAAGTTTCATTTTGACTTACTTTCAATGAAATAAATTTAAAACTTGGATTGGAAGATTGTGTAACATGAGGTAGCTTAGCAATGTCGCTATTCCCAACTTCAACTTCCTCAAGCCAGCTAAACTAATGCATACATACACAATTTGTTATCTGTGTTCTAAAATAATACTCTATATGAATCTGCATTAAATATAGAGAAATTTCAAAGTATGGTTTTGGAAGAGAGTGAATAATACTTTATTCTAGATCTTCACTAGCTAACTTGTGGTCATACTTAGAAGGAAAAAGAGGCAGAAGGTGATGTGGGGTTGCATTAATTTTTTTTCTTGTGAGCTTTAATGGAGGGAGCCATCGATTCCTTGACATATAAGACAGTGGTTGCAGCTGGCCCCAACTCTTTCCCAACCATTAAGATGAGGGCTCACAAGAAAATGCTAGTTCTTGTCGCCTCACTTTTGTTCCAGAGTGATGTTGCTGATGCTGTAAGAATCATAAATGCTGCATATACAATTATTTTCTCAAACAACAAAATTCCAATCATGCATTTAACACCAAAAGTAGTAAATCAATTCTAGCTTTCACTGCTCATCAAACTCATCATGCAGAGTTACCATTCACCAAGGACTTTTTTTTTTCAAACCCTTTTCTACTAAGTTCTGCAGAATTGAATCTTTAGGGTTCAATAGTTTCACATTTCATAGAACATCAAGAATAATTTGAATGCACAGTAACAATAATGTTGTCAGAGTCAGCTTCATGTAAGAATAGAAAAATTAAAAAATAAAAGTGTTCCTCCTAGGGAGATCTAGAAAACTGTTGACTGGTTTCGTCTTCCTCTCTCCTACCGATCAGTCAGCTCGCACCTCAGCCTACTCCATCAGTCTTCGTGCTACTCTTTTAGGTCTCGGTCGTCTGATCGCTCAGCCTCTGAGGAGAATGCCGAATGAGAGTATCTGTAGAAGACACTCTGATGTTCAAGTCAGCAAAGGGACGTTCGGCACTTGGAGGCGTACAGTGATTAATGACGTACTTTGTTATTTGAATGTGCACTTTTTATATTATTTTAATGAATTTACCTTATTGGACCAAGTTAGTGAAGTGGGTCCAAGTTAGTGAAGTGGGTCGCACTTAGAGGTGTATAATGATGATTTAGCTTTGTTAACCTTGATTGAGCGTTAATTGACCAAAGGTGTTGGACAAACTACATGGATGTGTATCGTTCGGTCGGCGACTCGGTTGTGGGAGCTGGGACCTGGGACCTGGTGTTGGCGGTTCGATCCAGTACAAAAAGTTATTCTAAAAAATTTAAATTTAAATTTAAATTCAATATAATATTTTAATTTTTTATATGAATTTCATATTAAAGAACATAACATCTATTAAGTAATGGAAACTAATTTATTTAAATTTAACCTATAAATTAATTGTTAATAAAAGATTATTTTAGTTTCACTACTCCACTTCCAAGTCTTAAATATGTAATTCTTGAACAAATTTTACCTAATTTAAATATTATTTTATTATTGAACAATATTTTGGTCTATATTCCAGTACAACACGGCACGTGTTTTGATATATTATTAGTCTAATAAGTATTGGTACATATAGTAATATATAGTAATGGAGTACTAAAAAAGGTATTGCTACTTCTTAGACATGACTAATACCTGAAAATAAATTTCTAAAGTTAGCAAATATATAAGTATTACATTCTCAATTTTAATATTTTATGATAGCACTATATTTTAAATTCGTGTGATGCCGGGGCTTATTTAAATTAAATATTTTCGTATTTTAAATTTGTATATTTTATTGAATATATACTTATATTTTAAAAAAATTAATATGTTACATATAAAATACACTAAAAGTGTGAGGCGGGATTAATTATAATTATAATTAATACATGTCTAAATACAACCTATTCAAATTTATTAGTATTTGTTACTGCTTCAATTAATAGCAACGGAATATCTATACGAAGTGCATAAATTTTTAAAAAAAATCATTGATGTAATTAATAATTTTAAATATGTTTATTATTAAATATATTTTTAATTTTTAAAATTAATGTATTTTTTAATATAAAAAATATAGCCGTTAATTATTTAAAAATAACATTTTTAAACTATTTTAGTTATATAACTTTTAAGGTTGTGTTATTATCGTTAACAAATAGATCAAACGCTTGTAATGAGTTAGTTATTATTTAATTTTAAAATCATTTGGAACTTTGATATCCCTTATTTATAAGGATTATTATTTCTGAGTATTATTATATGGTTATTTTGTATAAAATTAGTGACATATAATAAAATCTTTTATTTTAATTTTTGTATGTATGTAGGCTTTTTTATATGTTTTTAAATATATACTACTTTAATGTCTTATTATTGGTACTTGTATAAGGCTTAGATAGTATGTGCTTTGACAATTGAATCTTCTCTCGGTTGTGTTTTCCTCTCTTTCTTTTTCGTATTCGATCTTCGACTCTTGGACGGGAGTGTACCTGCAAAAGATTATTCGACGCTCAAGTAAGTATTTAGTATTTTAGTATGGTTATTGTAGTGACCAAAACGTACCTTATTCATGTATAACATGCTTATTTATAGAGTTTGTAGTGTGTTGTATTTAATGTGTATATCATAACTTAAATGGAATTAACTCATTTGTCACATATCTTCTTATTTTACCTTGGTGTATTACCTCTCACCGGTTAGATTGTTGATTCGTCAGCCCCGACCAATATATTATTATTATTATTAATATTATTTCAAGTAATTTCATAAACACGATTATATACTTTATTAACAAAAGTGTTAATGGTAATAATAACAAATTAAAATCTTATTCTTCAATATAAATTTCTAAAATTATAAACTCATAATGTCCCATATTTTTTTTTTATAATTATAAAAAATACAAAATTAAAATTGAAAAGTATAAATTTAATATGTTAAGATAGAAGTTTAAAAAAATGTTTAATTTTTTAATATTTGATACTATAGGCCACATTTTCTTTTATTAGCAAAGAATAAATAAAATAAAATGAGATAATTCAGGGGTGCTCCAACTCTTGTACAAAACACCCAAAACAAGTTTCCTAGCACCCAACCAACTAAGGATCCACCAGACATTACAACACACTAACCATAAACCTACCAAAAACATTTCCCAAATTCTCCAAGAGACCCTACACTCAAAAAATAGATGTATTACCGTCTCTTCTTCCACCCCCACAAAGGGAACAACAAACACACGCCATAGGTATACCACATCTCAAGAGATTTCCTTAGTGGCAATCGCATCATAACACCCTCCAAGTCGTAAAATGTGAAGATGGTAGGGTCTTTAATGTCCAAAACTCCGCAAAAGACTCCCCAAACCTGCAGCCTCCTCCCCCAAGAGAATACATATATGTGATGGAAACTTCATATCTTTTAGTTAATATAGATTTTGATTGTAATTTGCGTGTTTAAAAGGTTGTAAATAACTATTTTATATTTTATTTTACATATATAAAGTAGCTAAGTCATTTAAATTTTTTATTTAGAATGTTAAATTTTGTTTTAATGAAATAAAAATAGTCCTATTTGATTAAAATAATCTTAAGTTTGTTGGATTGTAAAAAATAATATTTTAATTTATTAAAATCGCTTAAATATTTCATGTGCACCAAAATTCATTATTTTTTTTTAATTAAAATCACTTAAGAACTTGTAAGTTACACATCACTCTTTTAATAGATTGAATTTAGGTTTTAATCAATAAAAAACACTTATATATATACACACACAAGTACCAATGTTTTAATAAATTAAATTAAAGTTTTAATTTAAATAACTTCACTTAAAATTCAATTTAATGGTTTTAATATATTAAAAACATTTTTTTAATGAAATAAAAGTTGGAACAAGACACCATGCTTTTATCAACACGACATTGAGTAAACTGCGAGTTTTGGGAGTTTTGGAAGGTAACAGTGACAAATTTCATTAATAAATTGATAAAGGTATTTGAAATGTTATTGTTAATGATCCTTATATTTTAATTACAAAGTACAAAGTTAATGATGTTGAAGTTGAGAAACCATGGGTTGATTGGAATGATATGAAA
>Ga0123341_1006312_pt1 | contig 10715 bp, 6 predicted proteins | sample Turbeapinknodule_FD_89959 | JGI IMG/M metagenome (GOLD analysis project Ga0123341, IMG submission 89959) | Root nodule microbial communities of legume samples collected from Mexico - Turtle bean Mexico pink nodule | ecosystem: Host-associated > Plants > Roots > Nodule | place: Mexico: Nepantla...
CGGTCAGATTTAAGATTCTCAATTTGTCACGAAAAATTAAAAGTAAAACAACAATACCAATAATCAATCAAGAACTGAATATTAATATATAAAATATCACCTCAATACATAAGAGTTTGAGCAAATTACTCACAATCCCAAAGGGTAGAATTAGCCACGCATACTTCTATCACCTTCCATTCTCCCAATTGGGTTACAATTCACTCTATGGTGTTTTCCTCCCAATCTGGCACACTACAATTGAGCCTCTAGCCCTCTATTTATCCTAGTTTTCTAGGGTTAGGTTGCTTCTTGTGTCGTGCTAATGGGCTAAATGATAAAACAGAAAAAAGGCTCAATCTTTCTTTGCATCTTTTTCCATTCCGGCACCTTCTATCTTTATCTTTTTAGCTCAAACCATTCATTTTAAATCAAAATCTCCAATCTTCCTTAGAAATTTGCAATTAACACCAAATTTGGGAATAAAATACTTTTATTCAAATAAAGATCATAAAATATATAAAAATGTATAAATTCATAAATTAGTGATTATTTTATATGTAAATTAACAATAAATCCTCATAAGTGCCTATATTTTAATATGAAATATTATAGAAATTAGGCACTTATTAGTAGGGGTTGACTTGTGTTTTAAAGGGGTTATGAATTTCACCCTGCCCTCTAGCATTGAGGAGCTTATCGAGTCGATCCCTGAGGACGACCTGCTCGACGGTGGCGTCAAGATGATGTGCCGAGGCATGATACTGACCCGCCAGGGGCGGAGGCGCATAGGTGTTGCATCGAGGAGCTATCGGACCTTGAGCATGAACTTCAGGAGGCGTCCAACAACCTGAAGCAGGCCGTTGATGCCAACACAACTTAAGAGAAGAAGTTGTGTTTAAAGGCTGCCAAGTTGGAGCTCGGTGCGACTTGAGTGGCCGAGCTGGAGAAGGCCGACGCTGAGAATACGACTGAGATTGCTCGGCTGAGACGGGCGTTGGAGGATGCCGAGCGTAAGGGGGCATCTCTGGAGGGAGAGGTTGCTTCTTTGCAATAAGGGAAGGAGGCGGCAGAAGCCGAAGTGCTGAAGACCATGGAGGACACCATGGTCTTGATAACCTAGAGCTTCGACCTGGCCGTCCGACAAGCTAAGGTATTGTACAGTGGGCCTCCACCTTCTAGACAATTCGACCAAGAGATAGAGCTCTTTGAAGGCCGATTGGTCCCTGCGTTTGAGGTCCAGAATTTGCAAAGCGTCGCCCAGCCTACGCCGAACGAGGATGCAGAAGACCAAAGCTTAGGCTCTTAGGTTTTGTAGACTCGTTCTTTTTTGTTCCCTTGAGGCTGGGGTGTGGCCTCCACCTCTTATTGATAAATTAATTTGGTTGTTTTCGCTTTCAAATATTTGCACAAGTCTTTTACTTCAGTCGGTATGAGTGTGAGTTAATAACAACTAAATTAATGAATTCTCTCGGTGTAGGTTGAGGCAACCGGTCGCTCGTAAGTAAGTTACTAGACAAATTAAGGGCGGTCGACCATGAGAACGTAATAGTGTAAAGAGCGTCTTGTTTCGACAAGTTAAATTATGGGATCAGTGTAGTTTTTGCAATATCAGGGCGGACCGATACGCTTGGGTGGGTATCGGGAGGGAATGTTGGTTAAGGCTACATCCTGGCCGAACCATGGTGACAAGTTGTTGGGAGGGTATGCCAATTGAGGCTTCATCCTGGCCAACACTCGTGCTTTGGTCTCGGGAGGGAATGTCGGTTAGGGCTTTGTCCTAGCCAAACCATGATAACAAGGTGTTGGGAGGGTATACCAATTGATCTACCAGGGTGTTCATGATGGTGAAGTTATCGATGTCGACTGATATCACCATCAGATCATCCTGGAGGGGTCTAACCCTTTGAAGTCATCGTTTGTAAAGGTTTTGGGAGGCATACTTGGCCGGATGGTCACGGAGTTCACCTGTGGATTACACGCATGTGCTTCTTCCGTGGTGTTTATGACCTCGCGACCTCTTCTACGGTCGTCTTTGGGAGGATCGTCCCTCCTCTTGTGGTGTTCCCGACGACGATCATCCTCCCTCGGCTCTGGAGGGTGCAGTCTCTCTTCCTTGGGGCTTCCTCCCTGCAAGGGGAACGCCTGGTGGTGCGGCCACCCTGCACAAAGCGGCGGAAGTGCCCTGCCTCAATCAACTCCTCTATTTTGTCCTTCAAGGCCTGCATTCTTCGGTTGAATGGTCGTTATTCTTATGATACCGACACTTCTTGTTGCAGTTGGCGTAATCGGGGCTCAAGGCCCTTCTGGGTGTCGGGATCAGCTCCGTGCTAAGGGCTTCCTACAATATTTTCCCACTATCGGCGTTGAGGGGTGTGTATCATGAGAATCGAGGCCCACAATTGTCTCGTTTGAGATCGCCTCGTCCATACCCGAACCTTCCCTACCGCTCCTTCTCGTCCTTCTTCTCGTTGCTCGCCTTTGCCCGAGCCTAGTTCCTGAACTCGCGCAGCTCTTCCAACTGCATGAACTTGGCGGCTCGGCACCTAAGTTCATCACAGCTTGCTGCAGGCTGCATGCACAAGCTATCGGAGGGCAGTCAGCATATGATGCATTGCCACCTAAGAACTGAGGTTTCAAATACTCATAACGACTTTCCTGAACCGGTCGATGAACTTTCTTAGGGACTCTCCCTTCTCCTGGCGGATGCTGACCAGGGCAATGGACATTAGGTGATGGGGTTGGCTCGTTGCAAACTGGACATCAAACTTGACCACCAATGTTTCCAAACAATCCACTGAGTTCGGAGAGAGCTTTGTGAACCAGCTCAAAGCTCCTCCCTTCAAAGAAGTTGGGAAGACTCGGCATAGGACCGTGTCATCGGTCGTATACAGACTCATATGAGTGGTATACGCATCCAAGTGCTCATCGGGATTGGTCGTCCCATCATATCGATCCTTGTTGAATCCCTTCCACTTATCCGGTAGAGGAGCCTCCATTACAAAGTCAGTGAAAGGGTGACGACGGTCTGTCACAACAGTACCGATCGTGTTCATCGTCTTGTTTTAGTGGGACTCGCCATCCATCTCCAGGGTGAGGTTCTTGTTCCTCGGCTCTCTCTCAGTCTGAGGGCCAACATCATTGTTGCTTGGTCTGCTTCGGACATCCTTTCGCTAGCAATACTGCGGGTCGATACCATCTACTGTTGCTTCTTCTCACTATTCTCTCGGTCCCACGGTGGGCGCCAATTGTTCTCGAACGGGTTTGGGACCTAGAGATCGATTGCTCCTGCTTCCACCTCCAGCCGGTCACTGATGCTCCAAGCTTCATACTACGCCTTCCTCCTCTCGATCGTCTCCATAGGCGGGGATGGTACCCGTAGAAGGCACTGCAACGCCAAGTCAGTAGGGGTGTTAGCACTCGGGTGTCATATTACTGTAGATAATAACGTACCTTTCTCCTTGAAATGCATTCTATTTATATTACCTTAATGGGCCTTCATTGGTGGGTCGGATTAGGAGGTTGGTTCATGTTTAGGATTGCACTAAACAACCCTTAACTATGGATTAACCCTGCTGACTTAGTCAACCCTTGGCTCGTCGCCAAGGGTCAGTCGGTCACGTGATGTCATGTGACCCTCTCATCATGGTTAGGTGGTTAGCTGGTCTGAGTGCTGGCCAAGTCACTGAGTCGTCTGGTCGTACCGGTACAGTATCTAAATATTTTATTATTAAAATGGAAAATTTATATAAATACAAAAATAAGTTATTCAAGCTTTATTATAAAAAAACCATTATATTTCTAAAAATACTCTTTTTCTCTTATCTCTTCTTTTTTAAAATCTAACTCAGTCCTTCATTAGATAGATGATTAGAAACTATCTTTAAATTTCTCGCATTGAATAAAGTAAAATTGCATGATCAAATTTTTTTATTTGAGTAAGTTTAATTATGTTCCTTTTTTCTTTGAGCTAGTTTTGACTTTTTTATATACCTAGATATTGATGACTATTTTACGGTAAGTGTACCGTGTCAGAAGTAATAAGTTGTCCCTAAGGACGGATATCGAACCCACAAGGAACAATTAAATTCTCAAGTATGATATTCACTAAATATAAGACAATATGTAAAAGTTTGTTGACAAGTTGTGTGTATGATGAATTTGCAAGAAATTAAATAAAACAATTTAAAATATTGGAATGAGTCAATTGGGAAAATTGGGATTGAGATTCATCATTCTCACTCTATTTTTTTCAAAAGATATATTCAATCTTGATTAATATTGATGCACATATAAAAATCATTCTTATCGATTCCTCACATACAAAATTATTAAGCCTCCTAAATATTGATTCCTTGCATATTTATAAAATCTCATTATCATTACGAACAAATGTTATAATGAAATTAACATTTCAAATTTATTGCTAGCATTCAAAGCCTCTGAGTCACTCAGACCATTTCAGAAATTTGCATAATTATGCAAACTCGCTACCATATGCTTGCTGGGCAAAATTCGTAAATTAGAAAACCCAAGAGAATTATTTGTCGAGCGAGCCACTATCGTTGGACGAATTTAGTTTGAGTAGTTTGGTCCTTGGGCGAGAGTTTTCTTGTTGAAAAGGGAATTAAAAACCTGAAAGCATTGGCAGCTGGGCAAACCATACTCATTGGGCAAAGTTGGTCCAACTGGTTTGGTCATTGGCCGAGCTTGCAACTCGCTAGGTAAATCTAATCTTGACCGTCCTGGGCCTGCTCAACCCATGACCGAGTAGGCTGGCCCATTTGGTGGTCCAATAGCGCTAATAGTGTGTGATGCTAGGTTTAGCACTGAAAGTTTTCTGAACTGGCCCAAAACGTAGTAAAATAGGCCTAAACCCATTTTGCCAAGCTAAAAAGGAAAATGAAGAGTGTGCCTTTGAATCGTACACGTGCCAAGACATCTCACCTTACTAATTGTGAATCGTACACGTGGCACATGTATCAACGGCGGGAAACGCTACCGCTTCATATCCCTCTTTCGAATATATACTAATTTCCTCTTTCCTCTCATCAGACTTGATTCACAACTCTTTTGCTCCCAAACTCTCTCACTCACAGATCCTCCTTCAACACTTCTTCTTTCACAATCGCACCACCACACCTCGCGGTCACACCAGGTATTCTTCTTCCACTAATATCCATTGATGATAATCATTTATCTTGTTGATTGTACTACGTGAAATGAATGCATTTTTAACTTACTCCAATTCGTTTATTCTGCTTGGCCTAAATTGCGCTCGTATTCTGTTTGTGTTTATGCTTTAATTAAATCAACGATGGATTATAGTTCCGTGTACCCCCTGTGCTAAGAAAGAACTCTTAAAAGAAACTTCTTACTATACCACCCGTTTACGCATTAGAGAGTTAAGGGAAGGTGGTGTGTCTTGGGTAAAAAGCATGAGGGATTCGTTAAAACAGTAGAGTGTAGGGAAGGAGAACCAGTATGTTGTGATGAGTCATCGGACCCTGATGGTCTGTTTTGTTTCTTTTATGCCACTTTCTTCAAGAAGGTCCTTCTTCGCCTACCTCTATCCATTTTCGTTAAAAGGAACTATTGATCGAGCTACACGTAGCTCGTGCCTAGCTACATCCAAATAGTTGGGCATTTATCCGAGCTTTTATAATCCTATGTTCACAACTCGACATTTTGGTTACTGTGGAAGTCTTCTTATACTTCTTTGAAGCCAAGCATTTGGGTCGCCAATTGTGGGTTTCCCTTAATGGTGCCCCTAAGAGAGGCTTGCTTACCCTTTTCCATTCGTCGTGTAAAAACTTTAAAGGCCGATTTCTTAAGATCCGAGTTTCAACAGGACATGCTGGACAGATTTCCCTTGCACTGGACACCTAACCCAAGATTCTAGAGTACTCAGCGCTTGGAAGACTTGTCACCAAAGGATCAAGGGATTTACGAGTTTTTGACAAGCTTGAAAGTCGTCTTTGATACCTCCTTCCTGTTGACCAAAGAATATCTCCCTAGTGCCATGAGAGCCTACACCAGTACTCCTCGTTTCCTACTCTTGACAAAAAAAAAAACTTAAATCACTGCCACTAATCATCTATTCGGTTTTGCAGAGAAAATGCTTTCCAACATCAGCAAGTCTGAGCTAGCCGAGCTTACTAGGAAGATGAGGGCGGCCGCTAGCCTGCCCAAGGAGTCTTTGACACAGAAAAGGAAAGCTCTTGTCGTCATCACCCATAACCTAATTGACTCGGACGAGCAAACCACTTCAAGGCTCGTTTTCAAGAGGAAGAGAAAGGTGACCACTCCCCCTACCGAGAATTCACACTCAGGAGACCGAGCACCCCATCAAGAAGTCAAAATCATTCAAGAGTGCAAATCTGAGAGCTCAAAGGCAAAAAGCTTGTGGGATCATGACTTCGATGTCTCAGCCCATGGTGAAGCCTTCTTCTTGCCCAGTGAGGATAAAGCTAGGCTCATGGTTCATGACGAAGATCACCTTCGTCATGATACCTTAAAGCTGTTTGGGAAAGCATTCGCCATGGTTTGCCTGTTTGATGCTAAGGAAAAAGATCAAATGTCGGTCGAGGACCAGAGAATTAAGGAAAACATGGAGCTCCACAAGGAGGTAGAACGCCTCCAAGCTGAAATTAACCGCTTGGACGATCTACATCAAAATGCTAAGCGACTCGAAGCAGAGAAGACCCAAGTGGCATCAAGCTTAGCTGAAGAGAGGAGCAAACTTTTATCTAAAGTGTAAGAGTTGAAGAAGGAGGTAACCCACAGAGGATAAGTCCTTCAAGCAAGATGTTGCCCAATCCTTGGAACAAGCAGCGATAGTCCATCCCACCATGGACCTTTCAGAACTTGACCCGAGTAAAACCGAGGTCGATGGTCAACTAGTGGGAAATTAATTCGAACATTTATGGGTTGTAACATTTATTCACCTGCCGAACTTATTTGACACTTTAAACTTTTTACTTGTGTTTATTTAGTGCTTTTAAACTCTTGCATGCATACTATCTGTTGGGTTTCTAAAGAGTTTCTTTTTCATCCCTACAAATGCATGCTACAATGCTTTGCCAATTAACTTAGCTCATCCCTTTCATCCTAACACAATTAACATAAAAGTGTCTTGCTAACTCAAGTTTGAAAGGTAATAACTTATTTCTCTTAATAGAAAATCTAACCTTTAATAGCCGACGCCTTCGTGGCTAAGACAAACTTTCACATCAACTTGAGATGCACCCTCTTTCTACTTGGGCATTCACCACATAACTTTATTTCACAAGTTAAGTAAGGGCATGACATTTTGAATTCTCTGGATTATTCCAAACTTGGGCATGGTTGAGTCACCATGGCCTTTGAGTTGAGATGCCTTACAACGTGAATATTGCATTTGTTCCACGATATCCCACCTCGCAGGGCTCCTGCTCGGATAGTCACATTTACTCCGAGATCGGTCATCTTATTGTGCACTATCTCGAATGATTCCCTTGTTTTTCTAATACCTAGTGCAGGGCGCTTATACTCGGATAGTCGCGCTTACACGAGTCAAGTCGTCTTACCATGCACCAAATCAAATAATTCAACCAAATAAATTCACCTCACATGGCGCTTATACTCGTGTAGTCATTCTTACCCCGAGTAAAGTCGTCTTACCATGTACTTGATCAAATAGATTCGTCTTCACATGGTGCCTATGCTCGGATGACTCTATTCATTATGAGCTAGGTTTTCTTACACGTATCATATCAAGTAATTCATCAAAATAAATTCATCTCACAGGGCGCTTATACTCGGGTAGTCGTGCTTACGCCGAGCTAAGTCGTCTTACCTTGTATTTCATCAAATAGATTTGTCTCCACAGGGCACCTATGCTCGGATGACTCTATTCACTTCGAGCTAGGTCGTCTTACCCTTATGATGTCAAGTAATTCATCAAAATAAATTCATCTCACGTGGTGCTTATACTCGGGTAGTCGTACTTACACAGAGCGAAATCGTCTTACCATGTACTTCATCAAATAGATTGATCTTCACAGGGCACCTATGCTCGGATGACTCTTTCATTCCGAGCTGGGTCGTCTTACCATGTGCCAAACCAAATAATTCATCCAATCAATTCATCTCGTCGAGCGCCTATACTCGGGTAGTCGTACTTATGCCGAGCTAAGTCGTCTTACCTGTATCATCTACGCTACTCTATTCGAGCTAACTTAGTTCATACATCATCTTCCAAGAACAAATTTATTAATAGATGACCTCATTAAAAAACTCCTTTCTTGGGAAAAAGAGCATCACCATAATTAGCATAATGTTCAATGGAAAAGAATAAAAATCCAAATGTCTTAATTGAAATAATGTTTTTTCACCGGCTGACTTCGGTCGGTATCCGAGTTGAGCTCCACTTTTACTGGGACAAAGGGAGTTCTACCTGTTGATAACACTCTGATGATCAAGCCAGTGAGAGCATTAAAACTATAATCTATATCAGTATATGGTTCAGAAAAGTGTACCTTTACTCGGGGTCTTAAACCCCTTTTATAAACATTCCTTCAACGATTTTCATCCATGAGAATATAATCTCAACAAACAGAATATAATTTCAACAATAAAACGTTTTGGGCACCTTTATTTTCGGGTGTTATGTCATATCATTTCCAACAACTTTTATTTGTATTTATTAGATATATACATTATAACTAATTCAGTTATTCCTTTTGTTACCTTTAATTATCTTTTTCACATAAACCACCAAACATCAGGGTTGACCACATAACGTGTCATTGGGCCCATACTTACCCCAAACCGAGTTGGATACATTATTTTCTAACTGGACTTACTTCACTCAAGCGCTTTGGTCGAGGACCCGAGCACATCTGGCCAGTACAATATGCATAATTTCCTCAATTACGTTACATAAATGCTTTGATTTACTTACGCAATATCCATTATTATCTTACATAAATGCTCCGATTATATTACAGAATACTCTGATTTATATACATGATATTCAAATTTTATGAAAAGATACTATAATATGCCACATTAAACACATGGAGAAACCAACGTCAAAGATTCAAGCTCATGAAGGCTTATAAATAGATGACCACTCACAAGGAGTCTCTTTTATTCCTTGGGAGCTGATTCATTAAAGCTTGATGGGAGACTATTTAGAGCTAATATGGATTCCGACTGACATCATCTCAGCGAGAACAAATTGAAAGGGCTTGGTTGTTGAACGAGAATGCTTGTTCTACATATGTAATTATGTGTTTTTATATTTCCTATTTGTTTTTAAATATGAATTTCAGTGATTGAGTGATATATTATGTGTGATATGAATTATGAATCATGTGGAAGTGTGATCGAGACATAGTGTTTTTAGGAAAGGAAATACCATGTTGAGATTGTTTAGTATATTCATTAAATTAGATATTTGTTTATAAGAAGATATCCTGACTCTGTTAGTATATTAGAACCATATAAAATAAAAGTATCAGGTGGTGGGAGTTGAGAGATATTCATATGATTGAGTCTGTTGTTTGAAAGATAGGTGATTTGGCAAGTCATATGAATTTACCTTGTCATATGAGAGAACTTAGTTCTTATGTTCATGTACATGTGTAGAGATATAACACAGTCATGATAGTATGACTAATGTAGATCTCTCAATCAAATTCAATGTAGATGTCTTCTAGAAGTAGAGTCAAATGTTTATTTATGTATATTAATGAATTTCTAGCAAAGTGATATTGAATATGAGCTATTTGTAGACACTTGATTGTGAACTAATATTTTAAACGTATTCATTTGTTCCAAATAAATGTCTTTTTTAAATAACTAAATTTTACATAAAAACACTCTTTAATTTATAAATTGCTGAAATTGAGAATCGAAATAATTTTAAGCGTGCAAATTATATTAATTGTAAATTCATGATAAATAAATTATGTTATGAATTGTATTATGTTTAACCATTAATTTTTTTTAAAAAGTTAATGAAATTTGTAACAAGTATAGTTAAATTAACTAAAGGTTATATATATATATATATATATATATTAAATAGTATAATATCTCTCATCATAGGAAATTTTAAATATGTACATATACCTAAAACAAGACAATAAAAAAAACTAAAACATCAATTATTCATTGTGGAGTTTTACCATTTGCAATATCCACTACGTTTGTGTAACACACAATCATCACATATTTAAACAACCATAATAATAAATTATATAAGCTAAAGATTTTTAAAACATGTCAACATGAATTTAAATTGTAATTGAAATAAATTACAATATCTCAAACTTTCATACTTCATCCTTTTCTATATACTAAACAATCAGGTGTCTACAAATAGCTCATATTCAATATCACTTTGCTAGAAATTCATTAATATATAAGTTTATTAGTTCACATATAAAGATGATAAAACATCAAATTTAATTTATTTAAAAAAGTTTCAATAGATAATTTTTTATCACAATATAAATTATAATTTTTTATATTTATTTGCATAAGTTTTATCTAATTACTTTATATTTTTTTGTTTTTTTATTGGATTATTGTCTTTTATATATAACGACACGTGATTGTTGAAGTATAAGTGTCAACCTAGTTAAGATATTAGGTTTTACATTGATGTCTAATGTGAGTTATATAAAAAATTATATATTATAATTTTTTTCATATAATTTTTATATTAAAAAATATTGATTTATTAC
>Ga0123341_1006313_pt1 | contig 10715 bp, 4 predicted proteins | sample Turbeapinknodule_FD_89959 | JGI IMG/M metagenome (GOLD analysis project Ga0123341, IMG submission 89959) | Root nodule microbial communities of legume samples collected from Mexico - Turtle bean Mexico pink nodule | ecosystem: Host-associated > Plants > Roots > Nodule | place: Mexico: Nepantla...
ATTCTAATTATAATATAAACTTATATTATATGCTTCTATATTATTTAAGCTTTCAATTTATAGAAGTATTTTATTAGTGAGTAATTTATTTTCTATTAAAAAAAATATCAAGGGATTCGAATTACACAATCTAAAAACAGATTGTACAACTAAATATGTATATTTAAAATCTAAAATATTATTTTAGATTTTGCATAATCTATAACAACCACCCAAATATGTATATTTAAATTCATATATTTTGAATTATATAATCTAAAATATATTTTTTAGATTATATAATCTAGACTTTACAATATATTTTTAGATCTGAAAATATATATCAGAACATATTATATAGAATATATACTCAAATTGTGTAAACTTAAATACATTTTTTTAGTTTTGAATGGTGTAATCCAGCATAAATATCGACACTGTGCAATTCATAATTTTCCATTCAATGAAACAATTTAGACTTTTCCACACCTACAATATACAAGAAAAAATTAACATAAAACTTTAAAAGTGTATGCATCTTATTATCATCTACCTTTAAAATTGAGCCTATTTTACCTTTTAGCTCTATTATATGTCTAATATTAGGGTCAATTAACAATAAACTAATTGTAATTGAGAATTGTACAAAATGCAAGAAAAGTGAAAATTATAAAGATGAAATGAACGAAAATCAAACTTAAATTATAAAATTTGTAAAACATTATAATTGAGTAGTAAAATATGTAATTTAACCTATATTTTTACCACTTGAGGTGAGAATTCGAACCCCATTTGTTATGCTTTTAACTCAAAAGATCTAAACAATATAAAGTCTTATAGCATAAGGCAAATTAGAATAAGCTAGATTGATACCAGATGAGGCCTTGTTTTATTTATCATTTATTATTCAATAGTTTAATAATTCATTATGCTGTATTCAGTGTGAACCTATTACTGCTACAATTATTTTTTGCAGAAAAGGAAAATGGACTAAGCAGTAACTAGTGAATCAAATGTTTGTAAATTGTTTATTAAACTTGAGTTTATAAAAAGTGCATCTGAGATTGTTTAAGAAAACTGAAGAATCCTCTTGATGAAGTAAATAAAAAGTTTGAAAAGGGACCAAGATACTTCAAATTTTCAAAAAGCAATGAAGAAGCTATGTGAATCATTCAAGTTACAAAATTTCTTTTTCAGCATAAACCTGACTAACAACCCATATTAGAATCTCTTCTGCCATCATACTTATTCATAACATTAAAATCTGAAACCTTAAGTACATTACAACCCGGATTCTCCACAAAGATTTGCTAGAAATAATGAAGACTATACATGCATTGATGAAGTGATGAAAAGATGTTGGACCAACCATGCTTTATTCGCAAAATGGTAAGATTTTACATGCTTTTCCAAAGAGGAAAAGTCCATTCACAACTATTTTACTGTGATGAACAAAATGAAAAGGCAGACAACAGTTCACAGACATTTAGAAACTTGGAAAACAGCAAGAAATAACCACAAAATAATAGTCCAAAAAACAGAAAGTGTACAAGTGACCAAAAAAGTGCGATGTTAGGTAGGATTTTGTACGCCATTCCTATATATTTGTCTATACAAATTCATCCTAATTAATCTGAAAATAATGAGTAGTACATCCGTAGTACTGAACACATACGAGGTGGAATTCCAAAACAAACAAATAATGAGTCCCTAAAGACACGTTAATGCAATTTTTTTTTATAAACCACAGAAGTGCAATTTTCAAGTTCAAGATGTGACCACTGAAGAATTCCCTACCTATGTATAGAATATTCAGGTAACTTGTGTGAACTAGTCTTGTTTGTTATCCCTAGCCTCTAGCTCTTCCCTATTTCTGGACTTTGCTGGGGCAACCTTGGAAGGGGTTGAACGCTCAGCTTGTGAGAACTGAATCAAGATGTGCATGAGTAGAGTCACAACTCCCAAACCAATTGCTGAAAATGCAACACCCTTCCAGGAAGATAGTAGTGAAGACCATTGGAGGAACTTGAGGGCCCCTGTTACAACCACACAAGCCCAAGACAAGACAACCTGTTCCCACAGTAAAATAGTTTGTCAGGAAAAATAATACCCCCCAAGATCTTTTTTACAGGAAATTAGTAAATGTAGTTAGTTAGTAGTATTAAATTTGTCTATAATTTATATATTTTCTAATATTACTCTTAATGTTAATAAAACTTACTTTTACTGCTTTTTACATATTTTTTAGTTCTAATTCTTCTAAGCCTTCATCATTAAAATATTTGTTGTTTTAATATTTATTGGCTATGCATGTGAATGTTAAAGTTCCAAAATGCTTTTTATGCATGAGAGAGTTAGAGACTGCAAAGAACTTAAGATGCTAATGCATTCCACTTATAATATATAGTAGAACTCAGAAAAATACCAGTCGTTGAGGATATTTTTGTGAAAAAAAAATACTAAGGCAGGAGACATTCTAGATTGAATTATATAAAAGACCAACCTAGATTCTATGAAAAGGACAGAAAGAGTACAATTTATGCAATACGACAAAGCTGATAAATAAGGAATATGCAAGGTTAGACATGATGAGATGAAGTATCTCACCACAAGAGACTTTATGGGTCGACCAGTATCCTGCAGCTCTTGATCACTAAATGTGTCCTCAGCTATATGTTTGTCGAACAATGCATCCTGGTGTCCCAATGGAATAGGGAGTGAAAAATGTGCCAAAAGTGTAATACAAAAATTAGAAGCTACAAAGTATATCAAAACATTCTTGCAAATAGACCAGTGGGAACTAATACATAGTAACATTATTTACACAGTTATCAACAAAAAAAATACAGACTGGCCTACATGCTTCAATTAACAGCTAAAATTACAATTAACACACCTTAGCCACGAATATGTCTCGACACCATTGAGCAACAGCTTCATTTTCTTCTGGTAAATCCTTCATCAAATGTCGCTTAATATGCACATGCACCTACGGTGGTAAAGTGAGTAAATTTTTAACTAAACTATACATTCAATATAGAAAATATATAAGATTATGAAGGAAAGATAAGAAATCCTCTTGATGAACAAAAGCAAACTAAGGAAAAACGGCATATTGAAGTGGTGTATATCATTCGGTCAAGTAGCTACACAGAAAAATCTGAATCCTTACAAGCTTCGTTATTCTTCAAAGTAAAAGCTAAAAACATACGCACTCAATTGCTAAGGTAGCTGCAAATAAAACTATGGATCCTTAAAAAGTTCCGTTATTCTTTGAAGTAATAACGAAAGTACCAAATGCCAAATCAAAACTCTTTTTCCTCTAACAAACAACGATATTGCCTCCAAATTCCCCAGCAATAGGATGGTTTTCCATAAATACAAACAAGCCTACTCCAAATCTCCAGCATAAAGTTTTGTAAAATAAGATTATCAGGTGTCCTACAATGGTCGTTAAACAACAACCAAGTCTTATCATACTAAGGGAGATAGTCAATATGGATAAATAAACACCATTCAGATCTGCTAAAAATGTCTTTTAATAGTTTCTTCTGAAGTTCTCTTTAGTCTTCTTTCAATCCATTTAACCAGACAATCTTCTATTTGATTCACTTTTCTTACTACAGTCTCTTTTGGGCTTCAACACCATAAAACCAAAAATCAAAGAAGAAAAAATGAAATCTTATTCCATACACACTTTGAAAAATATGCTCTGGAAATAGCATATAATTTGGGGAAGAACAAAACAAATCAATTCTACCTACATGCATCGGACTCCTAATCTTAATGCGCCTTCTTCATGGCTACCATAGTACCAAAGAATACAGATTGATCAGAGAGGCATTCATAAATCAAGACACACATTGAGAACACTCCTTTTCCTGCCTCCTGACCTAATTCTTATTTATGGTCACATTAAATTAATTTCTGCAGTTAAAAACCCTTCACGTTAATTACTAGTAGGAGAATAGTGAAGACAATGAAATTAAAAGAAACTTGATGAAAGCCTCATGTTTGATAGCTTCTGCTCTTATTTTGTTCTTTCTAAATGTCTACTTTGATAGGCTCACCACTGAAGATTTCCCTCTGAAGAGTCTTAGCATTGTAGGAGCAGGTGAACTCTTGGGAATTGCCACTGTTACATCATAAATGGCAGGAACAAATGAGCGCATATGATTTACTGCTGAAACAAAACCCTGAAAGCAACATAGCCGAGTAAATATTTCAGAGCAAACAGAAAAGAACAATAAAACCTAATACAATGCTTAGCAATATTAGGTCATATATGTGACATTGAATGTGTCAAGTAAATTTAGAAGAACAAAGAAGCCAAACCATGAAAGTAAAATGAAATGATGAAGTCAATATCTACTTCGAAATCACATTAAAATCATGTGAACTTACTGTAACAGGTAGCTTAAACCATTTCGACAGTTTTTACAACAAGTAATTTGAAGATTTAAAGAGTGAAAGTACAGCTACAAGGAGGATGTGATATCTTCCCAAACAGAAAAATCCAATACATGACAGAACACAAAATCAGAAAGGCAAAACATCAAATTAAAACACAACCATCTCCACAGCAAGGTAGAGTGACATTGGCAAGATTGCATGTTTCTCAAACAAAATACAGCAAAGGGCAGCAACAACCTGATTTTAAAGTCAGTTGCATTGAAGAGTACAGGTATTTTGTCACTTGCATACGTATTTTTTAAGATATAACTGGGTATCTTTAATGGAGGAATTTTAAGATTTTTTCATTGTTTTTTAAAACTTAAGCAACAAAATTTAAACCCAATTTGGACAGAAAAAAGAATTTAATAAAACAGCAAGGATATTGGTGTATTCCCTTCAAATGTGTTGCTTTTAAATGTTGCAAATGTGACTTTCTTTGAGGACTCTCATTACTTCACCTCACTAGGAAAGCCCAAAAATGCCTCAACTTACTGTTGGAAAGCTACCTTAGTTATGGCCTCGTTGGGGGTATTAATTGCAGCCTCAAGGGTGTGATTGAGTCCTGCATCATCTAGTGATACGACTTATAAACCCAAACCCTAAAATTAAGAACCTATTTTAGATCATCGTTGGGCCCTATGTGTGAAGGAGAGTGTTCAAAAGTTACTTTAATTGCGATCATCTCTAGCCTACCTTAGTTGTGGCGTCAATGGGGCTACCTTTAATTGTAGCCCTCATGAGTGGTGGTTTAGTTCCACATTAACAATTGACATAACTTAATAAGCTCTATAAAGCTTAGCTAGTCCACACCTTCAAAGTCAATTTTGAGAGCTTGAATTAGGCCTTAAATGCAAATTCTAGGACCTACCTTGATACATAAGTCTCTACTCCAGCTTCAGATTAGCTCAAACATCATGTGGACCAATTGATACTTATGTACGCAAATGTTAAAAAATATACAATTGACGAGTTATATTCAGACCTGGGTAGGTATCAAATACTAGTGGAAAAATTAAATTTTCGTGCCATGACTAGTCCAAAAATGTTCAAGTGAGCAACATAGGGATAAAGTCATTCATATCCTGGGATATATAGGTTTTCTTCGAAAGGATCTAATGTACAAAAATATGGGCCACTACAGATAAAAACTAGGCAGGCTCCACTTGCGATAGATTATCAACTTGAGTACTGTGTTCAGAGTGGAGGAAATAATGTTTCATGGAAAAACAAGGAAAATGTAGTTGATAAATAAAATGCAAAAGTATTGCATTTAGCTCTGGCTCTTAATATGTGTGAAACTAATACAGTTGAAGATCAGCAGCATAGCTCTGGCTCTTAATATTTTAAATTGCCTACACTTTTGGAATTAAAAATTGTACTCAATTGGAAAGGTAAAAGACACACCTCCCCACTTCTTCAAAAAAGTTGAAGTTACAGGAGTATTTAACTTTTTTTAATATGTTATTGATAACAATTATTTTATTGTCTTTAAAATGTTTAATTTACTACTATATTAAATAGGTTTTAATATGAGACTTCTACTTTTTTAATTTCTATCTCAAACATCCAAGCAATAGAATTGGAATGAAACTTAGAAGTCTAGTTCTACACCCTAATTCTTTCATTGGGCGACCACAGCTCAAACATAGAATCTATGGTTGTAAACCAATACCAGAACTGTTAGAATGAAATTAAAAATAAACAGTCACTACCAACTGGACCTAAACCCCCATCCAACAGCGTGCAAAATTTCCTACCCGATGAACTTCCAATTTTCTTGTTTTTATATGATTGATCATTTCTAAGAAAACCCAAATAAACATGTTTTTGTAGAACCCCTAATTATTTTTCTAACCTACATTGTCTAGTTTGGGAGACAGACCAAATTTACAATAAGAGTCAAGAAGTCACGAAGACAATAATACGAGGTGAAACAAAGAGTGAAATGAAGACACCCTAATTAAATTAAAAAAGGGTCTCGGGTTTTTTTTTTATTTAAATATAGTTTATATTGTAGTACAACAACAAAATTGATATAGGATTAAATCAACTTTGATGAAAAAGCTGTAAGAATATTCCACAAAATAAGAGGGTTATACATTCACAAGAATCTAAATAACTCATCTTACAAATGAAATTCAATTTTCACAATCCTCAAAACATTAGATAAATCAATGACCAATTGTCCATATTAACCTAGCATATATTTCACAGAAGTATCCAAAGTATCACCATTCTGAATCATTAAAAAGAAAACTAGTTCTCCATTTTAAAACTCAAAATTAAGACAACCCCTTTAACCACCCTTGACAGGTAGAGTGACAACAACAAATTATAAGCAGTAGAGAAGTAATATGTTTTCACATAAAATCCCTCCAAAAGTATGCTAACATGGATTAGTTGAGCCTGAAAATTAACTAGACAAGAATCATGCAGAACCTTCAAACAGTGGAAAGAAAAAAGACAAGGAAAAAAGACAGACAAAAAAATCAAGGAATATATACATATATTCAACCTTAGTTCTTGGAATCAAAACATTTCTAGGAACAGGCAATCCAGCTGAGGCTGCATACTCCTGAGCAGCTAATAGTTTGGCTTGTGTAAAGCGAGTTCCTTCTACAAATAGAGCCAACCAAAAGGGAAGAGGGAAATCCCTCAATTGCTGTAGGCCTGACTGCAAATACAATATTGCAAGACTCAAATGAGGTTCACAATAGTAAAACAGTTAACATACCAAGAGATAGAGGACGTGGACAGCGCAGGGGTTAGACAGAAAATTTACAGTAATTTTTACATCTAGGTGAATGAATAAGAAGACATTAATATAACAGTTAAACTATAGGAAAAAACAAACATTGAGCTGAAACGGCGTGATTTTGAGACAATGATGCTTTATTTGTATTGAGAGAAAGGAATTAATACAATAAATAGAGGAGATTTAATATCCTTTAATAATAAAGATATGATACAAAAATAAATAAAAATGTTCTTAATAATACATATAGAATCTAAATATTAATAATTATATAATATTTGATCCTTATTTCTACAATTATAACAATAACATGTGCAAATATCAATTATATTTGAGTATCCCATACCTTTAGTGTGCTTTCATCCTTGGCCCAACTTCTCTCCAAGAAAAGATATTCGGAAAACCACATTGACCAACCAATAACCTGCACATTTTAACTTAGTTGATGATCAACATTGACATAAATGATGATATGATCAATGAAGCTATCAAAAGTTCAAGTAGGTTCAAAAGCATCCATGTCCAACCACGCCTTAAGCAGACATAGATCATGTGATAAACAAAACTAGCAAACGGAACATCCCGTTATTATCAATATATGCATACAATAAATGCCCCCATTTCACAATTCATTCCAATTTCAAATCATATAATTTCTATCACCCCTAATCAAACCATTAAAACATAAACATAGGAAAACAAGTACCATTCAACAAGCTCTAACATAACATACCGGTAGAAACTTAGAGGATTTCTTCATCACAGCTAGAGTGCTCCCAAGGCAACCTGAACGCTGAAGAATAATAATGTTCAAAAATAAGTCAGTAGTTGAAGCAAACCCAGATGAGTCAAGAAACACAATTCAAATCTAAGAATATCACATTTATGATGAAATAGACCTATAAGTAGGCCTCAACTATGAGTACTTTTGTCCTAGTAAGATAATATTAAACATTTCAGAATGACAAATGAAATATGCAATTGATTCTAAGACATTGTAAATTCTAGTATTAATTTTCTTGTGTTGAATATGTGAAAGGGGTCATACTAAATACGACAATCACCTGAGCTAAAACCCATCCAACGAGCCAATCAATGTCACTTCTGTGATTGGATATGACAAGAGCATGCTCTTTACCTGGAAAATTCTAGACAGAATCAGAATTCAAGTGATTTATATTAAGAAAAATGCAGAGACCTTATATACTCCTTTTTCCTTTTCCAAAACACGTGCACAACACAAGAAGAAACAAAATGAAGGGGGGAGGGAGAGGTAGGAAAGCGTAAAGCACCAAATGCAATAGAAGATACTTACCCATTGAACGAAAAGTTTCACTATCTGTGAATACTTGGACCTGAAGACATAAAAGTTCCAAAAGAAGATTTGGTTATTCAAAATGCAACAATAAGAACAATTAAGTTAAATTCATATATGATGTCATTTAAATTACTACTTTTTCTTCTTAGATGAAAAATCAGTTTTACACATTGTAATACGCTTCAAATTAGTTAGTAGAAATAATAGGATTAGAACATGAGTCAGGGTGATCAAAAACATTAAACAACAAAAGAGAAGAGATATCAGAAGGATTGAATTTTTCCTATAGTTTAAATGAAAAGAAGGTCTATCAAGAAGAGAAAAGAATGGATAAATGTGCCAAATTGGTTGGTAAAACATGCCTGCAAGCAGTAATATTCAGTCATCCTAAATCTCTACTTTTTTCATAGCTTAGTTGCTAAGGGAAAAACAAAATCTATCACAAAAGGAGAAAAGTAAACACAAAAATAAGAATGATAAAAAATAATTGTAATCCTCAATCCAATTTCCCACCGTATGGACCCATCTAGCACTGTGCAAGATCTCCCCTCCATTTTAATGCCAAAATCCCTTAACTAAAAAAAGATTACAGTGTCTGTGCAAACCTGCTAATCACTAAAGAACTAGATATTTGTATTGCAATCATTTCAAGTCCATGAGCAGAAAAAGTAACTTTAACCCAAAAAATTCACAATCTCTAATCCTAGCCATTGCCACAGCAGTAATCATGGAAAAGTAGCAGTTATATTCTGTCTTGTCCATTAAATTCCCCCATTAAAAATAAACACAAGCTAGAACAGCTTCATTTCAGTTGAAAGTCGACATCATACAAGCCAAGCATCAACTTTCCCATTTCTTCACTTTTAAGTATCCTAAACATCATGACCCGGTTCATTCCCCAATTAAACAACCTTCACTCAAACGAACCTTAGGGTCTAATCGTACACCCGCCTATAAATACCCAAGGTTTAAAAATTCAAATGCCAATTCAAGAAACCGGCCAGAAATAATTCAGTAAAGATAAATAATACATACCCAATCACAAACCATAATTTACAGTAGCTACTTTAAAAGTCATACCAAAGATAATCTCTGATTAACTAACAGTATAAAAACTTACACCGCCATTGCACGCCTATTAAACTCATTCAGTACTCCAAAGCCACACCATCTAGCAGAGCAAGCAAGTAAAGCACAAAACAACACTTTGCACCAGTGAACTATGAATAAAATCAACAACATTAACCAAGACAAGAGAAACTAAACCTTAACACCAGCCCACCAATCAATAATCCACACGAGTTCCAACCACAGCAGTTCCGCCACCACCCGGTTCATCCGCCGGTACAAATTCTTCGACACCGGCCGCACAAACACGTAGCATAGTGCCTGAGAGCATCACACCACAACTTTTTAACACCCCACAGTACCAATTATCATCAATTAATCGACAAACAACTAATACTCAGTGAAGAAAACTTTATCCGAGTTGAACAAAATGAAGGAGTTCCAACAAGAAGGGGCGAAGCGAAATCTCGAATAATAACCAAAAATGCAAAAACATAAAATAATGATAAAAAAGAGTGTGAAATGGATCGGTTCATGGTGAAAGAATAGGGATTTTGATTTATTTAGAAAGAAAGAAAACCTGAATGAGGTTAACGATGAGGCCAGAGGAGAAGAAGAGAAGGCCCAGTGGAACGACAACAGCTGCAGTCATAGCCAGCGGATTTCTGAAACTTCGATTTGTCGATGATTTTGATGATGTTTCTTGCACTGTTGTCGATCTTGTTTACGCTGATGCTTGCTATGCCTACCTAAGTGCGTGTACCTCACCGTCTCTTGCTTCTGATAACGTGCTCTCTATTAGTTACTTTCTTTTATTTTTTTAATTCCAACTTAAACTATGAAAAAGAATAAATTAAATGTTAAATTATAGATTTAATATATTTTTATATTAGAATGATTTGATTATTTAATTTTTTTTAAACGAGTTAATACAATCCCTTTCATCATACTTTATTTTTTTTATAATAAATAATAAAAAAATATGAATCACTTTAGTGTTAATTCAATCCTTATACAATAACTCATCCATAATTTTCATCACAAGTCTTACTTCAAAGTCTGTCAAAAACAAACTCTCCTAACTAATTTAAACAAACTCTCCTAACTAATCCGAAAAAAAGACATAGATCATCATACTCG
>Ga0123341_1006314_pt1 | contig 10714 bp, 4 predicted proteins | sample Turbeapinknodule_FD_89959 | JGI IMG/M metagenome (GOLD analysis project Ga0123341, IMG submission 89959) | Root nodule microbial communities of legume samples collected from Mexico - Turtle bean Mexico pink nodule | ecosystem: Host-associated > Plants > Roots > Nodule | place: Mexico: Nepantla...
CATATGAAATGTTAATTTTTTTTATTGAATTATGAGATTTTGATCAAATGAAAGTTTGGTTTTAAAAAATAAATGTAATTTCACTAAATCTCTCAGAAATTATGAAAATGATAATTTTGCATAAAATATTTAAGCAAACGGTCAAAGACTGAAAAATTCCAAGCCATTGGTTGAGCGTCTACTACTACTATTATTATAATAACGACCTACCTTTCAACTACATTTCCCACAATAAAATATGAATTCTTAAATGTAAAATCAATTAATCATATAAAATTTCCAACCTGAAATTAAAAACCTCTGCATCATTCCTATACATGATCAGTTTATCAAGAACAAAATTTGTAACTTTGATTATTTATTTTAATTTTTTAAATTATTTTTTTCAATATTTTACAATAATTTTTTTTTTCAATTTCCATGTATTTATGGTCCATTAAATTTCAATTGAGTTAACAATTTTAAAAAAAATGGAAATTTTGATGTAAAATGCATGAAAAAAATTAAATGGTAAAATTCATGAAACCTTAATCATTGTTTGGTAAAATGTATTATTAATTTAATTTTTCATAAACTTGGGCAGTCTTTTCATATTATTAATTAATCAGAACACGTTAATTTTAATTTAAATTTTATATAATTTATTTTTTTCACAATATTATGTTGAAAGTTATATTTGAAATATGTTTAATTAGTTGATAATAATTGAGTATTGGCTTGACTTTTCTTTCAAAAAATTATTTTAAAATAAATAATCTTTTTTTTTTTATTCTTTTCCAAAACTTTTAATTTGGTTCAAATAATATTGATATCTTTTCTCATATGCATATCAAAATCTATTTTTTTGAGTTTGAAGCTTAGGAAAGTTGAGGAACAGAATCTATATATGAGTTTATTTATCTTTGGTGGAGTTAAGGTAACTCTACTTTCAGAGTGAAAGTAGTTGCACAACGATAAACGATGATGCAATTGTCTTCTTAGTTTGGTTGTGGGCATAACTGGTCCATGTTCCAATGTTCTTCTGACACACGTATTATTTGGACGCGTATTTTTCATTCTTCCGTAAACACGAAGTTTGAGTAATCTCTTCTCACTCTTTTTCTGTTCTCAACTGTTTCTCCTTCTCACTCTCTACTTCAAGTCAACACGGCAAAACCTGCCACATAATATCAGCTATTCGTTCCAACTCTCCAATACAGCCATCTGGGTATGTTCAACTTTTGGTGTTCAGAGACTACACCAATCATATTGTGATAAAGTCTCATACTTTGGGAGTTTCAGAATCTGAGTTTTTCATTTCAGGCTTCTCAACATCTATTTCAAGAGTATGATCATTTTCTTTATTTTAATTTGATTTTTCTCTTTTGAGTAATTAGTTATTGGTTTGTGCGCAATTGTATCTGTTATCACTTCGTTGCTGGATTATTTAATGCAGGAAATTGAACCTAGGATATAGTTGTAATTTTGTTTGTAATCAAATAATCCAGTGAAATTGTTCTTCCTATAGTTTGTTGCACTACCCTTTTAACTTTGACTGATGTAACAAACACCAATATGATGTGAAAGTTTTCATTGTTTATTACCAAGTTGACTAAGATAGCGTGGTAAACTAGTGGGATAATCAGCTTGTCTTAACAGAGATTATTTAAGAAATAAATTGATTTTTATCTTTAAAGGCCAAACCGAAACTAAGGAATAAGACGAGCCAAAAGGGTATTTTAACCTTAAGTACTTTATTTACAAAGTTTGTTTCATGTTCTTTGCTGTATTGTGTTTTGTGCGCAATGGACTCAAATCTGAAAAATATTTGTTTATTCGTTTCCATTGTTTGTATTTCTTGCAGTAGCTACCATTTTCTTGATTTCTGAGATTTCCTTGCAAACATGATCGTGTCGGCACTACTAACATCTGTTGGCATCAACACCGCTTTGTGTGTGTTGTTCTTCACTCTGTATTCTATATTAAGGAAACAACCGAGCAATTATGAAGTTTATGTGCCGCGCTTGCTGGCTGAAGGAATATCCAAGAGGAGGAGTCGTTTCAACTTAGAAAGACTAATTCCTTCTGCAGGTTGGGTTGCAGAAGCATGGAGGCTTTCTGAGGAGGAACTGTTGTCATTATCAGGGTTAGATGGTGTTGTGTTTATGCGCATGATAACCTTCAGGTATATCATTCCCTTTATCAAGTGATATTACATCCACCTTCATGATTTATTGCTTAGTAAACTTGTGTGTCACCCCTTTCCATATTCAATCCTTTCAAAACGAAACAAAACAAGCATCTGAATAACATCTCTTACTTAAATTGTAGACTGATTTCTCATGTTTCTTGTGTGCAGTTTGAAAATGTTTACCTTTGCTGGGATGGTTGGGATCCTTGTGATTCTTCCAGTTAATTGTTGGGGAAATCAGCTAAAAGATATTGATATTATGGACTTTGTTAACAACTCCTTGGATGTGTTCACTATATCAAATGTAGACAGTGGCTCTCATTGGTGAATACTAACTCAAGAATTTTTTTCTAATTGAGCTTGCTTTAGAGAGCTACCTTAAGCCTTGGGAAGTTTTTTTTTTAGCATAGGTCTTTTGTTGCCGACTCATTATGGATTGAATTGTATGAGATTGTTATTCTTTATGATTTTGTTTCAGGTTATGGGTTCACTTCAGTGCTGTATATATTGTCACTGGATTCACTTGCATGTTACTCTTTTTTGTAAGGACACGAACTCTTAGCTTTTGGAAATATTTTGTGTAACTGCTTCAGCAATGTGTATAGTTTTATGCATTGTACATCAGACTTAATGCAACAAGGCTTTTTCTTTCTCTGTAACTTTCTTCATTAATTGAAATGTACAACTAGATATAGCTCACATGACTAGAGTCAACAATTTAATTACTTAACTCATTTCTGTTTTTTATTTATTTATTTTCAGGAATATAAATACATATCGTCTAGAAGAATTTCTTACTTTTATTCTTCCGAACCACAGCCTCATCACTTCACCATTTTAGTTCACAGCATTCCCACTTCCTCCTCTAGCAGCATCAGTTACAGTGTTGAGAGATTCTTTAGTGAGCTTTATCCTTCTACATATCTGTCACACGTGGTTGTTCGTCGAACAAATAAAATCCATAGCCTCCTAGTAAGAATCATGTTTAATTTTAGTTTTCTTTCTTGTTAATTGATTTTCACCCCTATATTTTGTGGTTGTTGGAAACTTCTGTTTTAGTCTTTCAAAGGTGTGCATGATTTTGTGGTTTTGTTCTTTGATTGCCTATGTATCCGTGTTAGTAAGCATTAAGATGTATCCCTCCCTTATAGTTGACAAAGAAATCAAATTGGAGTTCTGAGTGAATCACAAAAAGATGATAGAAGTAGTTTAGGATTGCTTGGAAAAATAAAAGAAATGAAAGTAGCTAGTTTGCATGGTTAGAACAATTAACTAGTTATGATAGAAGGAAGGATAGTTACTTGGAAGAACAAAAGCAATACAAAGTAATATATTTAAATACTTAGAACATGACTCCTATGTTGTTGATCAGATTAGGTGCTCTGGTATTCTATTTCTGTTTCATTTGAGACTTATGCAACTGATATATCTATCTTTCCATTTCTTTAATCTAGAGCGAGGCCAAAAAATTGTATAAAAGAGTTACTCAATTACGATCAGATCCCAGTAAGCAGAAGCGTATGAATCGTGGTATTTCTGGACTTTTTGGCCGAAAAGACAATGTTATAGAGGAATATCAAAAGAAACTAGAGGACATTGAGGAGAGTGTAAGATTGAAGCAGTCAGAGGCTTCATTGGCAGGAGAAGTATGTGGAAATCTTTCAGGTCTTTTCCCAAAAGAAACAATTTAAAAGTAGTCTCTGTAGTGTTTTAAATTTAAGTATTTACATTTTTCTCCTATAAAGTGCATGCTATGCTACATCTACTAACCTCTGTTCTTGTTCAATATTCAAGGAATCTCGAGCTGCCTTTGTGTTCTTCAGGTCTCGTTTGGGTGCTGCAACTGCTTTTCATTTAAAGCAATCAGTCAATCCCACCCACTGGATTACTGAGCTTGCTCCAGAACCTCGCGATGTGTACTGGCCTTTCTTCTCTGAATCATTCATGCGAAGATGGATTTCTAAGTTGGTGGTTGTATTTCTGTGTACACTTTTCACTATTTCATTCCTTTTACCTGTAGTATTCGTACAGGGGCTTACCAACCTTAGTCAATTGGAAATTTTGTTTCCCTTCTTGACAAGTATGCTGTCCATGTAAGTTAACTTGTTTATTAATTTATTTGGTCATGACAAACCCCCCTCTCTATGCTTGGCTACATTACCTTCATTGCATGTACAATGCATTAGGAAAATTTCACTTTGGTTCAGACAAGATAAAACTAGTAAGCTGGATATTAGGATTCCAAGTGTAAGTTTGGTCCCACATGAGTAGGAATGAGCCTCAAGAGCGTTATATAAAAAAGAAGGCCCTCATATCAATTGTTATAATGTTTGAGATTTGGGGTGGTGTCTTGACTATGTTATATAGAATGCTAATGACTCATTGGTGTTGCATCACTCCGTACTTTCCCCTAGCAAGAACACAACATTGGAAGTTGATTTTGGTTAATTGGGATAAATTTCTTCATAAGTTAAAAATTAGCTTACATAAACTAAACTTAGTTGATTTATAAACTAATTTGTAGAAGCTCTTTCTTATTAAATCATCTAAACAGACTCTTAAACAGAAAGCAAATTGAAATATCGGACTAGGGTCAGAACTCTGAACCATGATATCAGTTGTTGGTTGAAAGAAAAGAGTGTTTCATGGATGTCTATGAATAGGAGGAGTATTGCAATCAGATTGCTAGCATACTGCCTCCACACAATGGAACTCTTGTGCTAAACCTTGTTTTTCAGTTCATCTTGGTTGTAGATATAATGTATGGGTTTTGCAATTGATAAAGGATGTTAGTTACTTGAAGATCAGTGTGGATGCTGTTGACAAACTTCTTTCCAGATTTACTCATTGTTGAAATTTCTAGCTTCTAGTCAAATATCTGCATGTGATTTTGATTTTTCCTGTCTTGTCAAATATCCACTATTTATGCTACATCTTTATTTTGCTGACATGCTATGTTAGGATCCTCATTTTTAAAGTAGAAAATGACAAAGCCTAACAAGGAACAATTTTATACACAGGGAAAACAAATTCTGAATTTCCTCTCTTTATTACAGAAAACTAATCACAAACTAAGAACCAATGTATACAAATGTAACCCCAGAGGAGCTTACTGTTTTACATTGGAATCTGTTCAGTGTTACTAAATATTCCAAAAGATTCCTTATTATTGATACACATTACTGAATTAACTAACTCTCCTAACATCCTACTATACTGTTACCCTTTTACCCCTCCCTTTTCCTCCTATAATGAACCTTTAGACCCTTGTCCCTTAAAGTTTGTTGCTCTGACTTGGTCCTAACATGATAACTTTTGTTTTGTAATTTGATTTTTTATTTCTTAATGCAAAATTACTGAGCCTTTTGTGAATCTGCTTTCAGAAAATTTTTCAGTCAAATAGTGACGGGATACCTTCCCAGTCTTATTCTTCAGTTGTTTCTGAAAGTGGTGCCTCCGGCCATGAAATTCCTTTCCTCCATTCAAGGATACATCTCACACAGCGATATAGAAATGAGTGCATCTAGAAAAGTGCTGTGGTTCACAATATGGAATGTTTTTTTTGCATCTGTATTTTCTGGCTCAGTTCTATCCAAACTGAGCGCCCTCCTTGATCCTAAGAACATTCCTGGGAAGCTGGCAGTTACAGTTCCAGCACAGGTTAGAAAATGTTTCTCTCCATCCACTATAAACTTTCCTAAAACATATTTTTTAGGGCTACATAAAATCTATAGCAATACAGAGCATTTTTTCTCGTTGTCAAGGATCATGAAACTTCTATTCAATTCCATTTTTTGTGGAGTGAGGACTATCAAAGTAATGGTACAGCCTTGAATGGAACCACGTTTTATGTTAGGAAACTTTCTGATCTCAGCATATCTTCTCTTGTGAGAACATTAACGTAAAGAAATGTAACCATCATTAGACATGATTTTTTAACATAATGTATAATTTGCTAATCTTTTGCTTAAGCAGCTGCCACTCTTGTTGTAATTTGTATATTAAAAATCTTCCATAACAAATTAACTCCAGAAGTCTTTCTTGTTATTAAACCAAAAGGAAAATGATACTAGTAATATAATCTGTGTCATTGAGAGTGCTAATTTTTCAGGGAGGAAATATCTGACATTTTTAATTCAAAAGATTAAAAAAAGAGAAATATATATAGGAAAGAACATGGCAACATGCCTGTCAATGATTCTCCTTAATCTCACCACTAAATCACCTAAACATGGAAATACATAACAGAGGAGAGATTTTTTATATACTACCTCCTGAAATCTTTAGATGTTTAAGGTTAATGCACACGAATTAAGAAATATTTAGTGGATGCAAATTTGTATTAAAAGCCCTTATTAAATATATCATTAGTTGTAGTAGTAAACTATAGAGTAAATTTCTCTAATAGTTTTTTCATATTGCACACAATCTCTGTGTTTTTTTATATAATATAATGTTTTTCAAATAAGGGGGGGTCAGTGTAGGGATAAAAAGGAAAGGGTATCGTGTGCTATCTAAATTATGTGGCAAACACTTACTTTTCTCGATTATAGAAGCTATTAGATAAGGGTATAGTTGAAAAAAAGGTTAATTAAAGTTTTAAATTCTCAAACATCAATTATGTTGGGATTAAAGAAGTCTAAAATGTCAAAAGATATGGAATGGAGGTAGTGCTTTTAGTAAAACGAGTTGACAAAACTAATCACGGAAACAGTATATAAAGACAAATGAAAAAAAAAAAGTGAATTACAATTAATTAATAAATCAATCTGATCCCTTAACTTCAGGGATTGAAATTGGACAGGTATGAGCTTATATATTCACATGCTGAGGCTAGCATGAATAGCAGCTAATTTTTTTTGGAGCAACTCAGAAATGTTTCATTCAACTATCTTCTTCATAGTGTTCGTTTAAGCATCATTTATTTTATACATACCAAAGTTGACTAGTCACATTAGTTTCTGGAGATTATGATAGAAAGTTGAGTAATATGGGATGTTTAAGCCCACATAGATTAGTATAGGATGTTAGGTAGAGTACTTAATTTGCTTGGTTCTGTACCCTTAACAGCTACCTTGTAAGGGAGGGTTCCCCAACTACATGTTTGTAATCTTTTCTTTACATTTTCTATTTTATAGTTCTGTTGCAACACTCTGCAATCCTATACATAACACTAAAATCATGATGAAAACGAGTTTCTTTTTTTTTCATCTATGATGCACCTACGATACAAATATTGGACAATACGTATTTCATAAAAATATGTGCCAATTGTTACAAATATGGGATGTGTTATACATTTTAGATGAATATTTATAAATTTTGAATTAAAAGTATAATCTTAAACAATATTAAAATGCATTAGAGTGAAAAGAAACATGCAACAAAAAAGTAGAAAAAAATAAACAGAATTCTAATGATGTAGTTATGCTGCCCAGTTTTTTGCAAATCTAAGATAGTACTTTACTTGAAGGCACCATATCTAAGATAGTTACTCTCATAACACACTCAAAAGACTGCGTAAGTGCTCATAAAATTTACACTGCATTAACTAAACCTTCAAAACTGTTCTCAACCAAGTAACCGCATAAAAATGTGAAAATAAGCTGTATTTTGTGTCTGAGCTAGATCTGCACTTAGCACAATACCACACGTATCTGATATAATAGAGCTAATACATCTACGGATCTGCAACAAGTGAGATAGTTTAGAAGTTTTGGAGTTTGAAATGGGTTTGTCACGAAGGTTAAGACTTTGATTAGAAGCTGAAGGAAATGGTAGAAAACACTACAGAAGAATCTGAATCAGAATTTGCTGAGTAAAGTGGAATTAAGTAAGTCCAACATGGGGTGTAATCAGCTAGTTTCTTTATCATTGAAATCTGTATTTAAAGAAAGTATCAATTGAAAGAATTACCCTGGAGAGAATAAAAGCATTTAATAGCTAACATATGTGCTGGTATAAACATATAAAAGAAAAATACCTAACCAAATGTACCTAAGCAGCAATTTAGAATAATATCAAAAAGTTATTTCTATCTTTCTGATGTAATTAATTTTGGTTTGACTGTAGGCATCCTTTTTTATTACCTATGTTGTCACCCAAGGATGGACAAGCGTGTCTTCAGAACTCTTCCGCGTAATTCCTTTTATTTTCAGTTGGATAACAAGGCCTTTCACAAGTCCAGACGATGATGAATTTGAAGTTCCATCAATTCCATACCACAAGGATATTCCGAGGGTCCTCTTTTTTGGACTTCTTGGTATTACATATTTTTTCCTAGCTCCATTAATTTTGCCATTCCTCTTGGCATACTTTTGTCTTGCTTACATCATATATCGAAACCAGGTTAGCATTTCTTTGAATGTTTTTTTTATATCTGTTTGAAGACTATTATATTTTCCGAGTTTATTTTATGCCCTGGACGAGGTTCTACCAACAGAAACAAGGGAGAATTTCATAATTGGATATTGAGACAAATTATTTTCAATATATAAAGGGTTTTAAGAACCATTTCTAAGTTTCCATAATTATGTTCTATTGTGGTACCAAAGCTTCTAAAAATTAGTTATATCTTTGTGGTCCTAATTCTGTATAAAGTAAATAAATTTAGCACCAGGTAAAATGATGGCATTAATCATACTTCAAGTCGTATCTTTGAGATTATTTATTTCTGTCTTCACATAAAAGTAAATCTGATGTTTGTTAAATTTGTCCATAATTGAAAATTTGTTCACGTGTACTTCTGAACTTATGAAGGTTGATGTTGATGAGGAGTACTTTTTGTCAAATAATTGAACTAAGTAGATGCTTGAAAGTGTTGAGATAATAGTAGTTGATAGATAGTTTTATTAAGATGAAATTAAGCTGCTTTTCCAATGAGGAAAGTTTTGTAAAGTGATTATTGATACATTGCTATATAACTCACTTTGATGATCCGCTTATTTCTTATGCAGTTCATAAATGTATATGCGCCAAAGTATGATACAGCTGGGAAATTTTGGCCTGTTATACACAATTCAATGATATTTTCTCTCGTACTCATGCAAATTATTGCGGTGGGAATCTTTGCATTGAAAAAGCTTTCTATGGCCTCAACTCTGACAATGCCTCTACCAGTCCTCACACTTCTCTTTAACGAGTACTGCCGAAAACGATTCCTTCCCATATTTGTTGCATACTCTGCAGAGGTACATTTCAAATGAATATAACCTGAATGTTCAAATACTTCTCCAATATCCAACCTACCCTTAACATTTCTGAAACAATAGAGGGTTTTTGCATGTTGTATTCTATGTCAGGCCTGATTCTGATTTGGGTTTATGTTTGCAGAGTTTGATAAAGAAGGATAGGCAAGACCAAAATGACGCTACAATGACACAGTTTTATGAGAATTTGGTGAATGCTTACAAAGACCCTGCGTTGCTTCCACTCCAATACTCACCAAACAATGACAATCTTCGGACTCCCCTTATATATCAGGCTTAATGCTAGTAGGCAAAATGGTTCAATATTAGATCTTTTGTGGTGGTTCTCTCCCGCATATGATGAGAAATATTCACATTTTTCAAGAGCAAAATAGTGCAAAAGGTGCTTGTATATTCCTCTTTGTGCAAATACATAAGTCTTGAATTCCAAAGGAGTGGCCACTTTTTACCAGTTCCATAGAAGCACGAACTTCTTTTTGCCTTGGCTTTTGAATCACTTTCCTTGTTTGTATATATTTGTTCTAAACATAATGTGTCACTGCCAAAGGGAATGTTTATTACTTAATTGCCACATTTAGATGAGTAAATGAAACTAAAGTTGGTGATTATTTTAGTTAAATAATATAAATTGTTTGGTTTTATCTTATTCTTGTTTAATCAATAAGTTCAGGCAAGATGAAGCTGAAAAGTCAGGGGTGTTAATAATCTTAAGTATGGGAAAGGAGGGACTCCTTTCCCCTTGAGTGAAACACCAATATTGACCTAGTAAGACCAGTTAAATTAGAAGTTAAAGGGTGGTTAGGGGAGGTTCGCAGAGGACACCTCACCACCTAAATCATTGTTCTAAAACTCAGGGAGGTAGAGAAGGATCCGAAAGGCGGCTCTACCCCCAGATGAGGGAACAATGATTTAAGTTATCTCAGGTTAAAGACTCGGTGAATGTAGAGGGAGATCCGAAAGGCAGCTCTCCTTCCAGATGAGCAAAGATAAAGTCATGGGGTGGTCCCGTAGGGGACGTTTTCAGTTAAAAGGAAAATGGTGTCGCTAAAAGCCCATGGCTTGAGATTGAAATAGAAATACGCTTGTCCCTTGGCAGATCGGGCGAGTGAGATTTCAGATACTAAGGTCGACCTACGCCTTTTTGCAAAGTAAGTGATTTCGCGTTAAACGTTATTGCTACAGACTAACTGTTTGTTTAAGTTAAGGTGATTTCCGGAAAATTAAGTACCAATGTGTGCAAAGTGCATTGAGTTGAGTAAAAACCAGCCAGTCAAACCAGTTGATCGCACAACAGATAAATTAGAAGACTATATATATATATATATATATATATATA
>Ga0123341_1006317_pt1 | contig 10712 bp, 8 predicted proteins | sample Turbeapinknodule_FD_89959 | JGI IMG/M metagenome (GOLD analysis project Ga0123341, IMG submission 89959) | Root nodule microbial communities of legume samples collected from Mexico - Turtle bean Mexico pink nodule | ecosystem: Host-associated > Plants > Roots > Nodule | place: Mexico: Nepantla...
ATATATATATATATATATATATATAAAGAAATAAACAGATTAGTAGATTTGTTTAACTACTTAGGCATTTTCTGGATAGTTTGTAGTTCACACGAGACAATGACGAAATAAGGCAGGTTATCCCTCAACCACAAAAGAAGATAACTCTTCTCTATCTATAACATCAAACCTACTTTCATTGCTAAATGTTTTATCGTTGACGACAACACCAACACCATCATCTTCATTTTCACTGCTTGAGCCTTTTTTTTCATCATTAAAAGAGACTCAAAATAATTTTGCATGTCCAAATTCTGAGAAACAAATTTAAAAATAACTCGTTTAGTAACAATAAATTTAGGACATGTTGCATTAATTTCATATTTGAATTAAGGGAATCATTCTAAAAGACCATAATTTTCATCAGGAAAAGAGTCATTTTTTGTAACAAATCATCTAATTTATGGAAACTCTCCAAAGAGGGCATATCGGCAAAAATAATATCCTAAGATCCATAACCAACTCCCATATCAGCAACAATATATACATTATCAACAATAAATAATTCTTTAGAATTTTTTTTTAAACTTTTGACTAACAAGAGATCCAGCCTTCATCCCTTGGTCCACAACAACTTCAACAAATACATTATGCATGACCAATAGCATCTCCCAAAACCACCCCTGCATTACAATTAGGTACATCATTTTCCATGATTTGTATCTCTACTGCAAAATTCTTTCTCTATGACACCAACCACTTCCTTGTTAGGTGCTTCATTAGGTACCTTGGTATGAACATTCACATGTTTATGTTGTACAACTTATTTGGACGATTTGGTTGTTTTATTGTGGCTATCAAACTGACGTCCATATTTAGAAATATCATGTATCATTTTGCATGAAGAGCAAAATGCAATCAACTTCTCAAATTCAATATCTACAATAAAAGCAAAACCAGGTCTTTCCACAAAAATTTGGTCAGAAAAAACAGATAGCATATCAATGTCAACAAGCACTCTAATAAAAAAATTGTATCTTCTACTTTTAAACATACTATTTTTTTCTATATCATCTCATGTGGAACCACACAATTATAAGGAAGCTTCCTAATTCATATGTTGGTAGCAAGCCATGAAAGAAGCTAATCACACATGGTAAATCACCTGTCTGCCCCTTGGAAAAACAACCATTGGTTGTCGTTGGGTTTACAAAGTCAAACACAAGTCTTGTAGTCAAGGAATACACACAGTTGAGGGGATTATACTTCAAAGATACCTTTGCCCCTGTTGTTAAGCTAACAACCTTACACCTTTTGCTTCCTTTAGCTGCAGTTGGGTGTTGATGACTTTTTATGGCAAGTGCACCACATTGTCAGAAGTAATAATATGTCCTCAAGGATGGATATCAAACCTACAAGGAACAATTGAATAATCAAGTAAAAGATTCACTAAATATAAAACAGAATAATAAAAGTTTGTTGATATTTGTTATGATGACAATGATTAATAAGAAAACAAATCAAGGAGTTTGTTGCTTCAATTGGAAAATTAGGGATTGGGTTTCATCTTTCTCACTCTTTTGCATTTTGATTAGCAAGACAATATTGTGTCCTTTGATTAATATTGATGTCTGTATAAAAATCATTTATATCGATTTCTCACATATTAAATTATTCGGATATTCCTAAATATCCATTTATCGCATAACAACTTATCCTTAAGATCACACATTGATATGAATTAACATTTCAAATCTATTCCTAGCATTCAAATATGTTAAGCATTATCGTTTGGGTCAGAACCATATAAGTACTTTCCAATCACATCTAAGATTCTAGATCATGATAAACCAAACATTATAAACAAAACAATAATACCAATAATCAATCAAGAACAAAATATTATGTTTAAATATCACCTTAATACATTAGAGTTTGAACAGATTACTCCCAACCTCAAAGGGTATAATTAGCCACACATGATGACTATCATAAGCAGGCGGAGCATGAAAAGAAGATCCAAGATGTTTCTCCTTGACGACTGCCTCCTCTCACACCTTCTATTCTCCCAATTGGGTTACAAGTCACTCAACGGTGTTTTTCTCTCAATTGCACTCTAGGGTTGTGCCTCAAACCCCCTATTTAACCTAAATTGTTTGGGCTTAAGTGGATTCTCGCTCAAGAGAGATAGAACTCGCTTGAGCGAGTAAAGCTTCGAACTTGACCAATGTTTCTGGAGCAATCTCGCTCAAGTGAGAATGGGATCGCTTGAGCGAAATTCTCTGATGCTTAGTTGGGCTTTTGTGAGTTTGGTGTGTGTCGAGGCCTTCCAGCTTTCCCTTTTTGGCTTATATTATTCTCCTTTTGTCCAACCATCTCCATTCTCCCCTGGAATCATGTATTTAACACAAAATTTGTGAATAAATCGTTCTTATTCAAATAAAAATCACAAAATATGTAAAAAGGTATAAATTCATAAATTAAGGGTTATTTTATACTTATTTTAACAATTAATACTCATAAGTGTCTATATTTTAATATGAAATATTACTAAATTCTGGCACTTATCGGGTGTTCAAGCAATTATATGTCAACAATTTATTTTTTTTTTTTGCATGGAGACCTCTTTGAAGAAGTCTATATGAATCCTCCACCTGGTCTTCTTGTTCCCAACAACAACAGTATTTGTAAAATACAAAGATCTCTTTGTGGACTTCGATAAGTTGGCTCCCAATGGTATGCAAAGTTATCTAAATTATTACTTTCAAATAATTATGTTTTATCTTTTGTTGATTACTCTTTATTCATAAAATACCATGACACTAAAACACATGCCTTTCTTGTTTATGTGGATGATATCAGACTCACTAAAAACCATATTGAGAAGATCAACCACATAACTTATCTACTAGATCAACACTTCTTAGGACTTGAAGTGGCTCGTTACAAGACTGGTATACACATTAGTAAAAAAAAGTACATTTTAGATCTTCTAAACGAATCTAGGATGTTGAATTATGCCCCCATTCGTACTCCATTGGTTCACACTTCTCAATCTCTGCAGACAAATGTAACAAACTGAACGAAGAAGAATCATTTTCCTACCACATACTTATTGGTCGTCTCATCTACCTTACTAATATAAGACCTAACATTGCCTTTAGTGTTAACAATTTAAGTAAATTAATCTCAGTTCCTACAAAATATCATCAATAAGCTGCTTTCCACATTGCAAGGTATCTCAAGAATGCTCCAGCGTAATAAGGAATATTTTTTCATAGTCAGAACCTTATCCAGTTAAAGGCTTATAGTGATTCAGATTTGTCAATTTTTCTTGAAACTAGAAAATTTGTCACTGATTTTTCAATATGCTTACGCAAATCTCTTATTTCATGGAAATCCAAAAAACAACAAACTACATTAAGAAGTTCATCTAAAGTAGAGTATAAAGCCATAAAATCCAATAGATCACCTATCTTCTCCAAGACCTAAACATTTCATATATTCAACCAGCTACCTTATACATACATTGTTCATGAAAAGTTGAACGCAAATTTGCTCAAACTGCTACCTATTTCTTCTTCCATGCAAGTTGTTGACATCTTCATCAAACATTTGACTCCAACTCCTTTTCAAGACATTCATTCCAAGCGGAAAGAAAAAACATTTATTCCCAGCTTGAAGAGGGTCGATAAACTATATATTTACATTTTAGGCTTTGTTTTGTTTGTCGGGTCTCTTTTCTGATTGGCCCACCTTTTCTTTATAAGCTTTATATTCTCTAGTTTTGCAAAATGTAGCTTTAGATATAAACAAATATTATTTTTCTTTTTTCTTTATTTTGTTCTTTTTGCGTCTAATCACTAGTTGCATCTGACCACCCACGACTTGGGTTTTTTTCTCTTGTGTATTTGAGTTTCCTTCTATGCAATTTCTTTATTCTAGGCTTGTGGTTTTGTAGTGGATATTGCATCTCCTTTCTCTTTTTTTTATTATAGTATCATAATCATTTAAAGTTTATCTTAACGAGAGTTTGTTGGACTTATCAAGTCATCTACTATAAGACCGCTATCAGACCATCCATAGATATATAGTCTCTCGCACGAGTTAGTAGTCTTGGTGTAAGGAAGTATTTTGGAAATCTCACATCGAATATAGATAAAAACATTTCATATATAAGTGGGTGAAAATGATTTTATAAGGTTGAAGTAAACTTAAAGTCCACCTTCTTAATAACTGACTCGCAACTATAATCTTCATGAATACTGAAGAATGATTAATTACGCACTTTGAAGAATGGTTAATTACGCATTTTGTATGTAGACATTTATTAATCAATCACAAGGTAAAATAGAAGGATAGAACCATTGCCTTGACGGAAGAATCAAAATTCCAGTGCACAAGTGATCGAAACCTTTGACCACGATGTTCATACATTCCATAGCTATCTATTTTAGCACTCCCTAAGTATTTAATATTTTGATCCGTTGGCCTAGACTTTCATGTAACAATGCTTTGTTATAAAATTACCAATTTGCAAATCCAATTTTGTTCTTGAGAATACTCAAAGCTGATTCTAGTGATAAATGATGAAAAGTACATCCTTCAGCTTTTACATAGTCGCTTTTACTTTTAGAACCTGTCAACAAATCTGCTTCTGGGAAACTTTTGGTTAATTATACTTGAGGAATCTCACGCTAGTTGTTGTGTTGTCAACGTTAACTCTGATTTCTTTTTTCATTTTTGTTCATTGTAGGCAGCCAGTGCCCTTGCTTATTACATCACTGTCTTCCTTCAAAGTGCACACTAAATGTATGCTATGGCCCATGCTTTATTCTTATGATCCTATATATAGAAGTGGATGCAAATCTTCTGTGGCTCATTGAGTAATGATTGGGGCATAAGTGATACACGATGGTTGACAACCCTTTCATCATGAAATGACAGAAAATTTTGCTTTAATTTATTGGTACATTGATGAATATGACTTGGTGGACTTGTAGTTGATTGTTAATCTATATATTCCTTGATGGATTTAAAGTTCTACCCTTCTCACTTTGCAAGTGGTTTGACAAGTAGGTTAGGTAGCTAGTGTAAGTCAAAAGTGGGGAAAAAACTTTTATTCAAAATGTGAAGTACAGTTTGGCAGCCTATTCTTATAAAATACTAATATCAGAAAATCAGGCACAATCTGCAAAGTGATTGATTATATGTATTGTCATTCTGCAACTTAAAAAAATTGTTGGCAGTTAGATGGATGTAGGCAACAGTCTCAAGCAGTGTATCATGACGTTTCAGTTTGTGGTTTTTGGTTGAAGAGTCTTGGACTAATGGAGCCGAAGAGAACTTTCATTCAGATTCCCTAAAATGTTTGTTCTCAAATTGGAGAACTTGATTTTGATTGAAGTTAATATGAATAATTAATTTTGTTTTGATAGATTTGATCCAGTAGTAGATTGGTACTTTTGAATTATATCAGTCAATTCTATAAGTATCACAGTACTAAAACTATTAAAAAGAAGAAAAAATCTACACGGTTTCGTGGTCGCGGTGCATGCATATAAAAGGATATAAAATAAAATTAATGAAACAATTACACTGTGATAGATGCTAACCGTGTGATCCAGTCAACCTTCGTAAATGGTTTCAATTTGGGTTATTTTCCTAGCAAATATAATTCTTCATGCAGTGAAAGTTCATCAGTTTATAAATTTACATAACATGACGTTTACACTATGATTGCTGAAATCAATCTAAGATGATGAAATATCTTATTGATACAGAAGATGGTATTAATTAAGTTCTAATATGTCAGATGCATTTCAATGCCATAATATCACAATTGTGTCGACCATATTTATATATATTGGCCTGTAGTCTTTAGTCTAACTTGATCCAATCACTTTATGCAGATTTTATCTTTAGTCTAGCTTAATTGAATCACCTTATGAAGATTTTGTTGCAGGTAAGTTTTACAGCAATCACTCTTCTGACATCCATTTCTCGTTCTTGCAGTTAGAATAAAAAAATATATGCAGTTCTAAACTAGATATAGAGCTTACTATAGTCTTGTTAGACTTTTAAGTGGACTACTGTCAAATGAACACCCTCAGGCCTCAACTATAGCACTGGCTACGTAAAAGTAGTCGAAACTTTTTAATAACCATGTAAAAGATTGTCTCTTGAAGTTATTGACCTTCTAGATATATGTCGGCAAGCCCATGAGAAATGGTTTCTCACTATGTTCTTTCTATCCACATGATTATAAAGGTAACTAATTTGGTATTAAGAAGATGAGTTTCATTTTACCACGTAAATTATTTATTGGGAACCTATTTATTATTTGATAAGTGTAGGAGTATGTTAAGTATAAGGCAATTCTGTGATGCTTCTCACAATATTAAGATAAGTTAATTTGAAATGGTAATTTGAGGGCATGAGTAAAAGTTTGTGAATCTTAAGAAGAGTGTACTCTTTTTCTTTTTCCCTTTATAATTAAACAAATACAGTACTAATGATTCAGTTTGACTTGAGGAAGCCTCATTTAACACTGCATGTACAGACAACATTAATTATTCATATTGCATGTGTCTATATCAGTTATTAAAGTGTAGAACATGATTAAAACGAAGTTGAAATATTGAAGACGAAATTAAAAGTTGTACGTTTGAGCTATTGGTTGCATGGTAGCACAGTTGGTTCCACTGTTGCGTCTGTGATAACTGATATGGAAGGTATCACATAGATGAAGAAATTAATTAAGAGGCAGCAAGATTAATTATTGGTGAGCTGCAATGTGAAAACATTAAGAATTGAAATTTTAGACGGTGTAAAGGAATTTATGGTGGATACACTACATACACTTACAAGTAGGTGTGAATGTGGTCAGCCCCATATAGGCATAGCTAGCCCCTAAAAAGGAGATGGAATTAGACCTAAACCTATAATCTGTTAACTAACTACATGTCAACAAAGTTGCTTTCCATTAAACTGTAGTACCACTTGTGGGGCTTGTGTCCTATTGGAAAAGTCACTAGTCTCGAACTCCACTAGATGGTCAATAAATGTTCTCTCTTAAATAGGTGTTGAAGTTAACATGAGGCTTTGGCAATGTGCTGAATGACCTAATAAAACTGTGGAAGGGAAAGGCATAGTTCAGAGAGTAGGGCATGTAGTTTTGCTACACTTACTTGGAATGGCTATAACACGACACATTAAAAATGGCGTGCTTGGTCCCCGTCTATCAACAGTTCCATTTTGTACAACTTGAATCGCTAGTCAATTAAGATCTCCCTGAAACGAGATTGCCAAAAAATATGCTGTTCCTTTGCACCGTTCTTTGTCTGCCCGAAGAAAGGAAAAGAAAATAGACATGGTTCTAAGTAATGCCTGACATAATAAGATCCAGTACTTTCGAATATGCCTCACCCTTTGCCAAGATTTTTTGGTTATATTTCCCAAAAAATCAACCAAACTTTATTTCATTGGGGTGTCATGTAGTAACATGGAAAAACCATACATTTCTTTCCCCTCTGTAACATTTTGGATCACAAATCACAGTGAGGCCAAGCCACAGATAATACATGGGTTTCTTTCACTTTGGCCTACAAAATCAAAAGAAAAAACAAGCCCATCTCACGTTTATATTTGTTTGTAACCTATGTGTGGTTAACAAAGAAGATGGGGAATTTGGTGACCAATGATGGAGTGGTACGGCAACATTAGATGGTGCCGTGATTCTTTTATGTAGAGAAAAGGGTGATGATTAGTATGATTAGTTGCAGTGGAATTCTTGGTGCAACAAGAACAAAAACCCGAGTTTGGTGGGATGGATGCAGGGTTTTGGATCCAATGGCATTATGGCACGTGCCACGTGGTGATAGTGCCACGTGTAAGTCACATGGGAGGGGTGGGGGGACTGTGAAATGTGAATGAATGAATGAATGAATATGATATGTGAAGTGACGGTGGAGATGGTTCTGTCCCTTCCCTTGTTGGTTTTGATAGTGTTGTTCTTCTTCTTCCCTCTACAGGGTTGGTTTGGTGACAGTCCTTTAATATAAGTACATGTTCGGCTACACCATCACCAATTTCACCACCTTTGACGTTGCTTACAGTTGCAGAGGGACAGTGACCACTCAGTGCAACCCATTGGCTGCTAGTACCAAGTACTTCTCTCTCTTTTTGCCCCTTCCCTGACTGCTGCACACATAAAGAAAGGGAAAAAAGATGAAAAATAAATAAAAGAAAGAAAAATAAAATAAAAGTAATAGTACAATGTGGGACACCTTCTCTTTGATGGTGGCCTAACCTTGTGTTCCCATCCCTGGATACCATCATCAATAACACTATCATTTATGTTCAATTTCAATCATATATATCTAGTGCTTCTCAAATGCCTGGAATAGTATAATTCATGTACAATTTCTTTAGAATAACTCATCTTCAAACAAAAAATTAAATAACATGAATATTAGACTCTAGTTTGGCTAATTCCACTGAGATTTTTGAAGAGTGTGGAAGTTTGGAAATTGAACCAACCCCATCTTTGTATGAAAGTTCACTGTTGGGGCCAGTCCCACTGTCAACTGAAACTCGAATTTAAGCTTTTAGAATAGTGGAATTTGAGACCCAAAAGGAAAAATAATTGTAGAATTTTTTTTATCTAGATGTGTGCCAATCGTTTTCTCTATGTTAACATTCCATTCCCTCATAATTGAACAAGGCTTGAGTTTGATTTCTTTTTTCTTCTTATTCTAGTTCTCTCGTTGTTAACTAAATCGTGGATTATTTTGATTTTGATTTGACCCTTAAAATAATCTTGGGGTGAAAGTGATTTTTTCATGTTACTACATGTGTCCAATAAGGTGTAATTAGCTAGGCTTGTTTTTATCCAAATGTGATGTTGTTTGTTTCCATGCATCTATTGTTTTCAAGCAAGTTGCATCCCAGTTTCCAATAATTGAATAGGGTGGTATTGTTTTTTCTCTTTTTGTTTGCTAATTGAGAAGAGAGAAGTTATGCACAGGAAGGCTTTATTTTTCCCCCCTCTTCCCCTGTTTATGTGTAAGGTTTTTGCACTTTGTTTTGAAACATTGATCGTCACCAACCAGTGCATTATAGTTCCAGAGGGGCCCATTTTTGGGGACATGCAAGATGTGGGGCCACGTTTTTTTATGGGCCATTGCCCACCAACTTTACAGCCTAATTGGATATGCATCTATCTGAATTGTGAGTACGTAGTACTCCAATCTAAAAACCCCGTAGCATGTACCATGTTTTATCACGTAAACGTCAACCCACATTGGCATCATCATCATCACCAATTTGGAACTCAAAGATTCATCACCCTCATCTATTTTTATAATATTCTGAATCAATAATCCAGGGCTAGGTTATCATAAGTCAAAAATTCAACCCTTTTACACAAATTATATAGATCCATTCTTAGGGATAAAGCTCACACCCTAGGATATTTCCTATAGGGATTTCCATAAGAAGTTTATTTTTTCTTAACATATAACATATATGAAGATTCGAATACTAACAAGAAAAATGTTAACGTTTGCAGTTTGACTATATCTTATGATTGCCTTCAAGAATACATTGTGTTGATGCATCATTTTTGTTGTGGAAAAGGAATATGTTCATAGTGATGAAACGGGGAATTTGTAAAGTTTTTCAAGAGGCAGTATGAGAATGAGGGAGAATAATACTCTGAAGAAGTGTGCCCCCATGGTTTTATATTCAAATCTTTAGTTACATTTTGGCCATACCCCCCATGTGCCATCCATCTGTAAAGTAATCTTCTTATTTATCTGATTACAACCTAAACAAATCAAATGTAAGTGCTGTGGTTTGGTTTGACATGAAATGACATCATCTCAATTTGATATCATCATCCTTTTCCGTGAAAAGAATATATGATCAGGTGCATTTACAAAATAGGACGAGACTCTTGAAAAAACAAAACAAAGTTTTGTTTATGTGATTTTTCTGTCTTAATGCTAATCATTTGTACTTCTACATGCATACACTTCCACTCAAACACTATGCATGTTAATAATACGTAGTATTTTATTCTTAAGTCAAGACCCATTCATATCATGTCACGTGCATTCGTGGAAGATGATGATATAGAGGAAAATAAAACAAACAGTACTATATATGTTCTATTATTAGAATTAGAATGAAATGAAAATATCATAGAAAATAGTGAAATTTTTTTATCCTCCTAACATAGCTAATGAGATCAGTAAGTAAGAGCTGAGAAAGAAGATAGTGAATGGAAAGCTGATATAGAGAGTATTGACAAAGAGTGAAATATTCCAGAACTCCCCACTAAATGAAGAAAAGTCTTATGAACCATACATAACAGATGTTGAGGTTGATGAATGTGCAGAAGTTGAAGAACAATAAGAATATTGATGAATGGAGGAAAATAGTTAATTAATTGAATAGATTTTATTTGAACATTGATGCACCGAAAGCCGTCGTAGTTAGAGAAGAAAGGAGCGTAGGAGCTCCGTTTTGAGAGAGTAAAGGGGAAAGGGCGCACTTTAATGTGAATGATCAAATGTCTCTATCTCTTGGTACCCCACATATCTCAGTCATGTTGTCCTCAACCACAGCACTAGATGCCTATTCCATCTCTCTATCATTGTAAGTCCTTTTCAGTTCCCTGTTGGCTAAAGAAGCTATCATCATCAAGACCCTCCCTCCCAACCCCACCC
>Ga0123341_1006318_pt1 | contig 10711 bp, 7 predicted proteins | sample Turbeapinknodule_FD_89959 | JGI IMG/M metagenome (GOLD analysis project Ga0123341, IMG submission 89959) | Root nodule microbial communities of legume samples collected from Mexico - Turtle bean Mexico pink nodule | ecosystem: Host-associated > Plants > Roots > Nodule | place: Mexico: Nepantla...
CTTGTTACTCAAAGTTGTTTTTAGTAGTAGTTGAATTAATTAAATTATATATAAATAATACTTATTCTTAAAAAATTAAAATAAATAATAATGTAATATTATGAAATAAAATTGTATGGAATATAATACTTATTATATATACACCAATATTAATGATCCAAAAAGGTTTTAAAACAAATTATTTAAAGATAAAGTAAAATAAATTACAAAAATACACCGTCAAAGATATAATAAGCATTACTCAAACAAAGAATACAAAGAAGGAACTTCTATATTATAAATAAACATACTACATATATATCACTTTTACATATTAAAATAACATTATCTCAAAATTAAAACTCTATCATAATTTTATCCTTAAAAAACACTTTTGTAAGTTATTAAAAGAGAAATATGTATATAAATTATCATTAGTTTTGATTTCTAAACAATACGAGACTACGTGGTTTTAATTCTAAGCGATGTCAGAATATATTGCCAGAAATTCTTCTCTTCTAATATACAAGACTTTCAAAGCAAACGTGGGTTACACATGCTTTTCATTTCTAACTTAAACATTAAACAATTTCATATTCCATAGATCTACCTTTGTTTTTTCTCTTAATCATCCCTTCATTCATTGCCCTGTCAGCAATCTCACTTTATGCATGGATATAGTTTGACCCAACAAAAAGCAGTGATGGCTTCGTTAATGACTGCCCCAGTTTCAAGTTTAGATTGAAACCGCCAAGAGCATGAGTGCAATGTTTTAGACTTTCAGATGGCAATGAGATCAATTTCTTCAATGGTAAGTCAATCACTGATAACATAAAGCATAATCTACATTTGGGGAATGGAATGATCCCTTTTCCCTTACAAAAGAAAGAGATTGTTGTGTTGTCTCCATGTCAGCTTGTAGCACAAGTGCTGTCAGCAGCTTGCATAGTGCCTACTTTGTGGAGAGTATATGCACCCTATGCAATACCCAACTTGGAACTTTTCATAAAGTCTTCAACAATATTATAGCATTACTCTTTTATAGAAAGAAAATATATATCAAAATAGTTCACACATATTAGAAAGTGTTCTTCAAGGACACAGTTTAAATACATTTTCTTCTAAAGCAGACAATACCTCGAATGTTGTGGTTGATCCTAAAAATGTTTTCTCAACGGACCTGAGATTGGAACATAAAGTATTGTAACTAAGTATACTGATAGGATCCGCACGACCAAGATTAAGACTCAGCACCCGGTCCAAGTCGACCTACACAACCAAAACCATTACACCTAAATAGGGTTAATAAGACTAATCAACGATCAAGCACTAAATCCAGCCCAATATCAAAGGGTCCATGATAATCATATAAATAGACACAAATTCCAAGAATCAAGTACGTCATCATACAATGTTAATAGCGCCGAGTGCCGAATACCGAATTCTCACTTGAGCGTCAGAGTCGGAGTGTCTTTTGCAAGTACCATCCGAACTTGGAGATCACGAAGACGAGAGGTGGAGTAACGAAGGAAGAGCGGGAGTTTGTTTTGTGAGGAAGGAAGGAAGTGCACACCGACCGACCGAGGAGTAGCTCGAATAATTCTCTTGCTTCCAACCCCGTTCGAAAACACTAATCTATGTATTTCATCAGTCAACTTTTTACAGTTTATGATTTCTTTAAGTGCATGACTCAAATGGTTTATGTGACAACATGCCACTATGCTATAAGCAGGAACACTCTTATTTATTTATTTTGATCAATCACCATGTAGCCTTGCCCCTGAAGATACATAACAGTAATCCTCTTAAAACAACCTTTGAAGGACTTTTGTAGTTTTGAAAAAGTTTGATTGAATGCTGATGCACAATGTTTTTACTTTCTAAAAGTAGCCATGCAATCCATGACGTCAAAAACATTATCTGCAAGAACTTTCTTTCAAATTTCCATGCCACTGTCAGTGCGTTGATATCAATCACAACGTGGTTGATGATCCAAGGTTGAGTCATCCCACCAAAAAGAAAATCTTCAAGTTTTCACCATCCCTTTAAATATCTCTCTGCAATACAAACAAAGCATCAAACCCAACTGAGCCTAATTTCTATAGCAGCCAAGAACTTCAGTTCTTTCAGACCATTTTTCTTCACCTTCTGCTGCTGATTCTTTCAATTCAATAGAAACCATAAAAAATGCAGACTTCACTTCTCCATCAGCTAGTTGTTGGAACTCCAGTAACACATGGTCAGCTTCAAAAGTCTGTTAAAAGATTACCTGGTCCTGCAACTCAATGTCAATATTCACCTACAACATCAAAGCAAAGTAAGTTTTTCTTTTTCTACACACACACAAAATATCCACCTTTGTTCAAATGTGTATGAATATCTCAAATTGTTAACATGGTGATTGGATCTAATTCTATTTATTACTGAAATTGCAGTGAGACTGAGAACAAATATATCTGAAACTGTCAAGAGAAAGTTAAGCTTAGGGGCTAGCATTCTTCGAGTTGGTGGAGTAGAAAAAGTGTTCAAGAAATTTTTTAGCATGGAAGAAGGAGAAAGGCTATTGAAAGTTTCTCAGTGTTATTTGTCCACCACATCTGGTCCTCTAGCTGGTTTCCTATTCATCTCCACCTACAAGGTTGCCTTTTGCAGTGAGAAATCAATGAAAGTCTTCACTCAGAATGGTCACATGTTGAGGATCCGTTATAAGGTCAGTTTAAACCCTAAACCCTATATACATATTTCACATTTGGATAAATTGAATTGAACTTCTCTTATAAGGTCTTATGCACCTCAAGTTTTTTAAGAGTTCTCTCATCCAAGGTTTTGAAATTGGTAACTGCATGAAAGATGAATTTAGAAGACAAGTTTTTTTCATTCTACTTCAAATTTTCTTGTCCTGGAAGTGTCCAAGAATTGTTCAAGTTTTCTGAAAGGTGTATATGTTCATGTACAGGTTGTTATTCCATTGAAGAAAATCAAATCCATGAACCAAACTGAAGATACTCAGAAGCCAAGACAGAAGTACATTGAGATTGTAACAGAAGACAACTTTGAATTCTGGTTGATGGGTGTCTTAAAGTATCAGAAAACTTTCCAATATCTTCAGGAGGCACTTTCTCAGGCTTAACAGGCTAGCAAAATCCACAATTGGAACTCAAAGATTCATTTTGTCTGGACTAACTCAAAGAAACAAACCAAAATTTGGCATTTGTCTCATTGAAGATGTTGAGTTTTATCTCTAATTAAAGAGATTTCACTTCATTGTAAATATCACTCCTTCTTGATGCCACATTTGACCTGCAATCATAGTGAATGGATGTGGTTCATCTCAGTTGAGTTGTAGACTAGACTACCATCATATCACATAGGTTCCACCATTTGGAGCATCATTAAAGAAAACAACACATTTTGATTTAGTTTTAACTTAAGTTGATTCTCGTTGTTTGTATATACATGTGAAATTGTTAAGAAATGAACTTTAAGTCTAACTCAACCTTATAAAATCGGTCTAAGAACAACAAATTCTCGCTAAAATAGATTCTGAATGACTCTGATACCATGTTAAGAAGTTAACTTTAAGTCTAACTCAACCTTACAAAACCGGCAGCTTATAAGGTAAAGTTTGCACTATGTACTATAAAATGTTTTAATCTCTAATCGACGTGTGATCTCCAACACAAATATGGTTACTCCTAAAACCATGTCATATCCTTACTGGTTCTGGTTAAACAAATTTACAAAATTTTGAAGACAAAATAACTTAAATGAACAGATTTTGAAAAAAAAGTTTATAGATAAGTTGAAACCACAGCAATAAAATAAAACAAGTCGGCATAACTTTATTTTCATCCAACTTTCTTTGTAACTTTTAAAGAAACCATTCATGCATGCACTAAATTTTATTTTATTTTTTAATCGTAATTGTGTTTTCATTCATGACTTCTAACTTTTGAAGTTGTGTATTATTTTTGGTTAGAAGTCATCACTCATAAGATGACTACTGTAACAAAAATCAGAAATAATGTAGGGAAGCAAAACTTCTATTAACAAAATTTAAAACTCTTGAATGCAAGCACAATTTCTTCAAACGTTGTAAGAGAAATTCGACAAAAGAAAATTGTTTTAAACAGAATTTATTCATAAAAGTTTTTCAGAATATATATACTTATTTTGTTAATTTTTATATGAAATTTCACTCTATTTTTAAATTTCCCTGGATATATACTTGATATGTTTTAGAAATCATTTAAAAAAAAAAATAGATACTTCATTTGGGTACATACGTCTATTTTTTTTATGGTACATATCAAAACTTCTAAGCAAGTTAAACAAATCAAATTCTCAAATAGTGGAGAAAATTTTGTTCAATTTAATTTTTTACATGTTGGTTGTATCTTATCTTTTAATTTTGGTTTCCTTGCTTCTTGTAAAGAAGGACTTGTTATACCCTAGTCAACACACAAGCCCTTTTGACAATTTTTCACAAACAATGACTTTGTTAATTTTTTTATCTTGTCATGCTTAATTTTGTTCATTTTTTTAAAATTTTATCATGATGTTTTTTGTAAGATAAAATATGTCCATTTTGTGTATTGATGTATCCTAAAATTATAAGATAAAATCAAGAATGGAGTACCTTAATTAAGATAACTCAAATTAAGGAGGTAAGTTATTTGTCTAGAATTAATTGAAATGGAAGTAAATGTTAAATATATTTTATTAAGAAATTCAATTAAGTCTAACTCAATCTATGTGATCTCCTATTTTAGTAAGAAATGAACTTTAAGTCTAACTCAATCTTATGGAATCTCCAACACATCTTCGTGTGTGGGATAACATATTATGCATTGTTCGATAACGATCAAATAGTGGGTGACCTAATAAGTTCAACAAACTCTTGCTAAGAAAGACTCAAAAATGACTCTCATACTATTTTAAGAAGTGGACTTTAAATCTAATTTAACCTCATGAAATCGACTTATGAGGTAAGGTTTGCACTCACTCTAAACTCTAGTTGATGTGGGGTCTCCAACCTATTTTATTTTCTCTTTTGATAATAAATCTGAAATACCATGTATAAAATGAAAATAATCTATGCATACATATGATTTTTCCTTACCTTAGAATATGATTTTTCCTTACCTTAGAAGGAAAAAATGTGATCCAAGAGATAGAAATTATATCACACTCATAAGGCCATATGTAACAAGTGGATCAAATCAAAGCATGCAGTGGATTGTTCTATAAATTGTTACTGAAAAGGGTCTGTCAGATACAAAAGTTATTTTTGTGGGCACATGATAAGGGTCTTACAGTATCAATGATAAGATCTTACACTGTCAATGATAACTTCTTATTCATGTAAACCATTACTTTGCAACCACTTCACAACTTGAAGCACATATAATGGTCTTCTTTCTATCAATCACACACCAGTTGACAACATGCACAACTTTACACACACAATGAACTGTCACATATCAGAAGCACAAGAATTTAAACAAGATTCTGGTTTAGTAATTTGAATCTTTGCCCTCAAATTTCAGGGCCACAACACAACATTAGTACCTCTTATAAGGTAACAAAAAATGATGTTCTTCTCCCTTTCAAAATAGTAAGTCATGACAGAAGGAAGTTCCAGAGTGAGCTTTCCAAGTGGGACATCTGGTGATGTGGGAATGATTTGGCCATTTCCTTTTCCACAAAACATTGAAGTATGTCTTCTCCTATACTGTTTCTAGCACATGATATCCCTTTCTGACCTTAGATACTCCTCCTTTCCTTCCATATATCTGACCTAAATGATTTGTCTATGTCATGTACCACAGCCATGTCTTCTTTTTCTTTAGAATTTAACATGGCACTGACACCTAGCCAACTCACTTTATGAGATAGTCCCTTCATCCACTAATAAATAGGGGTGGCAATCCACTAATAAATAGGGGTGGCAATGTGGGGCGGATCATGCAGGCCGACTCGCGACCCGTTATCCGATTCTAAAAAACGTGAGACGGATTTACTAATCTAATTTAGTGACTCGCTTAGACCCGCTCGACATAACCCGCAACGCGCGTGAACTAACAGCGGAGCAGACCAGTGAAATGAGCTTGCACTCTTTGTGCGGAGCGGATCAACCCGACTTACATTTTGCGAGCTAAACGCGGATCAACCACATTATTACCCCTACTAATAAAGCACAGTATTAGTGCATAGTGCTTATGCATTTTATTAGTTAAACTTTACTCATTTGAAAATGATTTTTCCCCCTCTCTCTTTACTCATGCATATATGATATGACTTGAAAAGTTAGAAGAACCCATCTGATTTTGATAGTTGTGATCTTCATTCCAGGAAAAACCTTGCTGAAATTAATTTTCAACACCATCTCAGACATAAAATATGTACCTTAAATTGATGCTGGTTCTCACGTTCAAGACTTTAAAAAAATATATTATTGAAGACAGTGTGTGAGGTGCAAAGTTTTCCTCTCTTCACTTTATCTAATAATAGTAAAACTTAGAGAGGTCTTGCATCAGAAAGGCAAAATTCCAGCTCAGAAAGCTTGAATGACACCTTTACATTTGCATTTTTGAATAAAATAAAGTGGCAATTGACATGTTTTGTCATCATGCACGTGGACTGTCTCAAAAAACCAAAATGTTTTATTTTCTTCCTCCCATTTTCAAAAGGGTGTCATTTTCTAAAGGCTAAACAGTTGGTAGTTGTTATTTTTTCCCCAATGATTCAGCAAAAATTTCTCCATGGTTTAATTTTAAACTCTTTAGTTTCTTTTTATGGGTACATGGATTTTGCTCTTATTATCTTGAAAAATATAAATTGACAATCTGTTCCACTTTACAACCTTTAATTGATGATATAAAAAAATGGTATTTTTGTCATTTCACATAAAATTAGACAAAGAAACAAGATTTTATACTGGAACAAAGTTGTCAATGTATCATTTTTCTATTCTCTTCCTCCATTTTGATACACAAAATTTTCAGCCAGAAATAGTAAACATGACAGCATTATAACTGTAAATATATGAAACAAGAACAACAAGTTCTGTCTATAAACCGTAGAAAAATCACAGGTGTACTTTTGAAATACATAGACATAATACAAACCAATGGCCAACCTAGATTTGATCAACATCCAAATGTGGTAAAAGCTAAAAGGAAATACTTGAACTATTGTCTCAATATATGCAGTAAAAGGTTTCAAGTTTTTATATACATTGAAATTCAACAGAATCAATACAGAGGGATACTTTGAATATCACAGAGTTGCCTTTAATTCTTTAATCAATAAACACATCTTTCTTTTCATTATCTTTTCTTCTTTCTGGGGGCAACCGAACATGCAAATCTTCAAATTTTGAATTACTTTTTTCATTCTAGTCTTCATGATGATCCATATCTGACTCATCCTGCAAAAAGTTAGGAGTCAACTTGTTTCCTTTTGGCCATATATATACCCTTGTAAACTACAAGGATTCATCAACCAAAGTTGTTAAGAGCTCTTCAATATCATTCACAAGCTACTAATTGCTCAAGAAGAATATTGAACTCCCAAAAGATAACAGCAAAAATGAAGGCCTCATTAGCTAATGGAATTTCTGTTACCTCAACATACCATGCTGGGAAGTCATCAAAGAGATATTATTTGCCTGATGCTCGTGGGAAGTACATCAAATCCATCACAAAACCAAAGCAGAGTAGAACACATCACAAATCTGGATTCTTACAAAGAGTCAGAGATCATGGTACATAATCCTTAAAAGCTTATGTTCAATTTTCATTTTTGGTTAATTGCACAACATAGAACAAGCACTGTTTCATGTTTGGCACAGAACTTTAAGACACAGCAAACATTTCTGTCATGTTCTTTGTGATACATAATTTGACATGAAGGGAAAACAAAACATGGCTCTTACTGATGGCTTAAACTTGTTGTAACAGCAGTGAGGCTTGGACCAAAGATAACAGATACAGTGAAAGGGAAATTGAGTATGGGAGCCAGAATTCTTCAGGTTGGTGGAGTAGAGAAAGTCTTCATGCAACTGTTTAGTGTTGGAGAAGGAGAGAAGCTATTGAAAGCATCACAATGCTACTTATCTACCACATCCGGTCCTATAGCTGGCCTTCTCTTCATATCCACTGATAAAGTTGCATTTTGCAGTGACAGATCCATCAAAGTCTCTTCCCCAAATGGAGAAGATACCAGAGTCCATTATAAGGTGACATTCTTAATCAATTTTTCTTTGTAGTGTCTATTATATATGTTAATCTATGAAGTTCGGACAGTCCTCTTAAATGGCATGTCCGTGTCGGACACATGTATTCGGACACGTGTATTGGACACTCGCACGACACGTATCGGTGAAGTTTACAATTTAAAAAATATTTGTTAACACAGTTTTGAAAAGAAAAAATACATTAATTTTTTAAAATATCAAAATTATTGTATAAATTTTTATTCTGATTATAAAAATAAAGAACAAGTCCTTTTGAGTCCGTCAAGAAAAACATCTTTCTACTCAAAAACAAAACTAAAACATACTTAATGCACATAAATCTTTATTGTCAATTTATATAATTTATAATTATATAATATATAGATTTGTGTCTCTGTACTATATTTATCTATCTCTGTGTCAGTATCTGTACTATGTAGATACTAATGCTTTCTAGCTATCTGCTTAATCTTTCTTCATACTTTTGCTGATATGTTACTTCAACTTTCTGTGATTTCAGGTCTCCATTCCCCTTAAAAAGATAAAGTCTGTGAACAAAAGTCAGAATGTGGAGAAGCCTTCACAGAAGTACATAGAAATAGTTACAGTGGATGATTTTGATTTCTGGTTCATGGGTTTCTTCCATTATCAGAAAGCTCTCAAATGTCTTCAGCAGGCTGTTCCTCAATCTTAGAGGAAAATACTCTATGAGTAAAATTGTTTGTCCCCTCTGCTTCTTCACCTATTGTGTAGTTGCAAAGGTTCTCAAAAATGTACAAATATTTGACATAATTTTGTTAATGATATATTATTATGAAAAAAAACTAGTGGTTTTTTAAATTTTTTGGTTGCATTGTTCAACACACAAAGTTAGTTCCTTGAAGTTTTAAGATCAAACTTCATAAAACTAAACATTGAGCGTTTTCTGGCAAAATCTGCAAGGATATTCAACAACCAAATGATAGCTGATCGGTGCTTAACAAGACCCTGTTCAATATGCTATAGACGGTTGAAATTGTACTTAGAATAACTACAACATAGATATTTTATTTAATTTGATTTTACATTATTTTTAGTTCAGTAAGATCCGATCATAATTTACCAATTCCTAAAATATGGGATATTATGATATGTAGTTACTTTCCAACTCTATGAAATGAGCAAATCAATAAAAACATAAATTAGTCTCTTCAATTATATTTTACATTTTCTTCTTTTTTTAATTTATTGAGTGTTATTTCAACAACAAATTGGTATCGAGTGATTGGAGTTGAAAGAAATAACAATGGAGGGAGATACATACCCAATGAGTTTACCATAATTTTTGATGATGAGAAATATGAGTTATGGGCTGCAAGGATGATGGATGTTGGTCATCTTGAAGCATTGGATTTTGGGAGACAATAGAAGATTATGATGTTTCTAGTTTCCTGAAAATACAATTGTGGCTCAAATGAAATATCCTAAATATAGAGGACAAAAAAACAAAAGAAAAAAAATTGTCTTTTTTTCTTCTATGTCAGATTATTTTTACAAGGATTATGAATTTCAAATCTATCAAAGAAATATACTAAGAATACTCTAACTATAAAAGAATAAGAAGGATGCAAGTGATCAACTTAACTAGATAATTCGAGATGGAGAGCTTGAAAGAGACATAAAAAATTAAAACCTATGTTGATGGGTTGATGAGTATAGCAAATAAAGTTTAACTTATCGTGAAGTCCTTTCTTGATGAAAAAATTCTGACAAAAAAAAAAGAGTTAAAAAATATCAGTTTTGGAGGAGGCAAATAACTGGTCAACTATCACCTTAAGAGAATTGGTAAATGCTTTACAAATTCAAAAGTAAAGAGGAATGATGAGACAATGGTAGATTGTATAGTGTGTTTTTCATATAACATCACAAAATTTTAAAGGTGGCAAAAACAAGAATAACAATAAATGAAAGAAAAAAAGGAAAAGAAGGCTCCAACAATTAACAAGGTGAGAACTTTCCCCTTTGTCCATATTGCAAAAAGACAAATCTTCCAAAAGAAAAATATTGGTGGAGTACATATGTCAAGTGTAAAAAATGTGATGATTTGGGACATGTAGAGCCAAATCAAATCAACAAGTCTAAATTTGAAGAGGCAAATGTGATTTTGGAGGAGGAAAAAGATGAGCAACTCTTTGTTGCAACATGTTTTTTTTATAATCAACACTTTTAATGACTCATGGTTAATAGATAATGGATGCATAAATCATATGACCAACAACGAGAAGCTTTTTAGAGAGATTGACAAAACTATTATTTCTAAAATAAAAATTTTAAATGGTGATTTCATCTTAGTGAAAGAGTTTCTACACTTAGAATTATTGAAATTGTGTCCAAAACAACTTAATCATAAATATTTATTCAATTTGTTTTTATATTCAGTTATTTAGATTTTTTTATTTGTTGAAGATCTTGTCATAATTTACTAATATTTATAATATAGATATTATGATATGC
>Ga0123341_1006319_pt1 | contig 10711 bp, 11 predicted proteins | sample Turbeapinknodule_FD_89959 | JGI IMG/M metagenome (GOLD analysis project Ga0123341, IMG submission 89959) | Root nodule microbial communities of legume samples collected from Mexico - Turtle bean Mexico pink nodule | ecosystem: Host-associated > Plants > Roots > Nodule | place: Mexico: Nepantla...
GAATATTTATTTATATAAATGTAATTTTTTTACTAATTTAGATGTTGGAGAATCTTTTATTGATAGATTTCTCTCATCGTTTTCAACAAACTCGTCAATTGATTCTCTAAGACACAATTTGATTTGACAGACAAACCACATTTCTCACATCGGGAGATCTACATTTTTTTTTTCTGTAAGAACATTTGACGTTCACTATGAGACTTGGAAAAAACTTTTCTTAGACCATAAAGTTTTATTCTTTTTACTAAAAGTCGAACTATCATTTTGGCTTCATCTAATTTCGAGATAGACTCATCCTTTGTCAAAACCTTCAAAACACACATGTAATTCTATGAGGACACTCTCCAACACACAATAGTCGGCATGCAACAATGGTAAGGAGAGGAAAATTTCTTAGTTTTATGATCATTCAATAAAGTATAATACAACTTGAAGATATACTATAATTAATTCAAATTGTTGTGATGAAATGATGTACTCTTTTTCCTTAGCTCGATTTTTGTTCAGAAGGAGGACTTTTCCAAACAAGGTTTTAATGAATAATAATAATTGATTGAATGACAAGTATTCAATAATTAATAGTATCTCTTATTTATTTTTCTTTAAAATACCTCAGATCCAAAAAGACTTATAAATACAACTCAATCTCATAGGGAGTACTCACTCAATTCCAACACTCACTTATATATTTTATAATTTCTTTTGTTCTTACTAACTTAAATGTTAAAAAATCTTTTATGGGTGGATCTCCCATTGTTGTTTTTGTATCGATCGGTACCCGACGACTAGGGAGTGACCAACCAAGGTGAAATAACAACATAAAGAACACAATAAATAACTATTATTACTAGCAATTACCACTAGCATTGAATAGGTAACGATTGTCACTAGTAGCTATGAAGTGTCATCAGTAAGAATCATTAGCATTAAATGAATCAAGGAGAATATCTCCAACGATAGCGAAGAAAGAGGAATGACATTCGTATAAAGGGGGGGCTAGACAAAGGAGGAAGGTACGTTTTTTAGATCCCACTATAACACACTTGAAACAGAACACTGACTTGAACGTCGGAGTGCAATCGCAGGTACCCCCCCAACCGACCGAGCGATAACAATAAAGGAAGGAGATAGAAGAAAGGATACAGATACATCAGTCACTCACCAATAAGCATAAGTACTGTCTTGACCCCTCACAGTCCTCGCAGGTACAATTGGTGCCCACCGTGGGGCCGAGACAACACAGTTTCCAGCAACAGATTACAAACAACAATAGTGTTAACAAGGAACAACACCAACCATGACTGGATAGTGGAAGAGCAAATGACCTAATCCAGACCTTCCAAGTGCAGATGGAGGAGCTACGCCAGAAAAGTATCATTGACCAACGAAAGCACGAGGGAGATTGACGCCGACAAGATGAAGAAATGCTCTTTCTAAAAAGACAGAATGAGAATTTGCTAAGACGAATCGAAAGTCCCGAGAGGGAGGAGCAATCCCGAACACCACACCCAACAACCAATCAATCCAAAGCCATAACACTGGGTCCCCAAACTCACCAAACTTCCCGGAATGACCTAGACCTGACTGAGGAAGCAAAACCAATCAAACCATTCATAGATGAGATAATCGACGCTCCACTCCCTCCAGTGTGGAAAGGACTAACCATCAAACCCTACGATGGCTCCACTGATCCAGATTAACACATGAACATCTTTAAAACACAAATGACCTTCTACACAACTGATAAGGCATTGTGGTGTACGGTGTTCCCCACCTCTCTCTAGGAGGGACCACTCGGCCGGTTCACCAAACTTCCCACTAATTCTGTGGGGAGCTTCAAAGATCTGACGACGAAATTCATCATGCAATATGTGACCAGCCGACCACATCACACGTCATCCTTATCCCTCCTCGATGTGAAGCAAGAAAAAGGTGAATCCCTACGAGCATTTATGGACAAATTCAGCAAGGTATGCATGACCATCATAAATTTGATGCCCGAGATAGCCATGCATCACCTAGTTGGGCCATCCGGTCGGGTAGGTTCACATAAAGCTTAATCAAGAGATCGGACAAAGACATGGATGAACTAAGAACCCATGCCACGAAGTTCATGCAGATCGAAAAGCATGTCGATTACCATAAGGCACACCAGGCTGAAACCATGAGTAAGGAAAGTGAGAAAGAGAAAGGTAGAGGCAGTCGTCTAGAACTGAAGTTGGCCGACCGGTTTAAAGAAAATCGCGGCCCCCATTTCCACAGTTACACACCTCTCACAGTCCCAAGAGGAAGGATCTTAGATGAAGCATTACAGGCCGAACTCATCTTGACCCTCAAACAATCGCAAACCCCACGAAATGATGATACGTCAAAACATTGCCAATACCATTGCAACTACGACCATACAACGAAAGGATGCCAAGCGTTGAAGGACAAAATCGAAGAACTCGTCTAGGCGGGTCACTTCCAAAAATTTGTCAAAATAGATGTCGCAGTACATCGGTCTCCCCGGAGAGACCGACCATCATCTCAAGGACCGATCGAGTCGAGGAGATGGACGTCGGTAGTACGACCACCAATGTCTAGCCAGAAGAAAACAAAGTGAAAGCCTAATAAGACAGACCCGCCAGCTGAGTGAGAGTCCCGAACGGAACAATCGGATCAGGTGCCAAGTGCGGGAAGTCATCAATACCATAGCAGGCCCAATATCACTTGGTGTACCGAACGAAGAGGTCAACTCGATCGTCAGGGGGCTTTGTAGGTGGAGGATGTTCCAATTTCGCTAGGAAAAAACATCTTTGAGCCATTCAATAAGCTCATGTTAAATCCCACCAGAGTAGACGAGAATACCCCCAATAACATTCACCGATGATGATTTCACGGCAATTGACGTTGTTCAAGACGACCCCATGGTAATAACCATAGAGATTGACAAGTTCGCAATCACTGAGGTCCTGGTAGATCAAGGCAGCTCAGTGGACATTCTCTACTGGAGAACATTTCAGAAAATGAGGATCCTCGAATTGGAGATTCAATCCTATGATGAACAAATCGTCGGGTTCTCAGGCGAGAGAGTAGACACCAAGGGATACATCGACTTATATACCACGTTCGGGGAAGAAGGGGGTCTGGGAAAACCATAAAAATCAGATATTTATTAGTGAATCATTCAAAATACTACCGGGTCGGTCGTGCATAAACTGTCTCAAGGCAATAGTGTCTACTACCCATCTGGCCATGAAGTTCCCATCCACGACTGGGGACATTGTCACAGTCCACGTAGATCAAAAAGTCCACGTGAATGTTATGTCGCAAGTCTAAAAGTAGAACCCACCAGATGACTTTACAGGGCGTCGTCGTGCGATCGCTCTCGGGAAAGAAGAGAACCTCCAACTGAAAACCGTTCTTGGAGAGAAGCGAAGGAGTATATAGTTGTACTCGTAGACCTAGATACTCGGCTGGATGATGCAAGAATGGAAGCAGGCGAAGATCTTCAACTTTTGCCCCTTAATGATGATGACCACAAGACATACATCGGTTCGTCCTTGAACCTTGACGACCATAGATTGGTCAACAAAATTGTGATGGATAATGCTAATATCTTCGCATGGACACCATTACACATTGCCTCTCTATTTTCAAGGAGGCAAGACCAGTGACCCAGAAAAAACAAAAACTCGGGGAAGAGAGGCGTTAGGCCGCTCGGGAAGAAGTCGAAAAATTGTTGAAAGCAGGCTTCATCCGAAAAGCGCACTATACAACATGGCTAGCCAACGTCTAATGATCCAAAAATCCAATGGTAAATGGTGAATGTGCGTAGACTATACTGATCTCAATAAAGCGTGCCCCAAAGACTCATATCCCTCACCGACCATTGACCATCTAGTTGATGGAGTTGCCGACCATAATATCTTAGGTTTTCTAGGTTTTATGCTCACTCATCGAGGCATAAAAGCCAATCCAGAGAAGTGCAAAGCAATCACCGAAATGCGCAACCCCACCGACATTAAAGAAATATAGAGGTTAATCGGTTGACTCACGACTCTCTCTCGATTTGTGCCGAAGCTAGTGGAGCGAATGAGACCCATCGTACAACTCTTACAGAAAGATTCCAAATTCGAATGGACGGACAAATGCAAAAACATATTCCTTCGATTAAAGACGCTCTTAGCATCCCCTCCAGTCATTCAGAAGTCGGTGGTGAAGGAACCCATAGTTGTCTATCTGGCAGTATCAGAGGAGGCAATTAGTGCAGTGTTTGTTCAATAGATAAAAACTGAAGAGCGCTCAGTCTACTTTGTCAGTAAGGTGCTACATTGAGCTGAGGTTCGATATCAAATCATCGAAAAGGTCGCCCTGACACTGGTCGTAACAACACGAAAAATGGGAATGTATTTTCAGAATCACCCAATCATAGTCAGGACCAACTATCCCATTATGAAAATACTTGCGAAGCTAGATTTTGAAGGACGAATGATCGTAGAGTTATCAGAGTTTCACATTCGATATCAATCCAGGGGGGCAATCAAATCGCAAGCCTTAGCTGATTTTGCAGCCGAACTTAGTCCCCAGTCGACAGAAGTAGAAGACACGCAGTGGACATTATATGTCGACGATTCTTCTAACAGTCGGTCAGACGGCGTTGGGGTAGTACTGGAGGGACCAGGAAATATTCTCGTGGAACAAGCCTTGAAGTTTGAATTCAGGGCATTAAATAATCAAGCCGAGTACGAAGCCATCATAGCAGGCCTCAACCTCGACATTGACCTAGACATAAAATGACTACTGCGCAAAAGTGACTCCCAGCTAGTGGCCGGGCAACTAAAAGATGAATTTGACATCCGGGAGAAATTGTTGCAACAGTACTATCTCTTTGTTAAAAAACCTACTCACAAAACTTTCCAAAGTCACAATCCAACACATCCGACAAGAACACAACGCTCGAGTTGATACACTTTTCTAGTTATCAATAATTAAGAAAAGATGAATCTATCGATCAGTCATTCATCTCACTCTGACAAGTCCCAGTGTAGGCTCAGACGAATGCATGGTGACCGAAACTGAGCCAAACTAGATGACACCCATCAAGCAATTCTTGATTGACGGAACATGTGAAGCACGTACCGAGAAAGCAATGAAGCAACATGTCACTCGATTCTTAGTGATAGACGTGGACCTCTACTGACAAGGTTACACTCGCCCACTACTAAAATGTCTTACTCCCGAACAGGTGGCCTACATCATGCGAGAGATACACAAAGGGGTTTGCGACACTCACTTAGGAGCCAGGACGATGGCGGCAAAGGTAATACAAGCGGGTTACTACTGGCCAACCGTACAAGGCGATTGGATGAAATTTGTACAAAAATGCATAAAATGTCAAGAGCACGATACCCTCTATCATAAAAAACCTAAGAATCTTCACTATATTCTCTCTCCATGGCCATTCGTGATGTGGGGGATAGACATCACCAACCCATTTTCACCAAGCAAAGGACAATGCAAGTATCTATTAGTCGGCATAGATTACTTCACCAAATGGATAGAAGTCGAACCCTTAACTGCAATTACCGCACAAAATGTTCAGAATTTTGTTTGGAAAAACATCGTATGTCAGTTCGGACTACCCCATGTGATCATCACCAACAGTGGTCGAAAATTTAACGACCGTGGTCTAGCAGAGTTTTACAACAAACTAGAAATCAAGCACATCACAACCTTAGTAGAACAACCGTAAACCAATGGTTAGGCCGAAGCAACTAATAAGGTCATTCTTAACGAATTGAAGAAGAGACTTGGACCAGTAAAAGGTAAGTGGACCGAGGAGTTCCTCGAATTTTCATGGGCCTACTGATGCACACCAAAATCCACCACTCAGGAAACACCTTACAGTCTAACAGACAGAACCAAGGCAATGATTCCTGTTGAGATAGGAGAACCCTCATTAGGCCTCTAGACTCTGGATTTGGACTTGAACAAGGAAAGCTTGCTCATCAAACTAGATCTCATCAATGAATTCAAAGACAAAGCTAGAATAAGAGAAGAGGCATGCAAAATACGTGCTACAAGACGATACAATACAAAAGTAAGGCCAAGGAAAAATTCCAGAAAGGTAATGGTCTGGCGCATGCGGAGTAACGCCTGAAAGGATAGTGACAAGTTTTTGAGCAACTAGGAAGGACCATTCCGCATTGCCGACACAACAGAAGGTTGAGCCTACTATTTAGAGTTTTTGTCAAGGAAAAACATCCCGAGAACGTTGAATGCCACTCATCTCAAATTCTATTACAGATGATCAAATCTTAATAAAATAGTGTACTATTTCCTCGATTGGTTGTTTTTCCCTAAGGAGGGTTTTTGACCGAGAAGGTTTTAACGAGGCACTTTAAAAAATCATTTCTTAGTTGACACAATACCAATCATAACAGGGCCAATGGCTGACCGAAACAGATCGCACCAAGCAACCAGAAATAAATGAATACATAAAATTAAGCGATCAGAACAAAAATAAAACACTGCACAAAAGCGACCAGGACTAAATCATGTTAAGCGATTGAAAAAACGATGAAAATATCGCACCAGGCGACCAATGTAAGATTAAAACACTGCACCAAGCGACCAGAATAAAACTAAATATATCGCGCTAAGCGATCAGATAAAAAATAAACATATTGCACTAAACACTCGGGATGAACGATAGCTAAAAGAGCTAAGGAAAATCACCGCTAGGCGACTAGAATCAAATAGAGGCATCAAAATAAACAAGGAGAACATGAAAAGCATCAGAAAGACAAACAAGCTCTCATCAAAACGCTAAGAGCAAAAATCATACGCATATGAAAGGCAGTAAATAGTCACGCATATCTCAAAATTCATACATATACAATCATGGAAGCAAAGGTCAAATCGTTCAAAGCCCACAACCCGAGTTTAGGTTAAATTATATTAATTTCAACAGACGACTCTGTCACAGAAGACCCAACACAGTCACCCTCATTATCTACCATGAAGACATCACCTCCCTCACCCAGCGACACGAGCTTTCTATCTACAACATCTTTGTTTAGATCATAACGAGGATCGTCCATGGGTACGCCATGGAAAAATGACACCTAACGAATGCCTTGCCGAAAGCTCTCCTCGTTTATACACAGCATGAACGAGTGGCATTTCTCTAGGTCGGCCGCAAGTACCCTCTCCCTCTCTTCGGCTTCAGACTTCTCCTTTAAGAGTCGATTCCTTTCAACTTCAACCCTTGCAAGGTTAGATCTTAAAGCTTCATGAATAGCTTCGACCGCCACCTGATCTTGGCGCATTTTCTCCTTACATTCCTCCACGGTCGTTGTCGCTGCCTTCTAGAAGTTGACCGATTTCGCCAACTCAGCCTTCAACCTAGAGACCAACACCTAAGAGTCTTCCCAACCAGAGTTGCCCGACCCTGCAACTCAACCAGTTCAACGATCAGGTCGCCTGTGGGGACAACTGCCAAGACACTCTCGTCTTCAGGAAGCGAGTTGAACTCCAAAGCTTGAGCCAACTGAAGTGAGGGATTTAACATGGAAGGTCGTTTGACCGAAGAGGACCCCACCTCCATGTTAGCCTGAGCCTTGGGCGGCCGACCTCTCTTATGGTTCACCACTGGGGCGGAGCGCTGATCAGGATCACATCCACCGGAACTATCGGGTTGCCCTTGCCCACCGCTTCAAAACTGCAAATTTCTTGTTGGCCGCTTGCCGCTTCAGGTTGCTCATGAAATTGCTCAACGCTGGATTCATCGGAGTAATAATAGTTGTAAAGTACATACACAATTAAATATCAACATGACGAATACAAAGCCAAATGCAAGAAATCTACGTACCAGTGAAGTCCGCCCACTTCTTGGATGACCCATAAAAAGCTATCAACTCTTGGGTGGGTAGTTTGTAAGGGAGCTGATAAAAAACCACCAAAACTGACTTGTCTAGCGACAACATGGACGACCGCGAGCAAGTATTGAGCTGGTTCGGATTCTGAGCCAGTGAAAAGGGAACTTTGTTTGACCCTCAAAAGTATAAAAGTAGTCACGACCATCCGGTTCCACAAAAATTTTAAAATATTTTTCTTTAAATTTTTCATACAAAGTAGTAAAATCTACAAACCGAACATTCCCCGGTTGGCTCAATAACGACAACCAACTCACAAGAATACTAGGATGAGTATTATAATAAAACAAAAAAGTCTGAGGAGTAGGAATTAGTTGAAAGAGAGCACACAGAACTCGAAACGCCTGAAGGATTGCTCACGAGTTAGGATGTAATTAGGTAGGAGCCACGTTAAGGATTTAAAGGACCCCCATAGTAAAATCATCAAAAGGTAGGGTTATGTGCAGGTTAGAGAAGAAAGTATTATATACAAAGAAAAAATCATGCCGCGCGTATTCCCGACCGTGACAAACCCGGTCGGTATGACTACAAATGTCGGTCATTATCACATTAGTCAGACAATTGGGTTTTATGAAAGAAGTTTCAACTAGAAAGTGATCTAGAGTATTAGAATCCCTGAACTTTGTAGGGATTCTCAAAACAGACGGATCGAACCAATCATAGCTGGGACCGTTCGATGACTGACTCGCGTTATCTCCCCCCTCACCCCATCAAACGTAGTACATGTAACAGAAGACTCGACGTGAATCACGCTATTGGAAGAGTTGGAAGAAGACGAAGACATTACTAACTTGGGTCGGGTACAAGATACAGAAGAAAGAATGACAGGGTCGGCACTCGGAGCACTTGGTGGAACCTTTGTGTGTGTACTAACATAGGTTCATGCTTTAGGCTTAGACCAATATATGTATGAACTACTCTATCATAAGAAACTGAAATTGAATTTTACTAGTGGTGTTTCTGATGAATCATAATTTGATCGCTAATGAGGTGTTTAATGAGTTTTCTTCTAGTGATAAATTACATTATTCATCATAGATATTTCTATATCTTTGTGACAATATTTCAATTATATATTATTATAATATTCATTGGAGATACAATTAAGTGTTCATGTAATTTGTGATAAATTGAGAGTATGATAAGATTAATAAGTATTTATGTATATATGTTTGACATAAAAGCTAACTACATAAGTATAAAATTTAGACTTAACATATATTTATCTTTCCAATTTAAATTTTAGATTTAAAAGTTTAATCATCCACATCTAAAAGAAATCAAACAAAGAACTAAAAATATGAAGAAAAAAAATACTTAATATTTGACCAAGTTATTCTAAATTCTATTATTTTTTAAATAGTGTGTTTTGAAAAACAAATTCACTTCATAGAAAAACATCAAAGATTTTCTAACTTAAAAAAAATAAAAATAAAATACTTTATAATATAAATATATTCTTTATAAATTTAAAATAATAAATTATTAATTCTTCATTTGTCTTTGACATTCTCATCTAAACTTAAAAAAAGTTAGATCAATCCCAATATATCACTTAAGCAAATTCGTTGATTAAGTGTTAATACACCGTGGTTAATCCGGTGAGTTCAAAGTAAAGTCATGAGATTTACGTACGATATTACTAAATCTTCTTCGTTTTTGACATTTTTATATATTTTTCCCAAACAAAATTTACTATTAACACATCCCAAGAATATATGTGGTGTCTCTTTTCTCTCTATTTATTTTTTTTGTCAAAGTATTTTTTTTTCGTTTCCCCCCTTTTGCTTCAAATTTGTTTTTCTTTCTTTTTAAAATTCTCCATTATTTATTTATTTATTCATGAACGTTATTTTAAGTTAAAAGATTCGACATTTAAAAAAGAATTATTAAATAAATAAATTTAAAAAATTGAAATTTTTGGTGTCTAAAGTTTCACTATTATGTAATTTTTGTATTTACAATTGTACAATCTTACCTCTACATGTATTATATTGTTACATCATTTATAATATCAACCAATAATGTCCAGTACTCGTTTAAATGTCAAATCAATAATTTTCTTAAAAAAGTTAACATTTAACTAATGATGGATCAAAATAGTTAATTTTTAAAATGTTAAGACTAAATGAATTTAAGCCAATATGTAACAATAATAAAGAATTCAATTATATTTGAATATAATTATTAATTATACAACTAAAATTAAATTATCATTAATTGACATATTATAGAAAATATTTGAAAACCACATGTCATCACTCAATTTGCAAATTGCACTCCAAAAAATCAAACCTTGGCACGCGTCGGAAACTAACGTTGTATCGTATTTCAACAGACACACTCTCTCTCTTCACATTTATTGGAGGTAATTGGAAGAAGTTTCTGCGTCGTTTGGACCAAGTGACGAGAATTTTATGATGGATGTATTCTTGTGGCAACACTCTTTCCAAACAAAACATCCATAGTTTCACAACAAAACATGTTGCTTATTCATTTTTAACAAAGCTACACTTCTGACTTTTTTTTTTCTATTATTTTAAATATTTTTATTTTTATATACTTTTAAAATTAAGTTAATATATTTTTTTTGTTAGATTTATGATCAATGACCAGACAAAACACAACTGGTGGTAGAATGACACAAGTAATAAATTTCAAATGTTATTATCAACATTAATTAATTTAATTTGATAGAAGAAATTATTTTGACTTAATTTTTAAATAAAATAACTAAATTGAGGTAAGACAAAATTAAAAAGTTAATGAATATTTAATACTTTGTC
>Ga0123341_1006322_pt1 | contig 10708 bp, 5 predicted proteins | sample Turbeapinknodule_FD_89959 | JGI IMG/M metagenome (GOLD analysis project Ga0123341, IMG submission 89959) | Root nodule microbial communities of legume samples collected from Mexico - Turtle bean Mexico pink nodule | ecosystem: Host-associated > Plants > Roots > Nodule | place: Mexico: Nepantla...
AATTTGTAGTTAGTTAATGGATGTGATATATATATATATATATATATATATTATTTTTATTTTTTGATAATACAAAAGTTCAAATTGATCTATTCGTTCTCCTCTCATAAAACGGCTCTTAACATTACATTACACGATGGAAAGTTTTCGAGAGAGCCTACTTTAGAGTATTATGGGGATTTTTCGCATTACATTGATGGTGTTCTTTCTCGAGTAAGAATTCGTATTTCTTTTCTTTGAGATTTCGTATACTTTTTTTCTTTTTCTTTCTTTGTTTCTTTGAGATTTCGTAACTTTTTTACTTTCTTTCTTTGTTTCTTTGAGATTTTGTATATTTTTTTCTTTCTTTGTTTATTTGTAATTCTTGATAGATTATTTTTTTATTTTATAGGAAATGGAGATAATATTGATAGAACTAATGGGGACTCTACTGATGTCTCATGGTGTCCATAATAAATTCTTTGCCGAAATAAAGTGCGACTTCGAAAGCAAAATAGACTCGGAGGAAAGCACCGGGTCAAACGACAACCCTATGGACATTGACTAATTTGTCAATAATGTTAATTTTGGCGGTCATTTATGGATTTATTAACTTTTTAGTTTTTATTATCTAAAATAAAATTTCATAAAAGTTGAAAGTTTTTTCTTATCTCACAAAAGAATAAAGATATCTTTATTTTTCTTACCATCTTATATAATTTTCTTATATGGTATCATAGCCGTGCTTTGACAGCCTCTCTATTTTTATTCGTTAAATAAGAGATCACGTATGGCAAAAAAGGTACCAGTAACGATCCGATGGAAACCTGGTACAAAGCTTCACTACCGAGCAAATTCAATTGGCAAAAGATTGTTTACTCGCTCGACAATAATAGTAAAAGTGACATGTTTATAAATGTTGCAGTCTGTTTGCCCATAACTCATCTATTAATTCTGCTTTTACGAAACCATGGATTTTGGATAGCGCAGCAACCAATCACATTGCATCTGATTCACAATTTTTCACACACTTCATCATCATTTATTCCAAATGTTAATATGCCCACGGGCTCAACTGTGCCCATCTCATCTACGGGCACAATTAAATTCAATGACAATATTAGTCTCAAAGATGTTCTTTGCGTTCCTTCTTTTAATTTTAATATCATGTCCGTTGGTAAGATAACCAGTTCACTAAATTGTTGTGTCGTTTTTACTCCACATGGTTACGTTTTGCAGGACTTGGCTACGGGGAGGATGATTAGCTCGGGTAAACAACACGCAGGCTTATACTATATGTCCCCTCTTCCAAACCAAGTTCACACATCTCAAATTTCGTCCGACTCTGATTTATGGCACAAGCGCCTTGGACATCTTCTCCGGCGCGTCTACAACTTGCATCTTCCTTACTACCTATCAACTTGCATCTTCATTACTACCTATCAGTAAAAATCTCATTCCCATTCATAATAATTGTAGCATTTTTCCCAAAACTAAACAAATAAGCCTACCATTTCCTTTAAGCACAATAAAATCTCATTCTCCATTTAATCTATTGCATTGTGACATTTGGCGTCCTCATAAAACCCCAACTCATTTTGGAAAACGTTTTTTTCTCACTATAGTCGATGACTATACTAGATGCACTTGGCTATTTCTTATGAATCACAAGTCTGAAACCCAACATCTCTTAGAATCATTCATTACTTTTGCACAAAATCAATTTCAGGCATCTATTAAAACCATCCGCGTTGACAACCGATTGGAATTTATTTCAATGCGTAATTTTTTTTCTCAAAAAAGGTATTGAATTTCAACGCACTTGCATCTACACTCCTAAACAAAATGGAGTACTAGAACGCAAACATAGACACATTTTAAACCCAACACGAGCCCTCTTATTTCAGTCCCATTTACCATTAGAATTTTGGGGGAATGTGTTTTAATCGCCACATATATCATTAATCATTTGCCATCACCTTTACTAAAAAATAAATCATCTTTTGAGATGATATATAATCGCCCATCTTCACTTTCTCACCTAAAAAGTTTTGGTTGCCTTTATTATGCAACTGTTGTTTCACCTAAGCAAAAACTTGATCCGCACGCTCGACAATGCATCTTCATTGGTTATCCTCCCAATAAAAAAGGATACAAATTATTTGATATAGATGCAAACACTTTTTTTACAAGTCGGGATGTCACCTTCCATGAAAGTGTTTTCCCATTCTGCCAACAGTTCCAACAACAATCCTTACCTCCATTACAAGATATTTTTCCCGCTATTGACATTGACTTACCCACTCCTGTCCAACATTCACTCGATCAACCTTCTTCTCTTACTCGTCACAATGCACTTGAACCTCCAGCAAACCAACCTTTTTCTCCTACTCGTCACAATGCACCTGAACCTCCAGCAGATCAACTTTTTTCTCCCACGCCAGAAGGTTTGACACCCATTACCGAACCTTCTCCAACCGACCTTCCTATTCGACAATCCAGTCACACATCAACCCCACATTTTTGGCCTCAAGACTACGTAACAGGATCCCAAGTTAACCATTCGACCACTGCCCAAGACCGGTCGAATGGAACTAGGTATCCTATGCATCATTTTTTTTCTAATTCACGATTTTCTTCTACACATAATGCATATCTTGCTAACATCACATCCACCAAAGAACCTCACACTTATGCTCAAACTATCTTTGATCCAAATTGGCAAAAAACGCCTTGCAGCTAAATCAAATGTGGACCTTGACACCGTTACCCGCCGGGTAGAAACCTATCAGATGCAAATGGGTCTATAAAATAAAGTACAACTCATATGGCAGCGTCAACAGATATAAAGCACACCTTGTCGCAAAATGGTACACTCAGATTGAAGGTATCGACTACTGTGAAACTTTTTCACCAACAACGAAATTAAAACCTTTGAGGTGTCTCCTCACCATTGCAGCAGTCAGAAATTGGTTTATTCACAAGCTAGATGCGCAAAATGTCTTCTTGTAAGAATTAATGGCTTAAACAATAGGGGGAGTGAATTGTTTGTCAAAGATTTTTGAAAAGATTGATTAAGAATGAACCTTTATCAAATAATCACATATAAGCAATTAAGGAAAGCAATCAGCCAATGATACAGAAACTGTTTTCAGAATTTTAACCGATTGAAATTGCGTTTTAATCGGTTATTTATACCAGCAGCAGAAACTGAATTAACACAAACGGTTATAAAGAGATAGAGATAGAAAGATTTACACAGCGAGATTTATACTGGTTCACTCAACCTTGAGCTACATCCAATTCTCAGAACAATCTCTGAGTTCCACTAGTAATCAATTCCAGATTACACCAACACACAATCTCTGGCTAAGATCATATTGATGTGCTCAATAACTGAACTCGCAAATCCTCAATTTGCATTTTCCACCAACTGAAATTTGTACCATCGAATTCTCAATTTGGAACTTCCCTTCTTCTGCCATCTCAAATGACTAGACGAGATACTCGGTACAACTAGTTTTAGATCTTGGCAATCTTTTTTTTTAAATCAAGAACACAAAAATTGCACCACCCAAAATCACTCACCAACAGACCTGGTCGCAGTCCCCACTACACTGGTGTTTCGCACCACCACCGTTGCTGGTCACCGCTGTTGTGAAGCAGATCTAGGAGCCTCCTCCTTGCACCGCTGTGAAACCCTCAGCCTTGGGACGCTGCTGCAGCCCCTGCAAAACCCTAGCTTTGGGATGTTGTTGCCGCCTTTGCGAAACCCTAACTTTGGGACACTGTTGCTGCCTTTGCGAAACCCTAACTTTGGGATGCTACTGCAGCCGCAATTTTCACGTCTCGTCGATTAATTTCTGCTGATCGGATCTCTAGTGTGTAAACGAACCAAAGCTCTTGATACCAGTTGATGGGAAAAACGCATGTGGAAGCAACACTCAATCACGAATCAACTGCAGAAAAATAAACAACACGTGATTAAACATGATTCGGCGCCAACTACAACCTACATCCACACGGGCAACTATTAGGTTTTCATTCTGTCCCGTTGCACACAAAATTACAAGCACAATGATCTCTTTAAATAGAGATAATAAAGGGCACACAATGATTAAACCCACTCACTAAACATGGTGCCTAGTCAGTCCAACGCAATTGGTCCTGGCTTCATACCCAACAAAGACAACTTAATTAGATTTTCTTTTACTGTTGTTGTAGGTGGTACAAATTCCAACAACTGTTCGCACAAAGACACCAAATCACCACTACTTACCCTAATCACAATCTTCATAAAAATAGGAAGACCCAATTGAAATTCCACATCTTCAAGTGCAATTGTTGTTTCTCCGAGAGGAAAGTGAAAGGTATGAAGTTTCTACTCTCCACCTTTCCACTTGTGTTGTGATTAAAAGGGGTTGATGTCGATGTCCTTGTCCTCATGTTTTGTTCCTTTTGTCATTTAGAACTGATGACATTCCTTGATCCAGTGTACAATCTCCACACCATTAAAAAGACTCCTGAAGTTGAATTTTATCCAATTTGAAATGAAGATTATTGGTCTACTTATACCGAACCAAATTTCATATCTGACACTCACATGTGACGCAAATAGTTAGGAAGACCAACCATTACTCTCCATAATAAAATTGATCAACCAATTCAGAACAAAACAAATAAATGTTCTTATTGTCGCAATGAAAGACACAATAAGAAAAATTATCTAAACAATAGAATAATCCTTTATAATCTTTATTTCATCAAATATTTTAATATCATTTTTTAATGGTTTATATTCAATATTTTATTTATTTTTATTTTATGATTTTACTTTAACATAAATACATGTACTATTAATTTTTATATATTATATAATTTATACTTCCATTTTAGATAATTTAAAAATTTATCCATACAAATATTCAATTCATCAAATATTTTTAATTTTTCAAAACACTTTATAAAACAATAAAATACTTTTAATTTATCATTTTTAACTCAATTCTCGTAAAATTAGTACAAAATCATATCATTTATGTAAATTATCCAAATAATTGCTTTCGTAATAAAAATACTTTTAAACTCTTCCACCTTTAATCTAAACATGTAGTTAAAATGTGTCTTCTTCACTTAGAAAAATTAGTTAATTGCCTTACAATAAAACTCACATTGTACATATTGGTGTGTTTAGCCACACAACAATCAATGGCAAACTAAAGACCAAAGATAAACAATATTTGTTGGAATGCATCTTAAGGAAACAACCGAGAATGACAAAGGTCATACAGAACCATATATATAGATGTAAACTGCACCAGATCTTAGTTTATGTTTAGTCAATCTCACTGCATCAACCACTTAATTATGACTTTATGCTGGTTTCGTAATTCCTAATATGCTGAAACTTTTCTTTGTTCCCACTTCCTCTCTAGTCAAGTTTTGGACTGAGTTTTTATTCAAGGCAATAAATGAAACATTGACAAAACTTCACCTAATGGGACTAACACATTAAACTTCGTGTCAGATTATTGGGTTTATTTCCCTTTCATATAAATGATCAGCAATTGGCAGTTGGTTATAAACTTGACATTGTCTTCAGAATGAGTTGACAACTTGACTCTATCTTTATTGTAATAGCAGAAGGAACAACGTGTGTTTCTTCTGTGATCACATTTCAGTCTAGCAGCCTTCGATTCCTCATCAAAATGAAGAATTTTTCTCTTCTGTTACTGGGATTTGGATCTATATGTGTTCAACTGTTTTCTCTCTTTACATTAACCTCACTAAGTGTAGCCTTTGCATTAGGAAATGAGACTGATCATTTGGCACTTCTCCAATTCAAGAAATCTATAACTAGGGACCCATATGGAGTCTTACTTTCTTGGAATACTTCAACTCACTTCTGTAACTGGCCTGGAATAACATGCAATCTCAAGCTTCAAAGAGTTACACAGTTAGTCTTGTTAAGGTATATGTTGGGGGGATCCATATCTCCCCACATAGGAAATCTCTCTTATATGATCAACTTCAATCTAGCAATCAACAACATCCATGGAGAAATACCACAGGAACTGGGACGGTTGTCACGTCTGCAACAACTATCTGTCTCAAACAACTTATTGGTAGGAGAAATTCCTACAAACTTGACTGGATGTACTCATCTCAGATTCTTGTACTTACAAAGGAACAATCTAACAGGAAAAATACCAATCGAAGTTGGCTCACTTGGAAAGCTTGAAAGCTTGGCAGTTTCTACTAACAAGTTAACAGGAGAAATCCCTTCATTCATAGGTAATCTTACCTCCCTCACTGTTCTCGATGTCAGTAGTAACAACTTTGAAGGACATATACCACAGGAAATATGCCGGCTCAAAAACTTGACATTTGCAGCATTTGGTGTCAACAAGTTCACCGGAACACTTCCTTCTTGTCTTTACAATATGTCATCTCTCACCATGATTTCAGTTACAGAAAATCAATTAACTGGCCATCTTCCACCGAACATGTTCCACACACTCCCCAATCTCCAAGAACTTTACATTGCTGACAATCAAATCTCTGGTCCAATCCCACCTTCCATCACAAATGCAACTATTTACTTCTTAGCACTGGAGGCCAGACGAAACAGTCTCACGGGACAAATTCCAAGCATGGGAAATTTCCAGTATCTTGATGTCATATCTCTGTCTTGGAACCATCTAGGTGACAATTCAACTAATGATTTCGATTTTCTAGATTCATTGGCTAACTGTAGTAGGTTGCAAGTGTTTTCCATATCCTACAATAATTTTGGAGGTTATTTGCCAGATTCTGTGGGAAATTTATCCTCCAAACTTAGTCAATTATATCTTGGAGGTAATCAGATATCAGGGAGAATCCCTGCAACAATAGGAAATTTAGTTAACTTAACTCTCTTGACTATGGAAAACAACAGCCTTGGTGGGAATATCCCAACAACTTTTGGGAAGTTTCAAAGATTGCAGAAGTTAAATTTGGGTGCAAACAAGCTGTCAGGAGAGTTAAGAACCATAGGCAACCTTACTCAATTGTTTCATTTGGAATTAGCATATAATTTGTTTGAAGGGAATATTCCTCAAAGTATAGGAAACTGCCAGAGGTTACAGTACTTGGACCTTTCACACAACAACTTTACAGGAACCATACCCTCGGACCTTTTTAAGCTTTCATCTCTAACAAAATTGTTGGATTTGTCACTAAACTCATTGAGTGGCAGTGTACCTGAAGAAGTAGGTAGCCTAAAAAATCTTGGTTCGCTAGATATGTCTGAGAATCAGATGTCCGGGGAAATTCCTCCAACAATGGGAGAATGCATAATGTTGGAATACCTGTATTTACAAGGGAATTCTTTACAAGGAATCATTCCATCATCTTTGGCTTCACTCAAAGGGCTTCTACGATTAGACCTGTCACGAAATCAATTGTCTGGATCAATTCCTAATACTCTACAAAGCATTTCTTCCTTAAAGTATTTCAATGTATCCTTTAACAAATTGGAGGGTGAAGTACCAACCAAAGGTGTCTTTGGAAATGCAAGTGAGATATTGGTTATGGGAAACAATAAACTTTGTGGGGGAACTTCAGAGCTGCATCTACCAACGTGCCCAGTCAAAGGTAAGAAACTTGCAAAACACCACAAGTTCAGGTTGATAGCAGTGATAGTTAGTGTGATTACTTTTCTTCTCATATTGTCAATTACTCTAACTATTTACTGGACAAGGAAAAGGAGTAAGAAAACATCTTTGGATTCACCAGCAAATGATGATCAGTCGGCTACAGTTTCGTACCAAAGCCTGCACAATGGAACTGATGGGTTCTTAGCAACAAACTTGATAGGGTCTGGAAATTTTAGCTCTGTTTACAAGGGAACTCTTGAGGAGTTAGATGAAAAAGTTGTTGCCATAAAGGTCCTAAACCTTCAGAAAAAGGGAGCTCATAAGAGTTTTATTTCAGAATGCAACGCACTTAGAAATATCAAACATCGAAATCTGATTCAGGTTTTGACATGTTGTTCCAGCATAGATTACAAAGGTCAAGAATTCAAAGCTCTAATTTTTCCCTACATGACAAATGGAAGCTTAGAGCAATGGCTGCATCCTAAGACACTAAGCGAAGAGGATCCGAGAAAATTGAGCCTTGATCAAAGATTAAATATCATGGTTGATGTTGCTTCTGCATTACATTATATTCATCATGAATGTGAGCAACCAATAATTCATTGTGATTTAAAGCCAAGTAATGTCCTCCTCGACAATGACATGGTTGCTCATGTGAGTGATTTTGGCATATCAAAACTTCTCTCAGCCATCAATGACAACACTTCTAAACAAACAAGCACAATTGGAATAAAGGGTACTCTTGGCTATGTTCCTCCAGGTATGTTCTTATCCTTTGAATCATTGTGTCAACTTTTGCTATTTATCAGATTGTGTATTGACAGTTGTTGGTATATATTTTAGAGTATGGAGTGACTTCTGAAGTATCAACATACGGTGACATATACAGCTTTGGGATTCTTATGTTGGAAATGCTTACAGGAAAAAGTCCCACAGATGAAATGTTTGAAGATGGTCAAAATCTTCATAACTTTGTTCTAACTTCATTTTCTGATAATCTTTTGCAAATTTTGGATCCACTACTTATTCCAACAGATGAATCACCACCATTGAAAGAAAACAATTGGAATCTTGATCCAAATGTTGAGATGTGCTCAGTGTCCCTTTTTAGGATTGGACTTGCTTGTTCTATGAAATCACCAAAAGATAGAATGAATATTGCCCATGTCACTAGGGAGCTTAACAGAATCAGAGAGGTCTTTCTTGTTGGTGAGTGATTACTCAATTCTTCACATAACTGTAGGACACAAAATGATTTCCTTAATTTCATATATGTGTATCTTTAATTTCATTAGAATAAAACTTAACAAATATTTAGATCAACCTAGGATTTCATTTCACATTTTACGTGTGTATAATTTTATTTTTCTGTCATCTTGTTATATTTCTAAAATTCCAGAACTAGAAATGTGATGGAATTCTTGAATTTCAGGTGTGGATGATTCAAAATAATCAAATGCTTCAGACATTTGGGAAACAGGTGTTTGCAGTGCATGTGTTTGGCTGCAAAATTGTCTATTAGTTTTCCTCAGTTTTCTAGCTATCTATATAAATCAAATCCATCTTTTCATGTAACATATACTATGTACTGATGGATTTAGTATACCTTCTGGTTAGTGCAGTTCCATATTTTTATTTCAATGTCTGTGATTTTCTAAATTATGATGCAAAAATATCAAAATGCTCTTAAAACTATTATCCATATTCACCACCAATTTGGTTATTTTTCTTTCGGGTTTCAGAGTGCCCATAAACCCTTTTACCGTAGGTGAAGATATAATTAACCATGTTTTTTTTTCAGCTTTAGATCACGATGCATTAAATCCATATATAAGAGAAAAAAATAAATAAAAAATAATTAGTTGTTATAATGATTAAATTAGATATTATTTTAGAAACTAAAAAAATCACTACAAGAAATAATGTGTAGGAGATCCCGCATCGACTAAGACATTTCATTGTATATAAGTGGGTGTAAATCTCACCTCTTGAGCTGATTTTATAGGGTTGAGTTAGACTTAAATTTCACAATATTATTCTTTCACTTAATTTATTTCATTGCATCTATTTTGTGTTCCCATTTTAGACACTAACTTATTATTATTATTTTAATAATTTTTAGTGTAAGTTAGGTCTCCATTGTGAACACAATATTTGACATTTATTTTATTGTCCAACTTGAATAAACTTTACTCTTGCTATTGGTTTCTTTTTTATAGCCCTCACTTTTTGTTGACAGCTAAAATGGATTTTTCTTGCAGTAAATTATTGGTTTCTAAATTGGTATTAGAATCATTTTGAGCATATCCTAGTGAGTATTTGTTATAAAATAGAATGTAATAGAAAATTAACTTGCATCCACTTTGTGTCTCATTCTAGACTCAATATTATTCTTTCACTTAATTTATTTCATTGCATCTATTTTGTGTTCCCATTTTAGACGCTAACTTATTATTATTATTTTAATAATTTTTAAGTGTAAGTTAGGTCTTCATTGTGAACACAATATTTGACATTTATTTTATTATCCAACTTGAGTAAACTTCACCCTTGCTATTGGTTTCTTTTTTATAGCCCTCACTTTTTGTTGACAACTAAAATAGATTTTTCTTGCAGTAAATTATTGGTTTCTAAATTAGTTTCTATTATTGATAAATAGTTTCTAAATTGGTATCAGAGTCATTTTGAGCATATCCTAGTGAGTATTTGTTAGAAATAAAATGTAATAGAATGTAATAGAAAATTAACTTGCATCCACTTTGTGTCTCATTCTAGACTCAATATTATTCTTTCACTTAATTTATTTCATTGCATTTATTTTGTGTCTCAATTTTAGACGCTAACTTATTATTATTATTTTAATAATTTTTAGGGTAAGTTAAAGGTCTCCATTTTGAACATAATATTTGACTATTTTATTGTCCAACTTGAGTAAATTTCACCCTTACTATTGGTTTCTTTTTTATAGCCCTCCCTTTTTGTTAACAGCTAAAATGGATTTTTCTTGCAGTGAATTATTGGTTTCTAAATTAGTTTCTATTATTGATAAATAGTTTCTAAATTGGTATCTAATTAGCTACAAAGGTTTTAAC
>Ga0123341_1006323_pt1 | contig 10707 bp, 2 predicted proteins | sample Turbeapinknodule_FD_89959 | JGI IMG/M metagenome (GOLD analysis project Ga0123341, IMG submission 89959) | Root nodule microbial communities of legume samples collected from Mexico - Turtle bean Mexico pink nodule | ecosystem: Host-associated > Plants > Roots > Nodule | place: Mexico: Nepantla...
TAATATTATATATTCTCTCATGAATTTAAGGTGAGTTGAAAATTTTATATTGGTAAAAAGTAATTAAGATTAACAATCTATTATAATAAAATTTTAAATTAAAGATAGTATTTTGATCTTTTATATAAATTTATTTATTAATTATTAATTTTAAATATTTTAAAAATATATAATTTCTTATTGTGATAAAGATTAGATTTTTTTATGGATTTTTAATATTTTATATAAGTGTATTCACTACCAAATATGCACCCTAAAAGTAGGTACATAATCCATTAAAAAATTAGGGTATTAACGCATGAGTGATATACAGGTGTTTGTGTTGGAGACTCTTCTGTCGGGTTGGGTTGGCCCTTCATAGTTATAAGAAGATCTGAAATTAATAACCTTTTATATGATGGATTAGAGTTAGCAGGTTTGGGCTACTAATTTAAAAAAAAAAATCAGTTGTTTTTTTTTAAATTTTTTTTAGGATTATTTATTTAGTTGTAGTTGTTGATATCACTTTTTAATCAAATCAATAAAAATACAAGAAAGATTAAGAAAATTAAATCAAATTTTAATATTCTAATAGAAAATTTAGTGCTTAACAAAATAAATATCAATAATACTTCAATGAATCAAATTATGGATAAAGAAATTAATGTAAATAAAGTTTTATATAAATATTTAGAAAAATTATCCTTGCACCTCCATATCTCCTCTTGTACCTCTATACTTTTTTTTAATTCTAACTATACCTTTATGAGCATGGTGGAGAGTGTATTTTATTTTATTTTTTCATTTTTAAGTTTTGTGATGTTTTAGTGGTGAGTTTTTTTTGTTTGTTTATTTTTTTCATTTCTTTAGAAGCCACGAAACCTAGAAGAAAGAAACCCAACAATGTGCAAAAATAGAGTACAAAGTCAAACTAAAATTATTTTTGCACCAAGGAATGTCAAATACAACGAATCTTCTAGTCAACCCTCTCACACACGCTCAAATGATGTGATTGCTCTCTCAAACGATGCAACTGAAAAAGAATGACATATATGCGACTAGAAAGGAGGTATGCAGCTGGAAGAGAGGTTTGTGGGTACGGGTACAACGGATGTTGTTTAAAAATGTGAGATTATACTCTATTTAAAGTTCTTTAAATTTTTTAAAAGGTTTAAACTGACTTTCACAATTAATATGAAGGTGTAAGAAGAAAGTATAAAAATGAAGAAAATTTTTACAAAACATTGATCACCACTAATTTTAATTCTAAAAACATAAAATTCATATAAAAAAGACGAACAAACAGGAATTAGACCATCTATAACCCATTATTATTATATTAATAAATTAGACAGATCGAACTAATACAAATCCAAAGAATTAAAAAAATTATGTATCTACTTAAATGATACAGCCCACCGACCAACCACTTCACAATTCCTAATGATGATATATAAGGTTTGGAAAAATGAGCTACCAAATTGGTCGAGTTGGGCTGTGTTGCAGAATAGAGAGGAGTTGGGCAGACATATAATTGATCATGTGAGTGTGTCTTTGCATTGGGAACAGTTGCATGTCGAGGAGATATATCTGATACAAAAATTGAAGATAAGCAACCATATATATTCGCATCCGTCCACAAACTTCAAGCTCATCATCTCAAGACATCCCACTTTCCATTTCTGACACAACCAAAATGATGCATCTATTATTCAACCACACTAAGGAATTGGCCAGGATTTGACGCATGCATGTATAGATCTAATATTACAAAATATACTCATCTGTTCTCTTCATGTAAATAAATCAATCTAGGATGCGACTCAATAGGGTGGAAGATCCATCTCAGGTGAAACAAATTACTCATTTTATTTTCAGTGCATCAACTCACCTTTTTCTTTCACCTGCTGCATGTATATCATTTTAGGAATTCAAGTTAAATCTAATCGATTATGAGAAAGTTGAAAGAAAAATCCATAAATTAATTACAATAAAGATATGAGTTAGAGATACTATTAATATTTTATATAAGTTTCACTCTATGTTTCATTGTTATAGAATTTTTTTTATGAATTTCGCCTTAAAAAGTTTAACAGTAACAATTATTAACCTAATTATTGTAATATCCATATTTTTACTTATATTTAATAAAATAAAAAAAATATCTAATTAATATATGAACATATATAACTATTTCATGATTATATTTAAAAAATATATATCTCTTCATATGGATTTTAATATACACACAAAGTTTTAAAAACAAAACATTTAAATTATAGTCATCTCATCCTCTAATTTAACTGCTCACTGAGGAGCTCTATTATCGTGTAAAAACATGATCATCGCAGATAAAGAAAACAAAACACAACACAACAAACAATAGGGTAAGCTAGCTATAAAATAATTTTATATAATTTCAATTTTAATTTAACAAACATAATTCATCAAGTTTCATACAATTTCTCAAACCATCAAGTTTTTATCATAAATTATCATTCACATTTCTCATCAGATATCTTCAGACCAACATACTTAGACACTTGACTCTACTTCTGAAAGACTTGTGCATTGACTTAGACTTAAAGATTTGCACTTCTTATATTATCTCACTGTGAATCCACACAGCTATGCATATAAATAATCTCAATATCATATCACCTAGTATGACAAGATTAATTCATATGACCTGAAAGGCCAAATTTTATTTCACACCACATACAAAATCATATGAACCTCCTTCAACTCTCAACATCGGATAATCTTCATCTATATGACTCCAATATATCAGGAGAGTAAAGATATCTCATTCTATACGAATTCCTAATCAATGCACATCCTAAACAATCTTAACACGATATTTTATTTCCTAAAAAATACTATGTCTTGATTAAGATTCATATTCCACATCTCACAATATCCAAAATCACAAAATTAAATCATACCAAAACTTAAGAATTTCAAAATACACTAAAATTTATCCAATAATCACATAAATATCTAATTAAAGGATTTTTCAATTAAATATACATAAAACCAAATTTTATATAAGTTATAAGTAAAAACTATAAAATAGAAAGAAACCAACCTTTTAAAACCAAAGATAAAAATTTCAGTTTTAATATTTTTGTACAGTCTAGCTTGAGCGAAAATCATCTTACTTGAGTGAGAATGAGTTTCGCTTAAGTGAAAATTCTCTTGCTTAAGCGAGATTGAACCCGAGAGTACCCAAAATTTCATCTTAGGTCTCGTCTGAGCGAGATTTCTTCTCGTTTGGGCGAAAATGGACTCGAGAGCACCTCATTTTTCATTTTATTCTCGCTTTAGCAATAATTATCTCGCCCGAGTGAGAATTATCTCGCCTGAGCGAGATATGCAGAAAAATATGCATAAACCTGTTAAGCCAACATTTCATTCAACTCATAATTTTATAAATCTACACATTACATTGACAGTTTTTGTTCAAAATTATTCAAGCACTCTCATTGAGTCATTGAGTTATTATGTCAATCTATACATATGTATGATTTCTAAACCAAAATCATCTAAAATCAAACAACCAATTCTCATCAAACATTACATTTGAATTGATTCAACAAACTATTAAAATACATTCATTTACTCATTCAATTCCAAACTCATATACATTCCAAAACATCTACAATTTCACATTTCAATCTGAATCAAATTCCAATCTACTAAAAAACAAGAAATTTTGCAAAATAATTTGAGACTCGTGACCATGTCACCCCCACATCCAGATCTTCTAGCCTAGGGTTTTATTGGAAATTTAAAACTAGCTTCCCTAAGAGCTCCAACTCTACCAAAAGCTCAAGGGTAGCTTAACATGCAACACAAAGTCTGGATAAAAAATCTAACTATATCACTAGGACTCTGAGCTAACAAAGACTACTCTTGAAGCTAAAAGAGTCACATGCAAAAACCTATATTGAGACAAACCTACAAGTTCAAATTTTGACTCAAAGAAAAAAATAAAAATGAACTTATACTTTTCTGAGCAATCTTGTAATTTTCGCTATTAGGAGTTTAATGACGAACTCTGATCGTCAAACTGATGAGTGAGAAAGTCAGAATCTTAGAGAAAAAGAAGAGGAAATGAAAAAGGAATCTTATAAAGAGAATTATCTATTTATATGTTCTTTTCATTTTAATAATAAAATATTCATGTGTCGTTTAAAATATATATTATTTATACTTTAAGGTTATTTTCTAGATCGTTACCGTTGATGAAAAGAATTTTATCAATAATTTTTTTTTAAAAAAAAATAGCAGTACATTAAGTTAAAATATTTTGAGATTTTTATTTCATTAATAATAAATTTATATTTTTAATTGGTCAAAAGTATCTAAAAAAAATTAATATGATAAACAAATTACAATATGAATTCAACTTTTAAAATTTAAATTACATTATGATTTCAATATGATGCATTTATTATAAGTTAATATTATATCATAAATCTTAATTATATGCAATAAGATTTTGTAATATAAATAACATGAAGATGCTACAAATAATATAAAAAAATTCTATAAATAAATAAAGAGTTATAGAAAGAAGATGTTATAAAAAGAAAAACAAGGCATAGAAAGAGAAATAGTTATAAACAAAAGAGAGTTATAAATAAGAGGAAGATAAAAGTCGAAAATAGGCAACAATATACAATTTTATATAAAATATTAGGTGTAGATAAACTTTTGTAGACGTTCAAAGCCACGTTTCTTTTTACAAATTGGTGTATTGTATTTATTGAAGTTTTTCAATAGATTCCTATTTTTGACTTTTATCTTTCTTTGGTTACATGTTATCTTTGTAATTCTCCATTATCTTTAGTGATGTTTATATATGCATTTTGGTTGAAATAATTGTCTTTTCCATGTTTTATGTTTCCTTTAAAATAGTTCTGATTTTCCTGTATTGCACATTTTGTAATTATTTTTTATGTATCATGACGCTTTGAATAATAATATTTATTATTTACTTTTATTTTCGGTTTAAAAGTTAATTTCTATTTTATTAATTTTTTTAACTTTCAAACATAGTTTTGTTAGATATATATTTTTTGAATCTTATGTTTTTTAAGTATTTTATAATGTTCTGTCTTTACTCATTATATATTTTTTAACTTTTACCTTGAATTAAGCATATTTTAAACATTTCAAACTTAGTCATTTTCAAACTATTTTCTTCTCAAGTATTTATTTCATATATGATTTTCACATTTGTTCACCCACTCCAAACATTTATAAGTTTACTTCCGTTGCTATAATATAACATTTTGAAATAGAATAATTTAAATTACTCCATTAATTATTTGAACATATATGTATTTCATATGTTATTTTCACATTTTCAGTCACTCCAAATATTTATAAGTTTACTTCCAATGCTATAATATAACTTTTTGAAATATAATGAATTGAACTACTCCATTAATTATTTGTAAATTTAAAATATGTTTGAATATCATTATTAATTCTAATAATATAACTACTGATAAATTTGTCAAGTCAACCTTAACATCAACCAAGTAGACAAGGAAACAAAATAACATTATGACAACACTTTTTTTTTATATATTTTTGTAATTTTTCTTATGGATATCTCCTTTACAATTGTATTTAAAGAACTATTAATTATTAAATGAGAACACGAGTATTCAGAAAACTATATACATATTAGTTTAAAGTTTATGAATATTTTGAATGAAAAATATATTACGATTAATAAATTTACTATAATGTGATTTATGTTTAGATTATTTTTGTCAAAATTATATTGATAAAAGAAAAATTATTTGGATTAAAGGCACTCTTAATGTTGCTTTCGTCTGTTACTGTCAATTGAAAATGAAATTTTAAAAGTAATATTTCGCATATTGTTTTCATGTGATAGAGTCAAACACATATATCTGAAAATTATTTTTAAAGACAACGAAAACTACTAGTTAGTAACTGAATTTAATGACACAAAAATGTTAAATGGACCTAAATACTATGCAAGCATAGCGTAACTGCTATTACAATCAATAGTGTTGTGGCAAATTTTTAGTATTTTTTTATAAAAACAACTTTTAGACTGTATGATTTAAAATTTATTTTTGAATTTTATATTATGTATTACCATTTTGAATTGTGCATTCCAACTAATTTTATAATCTAGAAATGACAAAACGATAATTTTTATGTTTGGGATATATAAAAAATTATGGAGGTGCAAGAATAACATTATTTTCTTTTGTCTTTGACAGGTCATCTTTAATTTTCTTTCCTCTTTTTATTTATACTTTTGCATAATGTTTGTACAGATTTTCTTGTGAATTGGACTTTTCTCTCTATATATATAAAAATCTTTATACAAACTTGCTAGGAAGAACATTTTGTTGTTGCTGATTAAGTTTTTAAGCATTAAAGATGTTACTTTACTTTTACAGACCAATTAGCTCTGGATTTCATTAGCATTTATATTTTTAAAGAGTAAAAGGTTATTAACTCTTTGAACAGGTTGTCTCTATAAGATATGATAAGTTAGTGTGGATAAATAAAACACAAGAGAACAAAATAAAGACAAATAAAATTTTCATATGTTAATCGAATAGTATAATTGTCTAAGTATTATCTTTTTATTAAATCGATTATAGAAAATATTTAATTATTTTTTTCTTTACATTTAAAAAAAAAATTGTTTCAAAGTATTTTTTAAAAAGATGTAATTTTGTTTTTTCTATTAAATTTTCATAAACGATTTTAAGTGTTGGGAGAGAGGAGATTTGCCTCTTTTATGTATTTTGGGGGGCTTATTTTTCATGCATTGAGCATTTTGTAGAGGTTGTTTTGTGGTGGAGTGAGACTTTTGATTCAGTGCACGTGAATGCTTGAGTATCGGGTTTCATCATCATGTAGCTATAATGGATGAGGTTTGCAAAAATAGTGTGAATCTAGTCATGGTGGTGCAAGTAGGAGCATCTTTGTTGCACTCATTTGTGATTGGATATTTTGTTGTTTTAAGAACATATAAAATTGTAAAAAATGTTGAAAATCAATCTTGGAGTTGTCTAAGTACAAAATTATATTTATGGAATTTTGTTTCGTGCAAACATATGTATCTTCGGTTCAAGTTGTTGATTGATTTTGTTGAAAAATAGAGTACAAGTGGCGTAGTGTTGGGTTTCAATTTCTTCAAATGGTGCATTGAAGAGGTTGACGACGAAAGAGATGCAATATTGTTAGACAAAAGAATAAGATATATAATTTAGAAAAACGTATGAAAGGGTTTAGAAAATGGATTTAGATGTTGTTAGCGGTTGTTTGTTTTGTTCTTATAATTAACATTATTATGTTATCAGTGTTCTTAAAATTCACATGAGAAATGTTTGTGTCCATTGCACTGAACTTGTGTATCTTTTGGTACTTTGATGTAGTAACTTTATGTAATCTTTAATTCAAGCAATAAGTATTCGAGGTTCTTGCCATATTTGATTTCAGTATAATATAAATTGTATTTCTCTTGTGGAAAGAAGCAAAGTAATTTACCATACACCAAAAAATAGTAAATATGAATTACAATTGTACTTAAGAAGCCATTCTCATGATTAAATAATTTGTAATTGTACTAAAATAAAACATTGTCATAATTAACAAAATAATAATTGTATTTCAAAATACATTGTCATTTAAAATCATTCAAGGCTTCCAAATGCGCCCCCTCCTATTTTGTTGTTCAAGTCTGGTGTTGGGTCTGAATAAGATTAAACTTGATTTTGTTATCCTTTGAATGTTCTTAAGAGGTGGTGTGTAACCTAGTTGAAATGGATTCACTAAGGTTGTTGGTTGAGAAGGTAGGGATGGTGGAGGTGATTGAGTTGAACCTAGTTGAGATAGATTAAATTTGCTTAATTGAGTGTTGTTCTTCATTAACTCTCATGGTTCCAACCTTCCATTCTTCTTAGGTATTCCAAGAAACCTCTTATTTGGTGGTAAGAGTACATCATCTAATTTAGTTGTCTCCCACTTGATCGTTGTTTGGGTAAATAATTAGGGTATATACCTCTTCATAGATATTCTTCTTGAATCAATTTGAGTTGTAGTTAACTTTATCCAGATTCAAAAAATTTATTGCACACACCGTTGCAACTAGAAAGAGAAAATTAGTGCTTACGAAAAAAATGAAGAGGAAGATATAGTTGTCATTTCTCTTATTCTATGGAGGTGCAGAAAGAATTTGGCAAGGAAATGTTTTTGTATATTTGGGTTAGGGAAAGTAAGGCCCAATACAAAATTGTATACGTCTATCTGTATTCGGACCCAAATCCGTATTGTACCGAGGTTTGTTAATAATATACGGAAAAGGCGCGTGTAAAATAAAAAACGATGGTTCATTTATTCCCGTTACAGAAAAGAAGATTGTGGATTTACAGTGGAGCAAACGACAAGCGAGTGTGAAGATTTTGCCTTTGGTGGAGATGCCTGTGAGTAGATGTAGATCTTATATATTAATTAATTAATTAATTGGGGTTCTGAAGTTTGAATCGGATTGGGATCGTAACGTTGCGATGCAGATTAGGAGCTTGGTAGAGGTGGAGTCACCAAGCCCACTCAGATACTTGATCGGCGCCGCCGTTATGATGATCGGAGTGGTGTTACCCGTCGGTTACATGATGTTCCGTAACAAGCGCGTTCCCTCCTCTTCCTCCTACTCCAAACAGACGTAGGTGTGCCCTTTCTTTTTTCAATTCCCCTTTTTCAATTCATTCTTATTTCCTCTTTCACTATAGGGTTCGTTTAATCCTTTACATTGTGGCCAGTTAGATGTAAAAATGAGGAGTTTAATTTGTTTTTAAATTACAGTCTGTGGATGCAAGTGTAGGATCAAGGTTTTGGGTGGGACTAATTAATCATGATTGGTATTTCAGGAACAAGGTTTTGATTTGATATAGAGAAATGGTGGTTATGATGAGAGAAGCCTCCGGTTTAGTGGATTTGAATTTGTTTGGAAGGGGTGATTGATTTAACCTAGAGGCTTCAACAGATCTACCATCTGTTCTATTGTAAATGCATTTTGTCATCCTAATCTTCTAAGTGCTTGTTCACTTGATTCTGAACTCGAATACATGCTGCTTCTCTTCCCATTAAGATACTCTTTCTGGTATTCAATATTGTGTAGCTCAACAAATTTTCAATGAACGTGATTTGCTTTTATTTATTTATCTATTTATCTGTTTCTGTTCCTTTTAAGTATTGTTGATGCTGGCTTTAACTATTTTGTTTATTTGATCTTGTTCTGTGAGTGAGGATACTAGTTTTGTGAGTTTATGTTGGTTTAGGGAATTAGGAACTTGAAGTTGGGGTGTAATCTTTCAAATGTGTGAATCCTTTCCTGTGTGCTTGGTTTCTCATTTGACAGTATTCTATTCCTGTCAAAATAGCCATTATTGGCTTCTGCGTCGTTTTGTGATTTGATGTGAATTCCAGATCAAGGGATGCTTATCCAAACATAGCATCAGTAACTGGCTTTCACTATTTGCTTGATTTCATATCCTGGTAACTCTTGTTAGTTGAAAGATTTAATGGTGTCTCTGGCAAGAAATGTTAGTAACATTTTTAGTTTGATACGGATAGTAATTTTTTTTATTTATGTAGAGACCGCCATTGCAGTGTGTGGAATAACAAGAATAGTTATGATAATTTTAGTAGGATCATGTTTTATATGGGTTATGCTGCTCACATCTAAATTGATCAAATCCCCCTGATAAAACTCATGCGATATGAAACTAGAAAGCAATGCAGCTCTTGGGTCTTGGCTTTCGAGGTGGTAATGAAGAACTTTTTCAGTAAGAGATTTAAACCTTTTGTGATTACCCTAGCTCAGTATTTTATAAGCATCTTCCCCTTTGATCATTATTTGACTAATACAGCGTATGATATATTAGATGTCTCTTGTAGAGAGACCACTCCTAATGCTGGAGCTCTGAAACATAACCACACCACTCCGCCAACAACTAAAAACTCTCAGCTGTTTGACACTTTATTTTTATTTTTCTTTTGACGTTATGTTGTTTATCATATTTATATTTCTTTCTCTTTATTCATCTTTGTGAAATAGTGTGGGGTATCTGTTTATTCATCTTTATCCTATCTGAAAGAGCCCTTGGAGTCCCTCATTCGGCCAACTGCTCTATCACTGTTATCTACAGCAGCATTTTATTTAAGGTGCATATAAAATTTTCTATGAACATTTTATTGACTTTTGACCTGCTAACTAGGGCACAACCTTGTTTGATTAAACGAGGTACTAAGCCTTTATTTGGATTGAGCTGGAAAAGGGAAAAAAAGAGAGAGAAATAGTGGAAAACGAGGTTCTTTGATTGAAGGAAAGAAAGTGTAGAATTAAAAAATATATACAATATTTAAAATTACAAAAATACCCTTGGTTGTATTTTTATAAGAATGTGTATAAATTAAAACTGAAAAACGAATAATTATGAAGTAATTAATTTATGAAATGATTATAATATTATAAAATTATTTAATTTTTGAAATTGAATATATATAAATAATTAATTGCAAATGCTGTTCAATTTTTTTTCTCAGATATGAATTTATAAAAGTAAAGCTGTATTAAAAATAAAAAATAAAAAAAAATGAGATTTTCATATTAAATTTAAACATACAAAAAAGTAAAATAATATTATGGAAATGGATTTAATA
>Ga0123341_1006325_pt1 | contig 10705 bp, 13 predicted proteins | sample Turbeapinknodule_FD_89959 | JGI IMG/M metagenome (GOLD analysis project Ga0123341, IMG submission 89959) | Root nodule microbial communities of legume samples collected from Mexico - Turtle bean Mexico pink nodule | ecosystem: Host-associated > Plants > Roots > Nodule | place: Mexico: Nepantla...
AAAACTATTAATTTTTTTTATTATAAATATAAATACATATATAAAGTTTAAAGTTTAAAATAGAATCAACATTAATTTTACTTAAATAGAGACAATTTTATATAATATTAATATGACAATTCTCCATTTTAGAGTTGGAGTGGGAGAGAATGATTTAATACACGTTTAGTTGTTATAAGTACTCAGATGAGAAAAAATGGCAAAATTAGTGGTATTATGGTGGCATATTATGTATAATTAATCTATGATCAACAAACATAAAGTGGAGAATAGGCAATTAACAAATAGGAAAATGATGGGTGGCAAGAAAAATTGAACCAAGTTATTATTATCATGGAGACTTGCATAAAAAATTGAAATATGATTTGATTTGACTTAGTCCAAAGGGTAAGAATTTTATTTTTGTTGTTGCGAAAATAGATCTTAACATCATGCATATTTTAAGAGTGGCTTTGGAGTTTATATTGTTCATTTGTCCATGTCATTGTTGTTTGTTTTAAAAATCAAATATAATTAAAACGACATTAGCTTATTATATACAACAATTCGTTAGATAATAATTAGAGTATTTTTCAGTTTTTTTTCAAATAAAAAGATAATTTTCTGTATCAGTATTTGATCTTAAATTATATGATACAGTAATTATCTTTAAGAAAATTGATGGCATAAGTTTTTTTACAAATACTAAAAAAATGGGTTGCTTATAGTCTAGAGCATTATTTGGAATTGATGGAAGTGAAGTAATAATGGTAAATTAAAAAGAATCTACAGCTGTTTATAGCTGCCACTTCAGAAATTGTGTTTGTAAGTTGGATGCCCATATGATGTTGACTGAAGAAGGGTGTGATGATTGGAGAAACAAATCTAATCTTCATTTAGTTCATACTATTTTTGAGATACTTTAATTTAGTTCATACTGCAATATTAATGTTAATGTTAAAATAATATTATTGAAGCTTCAAAATGCAAATCATGGTGAATCACTGCATTCAGATCCCTGAATTACATAAACATTGGGAAAACAAATATATTTATTAATATTACTATTTATTTTCTATTAATATGTTATCAAAGAGAAGCGCCCCTCTCAAAATAAAAAAAACAAATCCCTTGCCGTTAACAAAGCTCAAAACTTTACATAGCGATTCGACGTCGTTTCGAACCTGCCACCGCATTTTGAAAGTTAAAACCCCACCAACGACCGTCCACCGCCTTCAGATACGACGGTGAATCTCTCTCTCCCTCTCTCTCTCTCTCTCTCCCTCTATGTTCACACCACTTGTGTCATATACGCAAATCCCTTCTCAAAATTCCTGCATTTGCGACACCATGTTCCCTTTGAATCGCAGAGACCTACCCGCCAAACCTAACTCCAAAAAAACCTAATTTTTGCACTCGTTATAGCTACCTAATTATTTTTTGCAATCTGGGTCGAACCCGTTTCGATTTGTGGTTACTTGGATCTTATGGTGGAGAAGCATGGAAGAAATTGAAGGGGTTGATTGTTGCAGTAAAGATGAAAGCAAGAGCTCCGGTGGGACTCGACCTCCCAATCCCAACCCATCTTCACATCGCCAATGCAAACTTGTTCGTCACGCTTCTCTCGTGAGTTACAAAATTGATCTTTTCTTTAAATGTGTATTGTGCTAGTATGTTAGTGTGTCTGCTTTCTTTTAGACAGGAAAAAAATGATTTGTGATTTTGTTGTTTGAACAGTTATGGGATTACCGAGTTCCTTAAAATGTTTGTGATATCTATATTTGACAATTTTGAGCACCGTTTCTTTTCCTTTCCGTTGCCATTTTGATGCAGTGGGAGATTTTGGAAAGTTGTTGCAAAGGAAAGTGGTTGAGTCATATGTGCAAGTTGTTTTAGCTTATATGGGTTATTTCTTTTCATTCTTTATAGATGAAACCTAGAGTTGGGATTTAGGGTAAAAGTAATGCTTGGTTGGTAGAAGTAATGTAAAACACTGATGGTGAGTCGGTGTGGTAAAAAATGTCAGATCGTGGAGGTATTGAATTAAATGAAACCGTGTAAATAATAGCATTGAACTTTGTTCCTTGTCATTTTTATGGTTACCTCTAGTGTGCTAACGTTCTGGGTCTCTTCTGGATTTGTCGATTTAGTTTTCTTGTTGGTATAATTTACAGCCATTTAAGTATCAGGACTGCTATTGATATGTTATTTCTGGAGTTCCAAGTTCCTTTCTGCTCTGAAAAAATTATTTTCTATGATTTATGTTCTTTTTCTAACTTTTATGGCAAATTCAGCAGATGAAAACAAAGTTGTCTGATGTAACTGAGCCAGGGAATGTTACTGAAGATTGTCAGTCTGATTTCTTTCCAACGCTTCGTTCTGGAGCTTGCGCTGATATTGGATTTCGGTCAAGTATGGAAGATGTATATGTTTGTGCTGACAATTATATGCACGATTATGGACTCAAGAATTGTATAGATGGACCCAGTGCTTTCTATGGGGTATTTATCTATTTTGGTGCTTAACTTGATTAACAGTGATTACTGTGTTAATGAATTTTAGTTTTTCTGTGACGCTTTTTATTATCGTCATTTTCATGTACTGCTAAGTTCTCTTCTTTGTCTTACGTTCCCAAACATCTGACGACATTTGTTTGGAATTTCTTTGCAAATCATAGTCCTCATGCTAATATTCTCTGGGGAAAATGCATTGCTTTACCTATGGTATGGACTATTGACAAATGCATATAAACACGTCTTAGACACAACATTGCTGATCCCGTAGAATATTTTGTTTGTTTCTTGCATTTGTTTGAAAACTGTTGTGAAAGTCAGGTAATGATTATGGTCGATGGCTTGGTCAGGTGTTTGATGGACATGGTGGAAAGCATGCTGCTGACTTTGCTTGCCAGCATCTGCCAAAGTTTATTCTCGATGATGAAGATTTCCCTGGAGATATTGAAAGGATAGTTGCTTCGGCATTTTTGCAAACAGACAACGCCTTTGCAGAAGCTTGCTCTCTGGATGCTGCACTTGCATCTGGCACCACTGCATTAGCTACTCTTGTTATAGGAAGGTTAGGATTTTGATAATCTGGGTGTACACATTTTTTCCCAAATAGCCAAAATTGTGTTATTGATTTTTCTTTGGGTAAGTTTCCACTGTTTTAAACAAGTACAAAAGCCGTAAATAATTGGAATGATGATCAGGAACCTTTTGTCCTGCCACAACAGTTGGCGTAGGCCCAAAATTATATTTTTATGTTCCACCTTTTCCAAGATGAAACTGACACGACATAAACTGCATACCTTTGATGAGTCGTGTGATGATCGTAGTTTCCGATTGCAGGTTGCTGGTGGTGGCAAATGCTGGAGATTGTCGAGCTGTGCTGTGCCGTCGAGGAAAAGCAATTGAAATGTCAAGAGATCATAAACCGAGTTGCAACAAAGAAAGGAAGCGAATCGAGGCTTCTGGGGGGTATGTCTACGATGGATATCTTAACGGGCAACTGAATGTTGCTCGCGCACTTGGTGACTGGCACATGGAAGGAATGAAGAGCAAAGATGGTGGACCACTGACTTCAGAACCCGAACTTATGACTACAAAACTGACGAGCGAGGACGAATTTCTGATCATAGGTTGTGATGGGATTTGGGATGTATTCAGGAGCCAAAATGCAGTGGATTTTGCTCGGCGGAGGCTCCAGGAGCATAATGACCCAAGCATGTGCAGTAAGGATCTGGTTGATGAGGCTTTAAAGAGAAAGAGTGGAGACAATTTGTCTGCAGTTGTGATTTGCTTCCAGCAGCAACCTCCTCCCAACTTGGTGGCGCCTCGCTCTAGAGTGCACCGGAGCTTCTCTGCAGAAGGTTTGAAGGAGTTGCAAAGTTTCCTTGACAGCTTGGGTAATTGAGTTGGTTCAGCTCCTTCTGCTTCAATTTTCTTTTTTGAGGATTAAGATTCATTTGTAATTGTAGGTGTAGGCTGAGAGAAAACTTTGACTGTAACATATGCGGCATCTAGTCGACATTTAATTTAGTCATTGGACATTTAGAATCACTGCCACTTCCTCCTTCTTATTTCATTTCTGCATAAACTAAACCAATCAATACATGCCTTCTGTGCTTCTCACTTCTCACCATCACCATCACCATTGCTCTTTTCTTTCCTTGGTTAATTCAGGATTTTATCACATGGCTGTGTAATGCATTTTAACAATTTGGTTTTTTTTAACTGGGCTATTATATGATTCAGATGAACTTTTATGTAAAAAGAAGAAGAATGTTACTTTGACTTTAAATTGAAAGCCAAATGTGATTTAACCAATGCAATTATCAATTTAAGTTATTTCTTTTTCCAGTTGTGATCTGTGCAGATTGTCAATATATTAGCACTCATGGATAAAAAATCAACTTTTTTGTGGATTAAGGGCAGCACCCATAAAAAACATCAACTTTTTTTGTGGATTAAGAGGAGGATCCTAGTCGTTTTGCTCACATCTTGACCCGTGATCTTGTACATAATTTCCACAGTGTGTTTAGGTGTGAATGAAATATGAGATGTTTTTATTATTATTAAAAATCACTGTTATTAACCAGAACAATCAAACAACCCTAAGGTGTATTCACATTTAAACTTTAATTAGGTTAAGGATTGAAAGACAGTTTATTTTTTATTTGCTTAATAGTAAGATGCTTTAAAATAAATTAAGAGTATGCTCTTATCTTTAACTATCAGATAAAGTCACTTTTAAAACTTCTTTTAGTTAAAGAGAATGTGAGGAATACAATGTTTTGTTTTTGTTAAAGTGAAGCATATTTCTTGCTAAAACGCCCAGGTTCCCTAATGCTTGTGGGACTGTGATTTGTGTGTGTTGTCTTTTTGAATAATTGTTTTTATATTTTTTGAAGCATTGATATAACTTTTTATGTCAAGTGAAAACAAGACTAAGAGTTTTCATTATATAACTTTTTATACAAATAATTTATTTATTTTCACTCTTTGCTTTACTCATTTAAAACAACCGAAGATAAACTTCTGTACTTTCTTTCTTACATTCATTCTAATAATTGATGTTTTGTTTCTATTTTTATCTTTCTCTTTTTTTCTTTTCTTTTCTTATTTAATATTTTCCAAATAAGTTTTTCACAAGTATTGACCATATTAATATAGAGTCAATTAACAAATGACGTCATTCTTTTAGTCATAATAAACGGTAGTGTGACGTAACATCGTTAATTTATTTATGACTCTAATAAATTGCACGTTGCTTTTTATTGACCGTTAAAATGGAATCAGTTTGATGAAGATGGACAGATAGATACATAAATTATTGATCCACATGTTCTACACATAAAATAATTCGAATACCATACAATATTATCTTTTCTATTTCTTTTCCATTATTTTTATTATATGTTAAATCTCTCTCTCTCTCTCTATTTCTCTTGTTATAAAATCATTTTCACTGCTATGCATGTCTCGTTGACTCAGTTTTCTTGGACTATTCAAGAACAACAAGCACATAAACATAGGCAATGGAGTGACAACCATCATACAGAAGTAGAATGTAGCCGTATTGGAGAACAAGGAACATGGATTGTAACATGAAGACAAAAAGTGAAAAAGGGTTCTCTCTATCCATGAGTTGTACCATGGTGATGGCAAGAAGCAATAATTAAAATTAAATAGAAAGATGCTGTAGAAATTTCAAAGGAGAAGTGATCTATGTTTCTATATATTTCTTTCTTTGGTGGATGAAATGTGATCCTTCATTTACAAGTTGTGTAAAGTAAAGTGGTCATCTCTTTTGGAAATTGAATGCCTTAATTGAGAAGGCAAAGGTAAATCCAAAAAGTAGTGTAAACCCAACAAGCACAGCAGCAGCTACACCTACAAAGTCATCTCTATACCCAAAATAACTTCTAACAAACTCTTCCACAGTCTCTCCACTCTCTATACGGTCTTTTATATCACCAAATTGTGAAGTAACCAATCCATACAAGGTCCAAGACACAGGACAGATCCAAAAGTACCATCTCCACCACACTGGCATCCTCTGTCACATACAAGGATCATAATATCATTTCTCAGTTAATGACTTATCATATGCATAAATCTATGTGTGTATGTCGTCTAGTGTTAAAATAAAGTTAAAGGGACAGATGAACTTACTGTTCTTGGAATCACAAATCCTGAGAAGAGGTTCCATATCATGTAGAACCCAAAGGAAACTATTGCAGCAATGTTGTGATCCGGGGTAAGACCCACAGCCATCATGCCATAGAAGGTGAAGTATAAAAAGGTAAAGAACATGAAGAAGAGATACCAAAAGAACTTGCTGACCGTCCAATCAAACCCAATCATAGCATACACTATGACCCCGTATACCAGGGTCTGTATGAGTATGTATGGGATCTCAATGGCAACCTGAATATATTTCAATTGTGGGGTGAGTTAGCTAAAATTTTACTTCCATAACTTCAAAATTAGTGTTCTATAACTAAGAGAATTCTTTGTCAATTAATTGTTATTGTTCTTTAGTCATTAGACGAACAATTTCACGTATACCTGTCCAAATGCGTATGGTAAAGCTGAGTACATTCCAGCAGCTCTTTCTCTATAGAAGACTGTTCTCTCAATGGCTACAACAGGTTGCACAGATGTAGCGTTGTGTATCCCGATAAATAGGACTGCAGCATACATAGACCCCATTGCATTAAATAGATCTTGTCTTCTTTGTCTGCATCAGAAGAATAAATTAAGGTTATAAAATAAAAAATTAAAAGGGACTTAGAAACTATTCAGAGAAATTATGGCAAGTGGTTGCATGTTGGGTACCTTTTAGAGCCGATATCCCAAAATATTGTCCCAAACAGTAAGGCTATGATTGTTGTGAATAAAAGTCTCACCGCACTGTATGGGGGATTTCTCCAGTATGATAGGTGTTGTTTCCAGAGGCAAGCCATGCATTGAGTGAAGAAAGTCTGAGAGTACTTTGTGGGGAAGTACAAGTCTTTGGAACCTGCTGGAGGTGTGCTAAGTTCCCTTATCAAGGCCTTGTTTCTCCTGAATGTATGTGTAATGTTGGTTAACCATAGAAAAACATATAAACAGTAACTAATGCTCAAAGGGCAATCTTTCATATGGATTTTGGTTTGAATTTGTAATTGTTCCTACCCATATAGGTCAGAATTCTTGTAAATTTCAGTGAAGTTAACTTCAAGAACCGCTTCTTGTGCTTCTGAAGTAACCTCCAACATCCAAGTGGCAGGATTATAACCATTCTTAATTTTTGGCACCCCATGAATTCCCTACACCAAGCACAAGTTACTTATTGAACAAACTGGTTGAAAATAGTATTTAGCACTAATTAATTACTAGTTAGAGATGGTGTAGACCTCAAAGTAACTGATCAGTTCAGAACAATGCTGGCCTAAAGGCCCCACATATATTTCCTCACCCCCACGCTTCAACAGAAGTAGCTGTCAATATAACAACATGTATGTTCAGCCTTAAAATGAAACGCTGAATTTTTCGAAGCTAGTTAGGAGAAGGAAAAGTGTCACTGACCTCATCAAAAGCATCAAATATATCAATGCTTGGCTGGTGGATTGTGCAGACCACTGTTCGCCCGGTATCCACTGTATTCCTCACTGTTCTCATAACTATAGCAGCAGCTCTGGCATCAAGGCCAGAGGTAGGTTCATCCATGAATATAATAGATGGATTGGCAACAAGTTCAACTGCTATTGTTAACCTCTTGCGCTGCTCCGTGGACAGGCCATTCACTCCTGGCAATCCCACCAAGGCTTCTCTTAATGAAGTCAGCTCTACCAGCTCCATAACTTCCTCAATGAACATCTGCTATTAATCAATAGGATCTGTAAGCAACTGGAATGGCTTCATTCGACACTTGGAAGAAGGACAGCACTACAATGTTACAATGTCATTTGTTGTGTGTGCACTAAGAAGTTGTAACATGAGCATGAACACAGATCTTATTAGGCACAACACAACCAATCAAACACTCAAGATTTCCTCTTTCCATTAAGTAATAGGTTGATCTAAATTCTCTTGATGTTAATATACCATGTATGGTCTAATTTACAAAAGTTTACCTGTTTAGTTGCAGAATCAACCTCAGGTGGTAACCGAAGCCATGCAGAATAAACCAAAGACTCATAGACTGTAACATGGGGAGAGTGTATATCGGTCTGCTCACAGTATCCTGCTATGCGGGCAAACGTTTCTTGCTTTTTAGGGTAACCTGATATAGTGATTTGCCCTTGAATATAACCTGCTGATTTCCTTCCAGATAACACGTCCATTAAAGTTGTTTTACCAGCCCCACTTACACCCATTAGAGCTGTCAGAACTCCTGGTCTAAAAGCTCCATTAACACCCTTCAATAGTTCAAGTCGATCTTCAAGAATGCCTTGGTTCTTCATTTCCTGCAAACATAGATAGAAATCAGAATCTATTTCCAGAAAACTATTGGAAAATATGCGAACGGACACCATACATGGCTCTCACTCTTTTATGCTTCGTTTTATAACCTTCATACGCCATTATCTTAACTGTGCATGTCTGATTTATTCTAATGGTCTATTACAGAAAATGATACTCTGTTTGAAGTCAATTTTTGTACCTGTGGCATCTCCACCGCATATCTGATGTCATCAAAAGTAATAGAAAAGGGTGTGAAAGGAAGAACCATCCCTCGCTTCGTGTTGTGCTCGCTTGCACCAATGCTTCCCACTCTTGCTGACAGTGTTCTTGAGCACACACTTCTACGATCTTCATTCCCTTTATCTGTACTCAAATTATACACTTTGTGAACATGTGAAATCAAAACAGGAACAAAATGTGACCGCGTGAGTGAACATGCAACCCACCAGAAGAGCCATTGTGTCTAGACGATAATTCAACGATGTGTTCGTTTCTGCCTGCATTTCTCTCAGCTAAGGCTTCTTCAGATATTAAAGCTTGTGGTTTACCAAATGCTGCAGCAAAATGATTCCGTTGTTAGAGTACAATGTCAGTTCAAAATTGAAAGGTACGTGTGTAAAGATACTTACGGTCAAGATAATGTAAGGCCAAGGGGAAAAGGAAGTTGAACAGTGCCATGTATCCAATGGAAGCTCCAACACCAATCCAATACCAGTATGCTTCAGGGAAAATCCCACGTGACTTCAACACCTTTACTCCTAATGGTTCTGTTGAATTAGGTGGAACCTTCAATGCAAAATACTCACATATTGTCATCAAAATCTGATTGACACTTTTTTACCAGTTACATATTTGTATTCTCGTACATGTATAGAGAATATGATTTTATTGCTTACATGTAACCAACTCTTCCCGAGAAATTCATTCACAGCTAGAGCATTCTGTGCATACATCATGGGTGAGAACCAGTAACCCCACAGCCACCACTTCTTCACATCAACTGCTTCAAAAAGAAGGTAGCGCTGTTAGATTTTGACATCAAAATACCTGGGAACATGCAACTTACATAGAAAGAGTCCAACTCTCATGCATTATGATTTTCAATATATTTCAACTATATCAATAGCAGAAAGTGTTGTCAAAAGAATTGTTAGAGAATCTATTGCTAATGAAGTATTCCCATTTGGACCAATTAAAAATGAAGTTATTGCTTTTAAAGTAAATGTTACAGAGGTCAACCATATTATTTATTACAAAGTAAACTGAAATGCTTTTATTAACACTTCACCTCTAGATAGGATAAATCCACCCATGACCATAACTGCAAGTAGAGCAAATGATCCAACTGTGTTTGCAACAATGATGTTCCTCCCAACTGCCCCCATAAATCGAAAAAGTCCTGATGCCATTTGATTGATACAAACAAGCAAAAAGTACTGCTTGATGAACCTGGCATGAGGAACTACTAGTAAGCACATCACAAAGCAAACTCTAAGATCTATCCATTAAAAAATTAATAGAAGATTCTCACCTTTCAATACTAGGATCAAATCCTATAACATAGTAAGTCATCACAACCCAAATACCAACTTCCACTAAGGTTATAGGAATCTTAAGGATCCATGTAGGCAGAGAATATGCCCAAGAAGGAAAAAAGAGAAGGTCTCTTTGCTTGTAGAAAACGGGGAGTTTCATGATGGACATGGATAGCTCGGAGAATCCATTGAACATAATCACAATTAGTACGAAGAACAATGCACCCATAAAGATACCACCATCAGTTTCTGTATCCCGGTGCATCTCAGTTCTCAGGAACAATGTCATTGTTATGAACCCCGTTAAAATCAACTGAAAATGAAAGAACCAAACTTGAATTAATCTACATGAACTAGTCGGTGTAGTTGATTAACAAAGGAAAACAAAATGTTGAAGCTAGAGCAGTGCTTACTTGCCACATCTTGAAAATATAGACAAACGAATTCCTTTTCATAAGTAAGAATTCTCTGGACACGCAAGCTTTCAAGAGCTCCTTCTTGCTAACTCCGTACTTGTTCTTTGTTAACACAGCAGGGTGACCTTTTGACATGTCAAATGGGGTGGCAAGTTCATCACCAAGTTTTCGTCCAATGTGAAATGACTGAAATGCCTCAGCAAACTCTCTAACAGTGATGAAGATGTATGGCTCATCTTTATTTGCCCAATATTGTTCTTGGTCTTTTCTTGATGTTACCTGTCATACATATAAGCATGAAGAACTGAGTGGTGTTTCTTTTAAA
>Ga0123341_1006326_pt1 | contig 10704 bp, 7 predicted proteins | sample Turbeapinknodule_FD_89959 | JGI IMG/M metagenome (GOLD analysis project Ga0123341, IMG submission 89959) | Root nodule microbial communities of legume samples collected from Mexico - Turtle bean Mexico pink nodule | ecosystem: Host-associated > Plants > Roots > Nodule | place: Mexico: Nepantla...
ACAAAAACTCTTCTTGCAAGTGTGATTCTAGCTTTTGTGAAAATTGTGAATCACTTGAAAAGAAAGTCCACTACCTTTTAAAAACTGTGGACAAGTTTTCCAAAGGCCAATCCAATCTTGAATCTATTCTTGATTCTCAAAAATGTGTTTTTGGCAAGGCTGGGTGGGGGTTTAATCCAAACAGCAAGAATAGATATGTTTCAAAATCCTTTTCAAGTTTCTTTGAAAAACAACCTGTTGTTTTGTCAAAACAATCGGTTAAAATTTGCCATTACTGCATGAAAAGATGTCACTCTATTAGATTATGCAAAGTAAGGAGGTTTTTTGTCCCAAAGGTATTTTGAAATGGGTTCCTAAGGTTTCTGAGGTTCCTAAGGCTCTCACTAACATCATTGGACCCAAATTCATAAGGGGACCAAATCTTGCTTTTTAATCTTTTCTTGTAGGTATCCTTGGCAGCCAAGAATCACTTTTGTGCTTGAAGAATGACTGATAAAGGGAAGAACATCAAGAGCAAAGTCAATCTTTGTACCTACACTTTTCAATTGTATATGTCTTTCAAGGTTCTATGAATGTCAAGAGACATCCTTGGCACATGCACAGTGGTTGATCAAAAGAGAAACTTCAGGAATAAAGAGAGTATGTATGTTTTCATTTCTCAATTTATGTAAGTGTGCCTTGTGACCATTTGAACATCTCAAAGTCTTCTTTTTGGGTGAATCTATTGGGGTTCTCTGTGCAAAGGTATTGAACAAATTGCATATTGCATTTTCATCAATTTAAAAGGTAATTTTTTATTATGAAAAATGTTCACTTTGCTGTCATAGTAAAACAAACGATTGTTTTTCCTCTAACACCTCTGTATAATGCTGCCAAGTTTGCTTATGCATGATTAAACCTATTTCTCTTTTTCAAATCATGCTTTCAGACAAATATACATTGTGTGTGCCTCAAAATCTGATAATAAAAGATTATATTCACTTGTTTTCTTATAAGCTCTATATCATTTCCTATTCTTGAAATGTCAACATTGTTTGTATTGCTGCACTAATGTATTATCATTATGATTTCTGCTTTGTACAAACCCTTCTCATTGTCTATTTGTGAGAACAAATAAGGAGAGAAATTTAAGCTTGATTTGGTTGTATAGATAGCTTTAAATCTGTGCATTATGTTGTTGTTATTCTGCACTTGAAAGCACTTGAACACTTCACTTTTTTTGGTTTTTCTTGTATATGCAGAAAATTGGTTTGTGTGTGTCTTGTTATCTTGCTTCCATACTTGCTTTGTATATGCATAAATTATGTGTTGTAGGACCTTTCAAGTACAGGTTACCGAAAATAAGGCTTCCTAACATTTGACCTAAAGTTCTATTAACCACCTCGGTTTGACCATCAATTTGGGGGTGACAAGTAGTAGAAAACAAGAGTTTAGTTCCAAAGTTTCCCCACAAGGTCCTCAAAAAATGGCTTAAGAACTTTGAATCGGACACAATACTTCTGGGAAGCCCATGTAAACGAACTACTTCCTTAAAGAAGAGATTTGCAATAAAGCAAGCATAATCTACTTTGTGGCATGGAATAAAGTGAGCCATTTTAGAAAATCGGTCCACTACAACAAATATAGAATCCACACCCTTCGATGTCTTGGGAAGACCTAAGATAAAATCCATAGAAATATCGACCCAATGCATTGTTGGAATAGGAAGAAGGGTATATAAACCATGGGGTTGTACTTTAGATTTAGCCTTCCTACATGCTATACATTTATCACGGAAGCTATGTACAGATTTGCGCATGTGTGGCCAAAAGAAATACTCATGCAATGTATCTAAAGTTTTAGCTATCCTAAAGTGACCCACGAGCCGACTCTCATGTGCTTCCCTAACAAGAGATTGTCTTAAAGATCCTTGGGGAACACAAAGTCTTTTTCCTTTGAAAAGAAAACCATTATGTATGAAAAATTCTTTGTGTGCTCCTTTGGAAAACTCTTGATAGATAAGAGAAAAATCAAGGTCATCATTATAAAGTTCCTTTGTGTGCTTTGGCTTTTCAAATATTTAAGAGATTCATGGTCACTATGTATCACAAATTCCTTTGGAAAAATATAATGTTGCCAATTTTGCAAGGCTCTTACAAGAGCATAAAGTTCCTTATCATAGGTGGAGTAGTTGAGATAACTCCCCTTGATTTTCTCACTAAAATAAGCTATGGGGTGGCCCTCTTGAAGGATAACAGCCTCAATGCTTACGTTGGAAGCATCACATTCTATTTCAAATGTTTTAGTAAAGTTAGGAAGAGCTAAAATGGGAGCATTAGTCAATTTTTCCTTTAAAGTTTCAAAAGCTTTAATTTGGTCTTGTCCCCACTTGAATACCACATCCTTCTTTACTATAGCATTTATAGGTGTGGCAATAGTACTAAAGTTTTGCACAAACCTCCTATAAAAACTAGCAAGGCCATGAAAACTTCGTACCTCATTAACATTGGTGGGTGTTGGCCAATGTTGAATTGTTACAACCTTTTCTTTGTCTACATGCACCCCTTTAGAACATACCACAAACCCTACGAAGTCTATATGATCTAAGGCAAACACTTAGCATGATTATCATACAAACTTTCCTTCCTAAGGGTTTCTAAGACTTGCCTAACATGTGAGTCATGATCTTCTAAGACAAACTATAGATAAGGATGTCATCAAAATAAACTACTACAAACTTGCCAATGAAAGGTTTAAGAACATGGTGCATGAGTCGCATGAAGGTACTAGGAGCATTAGTTAAGCCAAAAGGCATAACTAACCACTCATATAAACCAAATTTGGTCTTAAAAGCGGTTTCCCATTCATCCCCCAATTTAATTCGAATTTGATTATAACCATTCTTAAGATCAATTTTGGAAAATATTTTAGACCCATGTAATTCATCCAACAAGTCGTCTAATCTTGGTATGAGATGTCTATACTTGATGGTTATCTTATTTATAGCGCGATAATCCGTACACATCCTCCATGTCCCATCCTTTTTAGGGACAAGGATTACAGGCATAGCACATTGGCTCATGCTATCTTGTACCCACCCCTTAGCTATTAAACCCTCAACTTGTTGTTGAATTTATTTTGTCTCAGTTGGATTGGTCCTATAGGCAGGCCTCTTTGGTAAAGAAGTATCGGGTATAAAATCAATTTGGTGCTCAATGCCCCTTAGAGGAGGTAATCCTTTTGGGGGGGTCTTGAAAAACATCATTAAATTCCTTTACCAAATTTGCCAAACTATGAGGACTATCTAACTTTATCTCATTCTCAAGAGTCCTAGGAATTACTATAAACATATTTTTTTGGGAAAGCATTACCTTTTTAACTTCTTGGTGGGAAATGAGAAGGCTTCTCTTTGTTTTTGCTTTTCGGGTCTCTCTCTTTTTCTTTCATCTTAATTTGGTCCTCATGGACTTCCTTTGGTGAAAGAGATTTTAATGTGACCTTATGCCCATGGAAGTTAAAATTAATTTTGTTGGTAAGGCCATCATGAATTGTTTTTCTATCAAATTGCCATGGCCTACCTAAAAGCACACATAATACCTCATCCTTATATTTTCTAATGGAAAAGGCTATGAGGACTTGTTTGCTCACTATAATTTCCCCTTCTTCACTTAGCCATTGAATCTTATAGGGCTTGGCATGAGAGATAGTAGACAAGCCAAGTTTATCTACTACTCTTGTGCTAGCCACATTTGCACAACTATCCCCATCCACTATTGAAGAACACAACTTATCATTGATGAGACATCTAGTATGGAAAATATTTTCTCTTTGAATTTCATCAAAGGGTTTCAAAACTTGGACGAGCATACGTCTCACCACTAATAAGTCGCCTTCACAAGGTGTTTCACTCTCATTTTCACTAGAGGATCTAGAGGTATTGGGAGACCTAGAGTGTTGGGAACTATGATCACTAACAACTACCCCTTCATGCAACATCATGTTACACTTAGAAGGACAATTAGATGCAATGTGACCATAGCCTAAACATTTAAAACATTTTCTATTTGAAGTTTTAGATGGAGATTTAGGATTGGAAGGTGAAGGTTTAGAATCTCTAGCTTTGTAAGTGGACTCTTTAAAATTTGAAGGAAAAGTTGAAGAAGATTTGTTTTTGTTTTTCAAAGAAGAGTGGTAAAAGCCATCATTGTGAGGTTTTTGAAAAGAAGCTTTCTTTGAAAGTTGTGATTCTACCTTGATGGCAAGGTGAACCAAATTTTCTAAAGAAGAATATTCATGCAATTCTATCACATCTTGAATATCTCTCTTTAATCCACTTACAAATATAGCCATCTTTGACTCTTCACTTTCATGCATGTTAATCTTAATAAGCATCCACGTGCCTTGATGAAACCTTTGGAGTTTTAACAAAAAGTCTTTCCTATAATGTTGAGGCATAAATCTAGCGTGCATGCATTGTTTTAAATCCTCCCAAGAGACCACGGGTTGTCTCTTGTTTAAACCAATGTCCATGAGAGTTTTGTGCCACCATTGCATGACATAGTTCATAAATTCTAAGGAGACTAATCTAACTTTTTGGTCATTTTGGACCTCGTGTACATTAAAAATTTGTTCTACTTTAGCCTCCCAGCCTAAATATACATTAGGATTACCATCTCCACTAAAACTAGGTAATTTTACAAATGGAAAATAAGGCTTTGCCACATTTTGGCGCCTATCTTCATAATGTTGGTGCCTCCTACATTTGGTTTCTTCATCATAGCCACCATAATTGTGAGAACTTCTTAAGTCATATCTATGATGATGTCTTCTTTGTCTTGGAGACCTTTCATGGTGCATTTCCAATCTTTGGAGTCTTTCCTCGAATTGTCTCATTTCTTCCTCTTTTTGTGCAATTGTCTTTTTAGCTTCCTTCAATTCTCCAATTAGGAAAGCTTTTTGAGGAAAATGTTGTTTAGATGATTCACCACTAGAAAGATGATCCATATTATCAAACAAACACAAAACACAATGAACAAACAATTAGAAGAAAACAAGTTAGATGGCAAAAATTGCTCACGACCAAAGAAGAAAAGATTAAACAACTCCAAGAAAATTTTACTTCCCTTAACCAAAGTCTCCTTGTGGATTCGGTAAATCTCAAGTGAAAGATGCCAAAGCAAACCACACTTGCTCAAAGCCAAATCACCATAAAACTTTAAGGAAGAAGAAAAGACAAACAAGAAAAGTGTAAAACAAGAAAGGCTAAACCAAAGTGACAAAAGAGATGTGACAAAACTTAGAAATAGAAGACAAACAAGAAAAGAACAAAAAAAAACTCAAAGAACCTTACTAAACCTTTAACTATGACACTTTTGAACTAGAATATTGTTCAAACAAAAGGATACAAAATTCCACAAAGTAGAAAACAATTTGTCAATCAAGTTGAATCCAAAAGTGTGAAAAATGAATTTCTAAACCAATTAATAAGCAAGATGCCTTTAGAAACAATTGCTCACTATTCTGGAAACAAATACCCACTGTTTTGACGTTAATTAGGTACTGTTTTGGGTATTATAAAACAAAACCTTTGCTGTTTTTTTTTTATCCTAATTGCATCAACCAAAGTTTCAAGAACATTCAATTTCACAACAAAAATTTTGGTGGATTCAAGACAATTGAACACTTGCAATCATATGTTTGGAACTTAACATCAAATTGTACTAAAACAAAGTTCTAATAGAATTGGAAGAGTCACAATCAAAAGTAAGCAAGAAGAATCAAAATAAGAACACCTAGAACACTAAAGAACATATAACACAAAGTAAAAACAAGATCAATAAAAAGGCACAACAAGAAACATATACAAAACAGAAAATGCAATGAATATAACAAGGGAAAAAAAATTGCACAAGAATTAAAGGTGCTGGAAAATTAAAAACAAAAATGTAATGATAAGAAAGTAAAGAAACTTGAATGTAAATTGCTTGAATTAAAAGTGCCAAATCAACTCAAAAAGAAGAACAAACCCATGGCTCATGATACCACATGACTTGAGTTGAATCATGAATAGACACTTTCAAGAACTAGGATCAAGATTCATTAACAATTCAAGAACATAAAATCAAGAACCCATAACCAAATTGAAAACCCATTAAAGAAGATGAACCGAATACAAATCACTTAAACCAAATGGAAACCCATGAACCGATTGAAAATTCAATTGGAAGCACATGAAACGATTAGAACTACAAGAAAATAGTCCCAACCGTTCAAAATAAGAAACAAACAAGTTCTACCGAATAGAAATTAAGAACAACAACAAAACATGTTTTAAAGTTTTGATATGACATTGAAATGGAAGAAGAAGATGAAAGGAGAAACTTATGTGGTTGTTGACATGGGAATGGTCACACCACTTGAAGGATGATTGACTCCTAGATGAGTGAGAGTGCCGCCACTTGAGAGTTCCCAAAACCCAAGATAAGACTAAGAGAAGGAGACAAGTCTCACACAAATCTGTCTCAATTTGAGTAGAGTTTCTTTACTTCAAAATTCAATCTAATGTGTCTTTACAAAAACCCAAGCTCCTCTTTATATAGAAATAGAGGACCGGTCATGAATAGGCAAGATATATGAGAAGGCTTTGCAAATGAAGAGGCAAGGTACATGAAAAGGCATTTGCAAATGTCGCCTCTTTTAAGTCACTACCTATTCTAAAAAAAAAAATGACTTTTCCTACTACTTCCCTTTTAATGTTTTATCTTGAATCTATTATAAAGATATTACAAAAAGAGACATTAATTGATGTCCATCACCTAATGCTTGTGCCTTGCTTCTTGTAATCCTTTGAGGCATAATAGATGAAGTACTCATAGGTTGGGTTTGGGCCTCACATTGGGCTTGAGTTTGTTGATATTGGGCTTCAAGTGTCTTCTCTCCTTGATCTACGTCACTGCTCACCGCATCCAAAGCAAGTATACTTATTAGTATTGAAGTCACTTAGCTTCTTGGAATTGTACCTTCTGGAAGATTGGTGTTTGTTGTTGCTCTTTCTCAAGAATTTGCTAAACTTTTTTTACAACAAACTAAATGTATCTTCCTCACTATCACTTGAGTCTTGACACCTTCTATTTCTAGCTGTTTTCAAAGCTATGCCTTTGTTGTGCTTGTCCTCATTTTCTTGGACATACAATCAGTTCATTTCTAATTTGTGCTCCCTCAGCTTACTAGACAAAGAGGCAATAAACATTGAGGTTAAATCTTTTGATTCTGATATGGCAGTAACCTTTGGCTACCATGTTTTGTCCCGACATTTGAGAATCTTTATATTTAGTTCCTCTTCCTCAAAGGTCTTCCCAAGGCCTATAAGATGATTTACAATGTGAGAGAATCTTTTCTACACTTCAGATATAGATTCACCCTTCTACATTCTATAACTGATTGAATTATTTTTTTCCTCTTGTTAAGCACTTTTTTAATCTGTTGAACAATTTTTCAATTAATTGATTGTATATGAATTTCAAACTGACTTGAATCTTTTTCAAATTTTTTGAAAAGCAATTCATCCTCTCCTGTTTTTGGCCAACGATTCTAACAGTGAGAGAATCAATAAAAGTGTTATTGAACCTTTTATTTTGTTAAGTACTTGATGTACATATTTTCTTTGACGAGCAGACACTAAACTATGTTAATTACTGGTTATAGTAAACATAAATACTAGTTAGTCAAGTGATATTTAGCTATGTTGTAAAATTTGCACCTGACTTGATCCTACTAAGCTAGATGAGCTAAGCATAAAGTGAGTTTTTAACTATATGTATCTGATTATATTTATTATAAGTTTTTTTTTCTTCAAGAGAAATGTTTTAAGCCTCATAAGATGAAACATGTAAAAATATATGTGTAGAAAGTTTAGTCTTAAGCATCAGGTATACATCAAGGATAGTAGAAGAAATAATCATAGTCTAATTTTAAGTCTGAATAGACAAGAAAATATCATAAACAATTATTTCACTTGAATTAGTCAAGTTTGTTTGATATAATACAACAGATGAAAGAATCTTTGATATGATTGTGTTACGAACAAAATTCTCCACTTAAGTGTCATAAATTAAAAGAGACTTTTGCAAAAGGTCTTTAAATTTATTTAAATCACAATTCAACTCCCTCTTGTTGTGATTTTCTTATTTTCACATATACCCATCTCCTTACAAAAAATAATATCATAAAGGTAAAAAAGAGATAAGACTGACTTCGATTCTAGTTTAGTATGCATGAATATCATATGGGTGCAAACAACAATGCAAAGAAAGTTAAAACATAAATGAAGATGAAAAGTGCAATCTTGTGTTATAAAGCAATAATGAACTAATACAAAAGTAAAATAGTCAAGCTAGCATGATAGGATCACCAAGAAATGCACTAAACTTTCCCTCTATAGTGGACAAGATAATATATAGTTAGTTAAAATAGAAAAAACAAGAATTAATTAACTAACAAGACAATGCTTGATTCTAAATAACATAGTCTCTCATTTTTCTAAATAGTCTCCCACTAGACACTAGACAAATATTAAGAAAGAGAATAGAACATGAAACTTTAATTTATCTTTTAGGCCTAAACAACGTCCACTTCCACTAGTCGATCTCATAACTACCACGATATAGGATTTTTGAACAAAGAGAAAAAAATTAACTTTGAAACTGCTAGCAATACATTAGAGATGGATAGTGTTCTTGCCGGTTGACCTGGTCGCCTGTTGACTTCAAAGACAAGCTCTGGCTCCGTCTATCTCTGGTGGATTCTGTGCTTCCCTTTGGATGTTGGAACGCGGCTCCATTGAGATAGAAGGGGCCTTACCTATTGATTGCACTTCCACGATCAAGTCAGTACAGGGCTTATAGAAACAAGAAGTAAGTGAGTAGTTTGAGTCTTAGAAACAACGTACCTTCACCTGGGATCTCAAGCCCCTTTTATTATACCACCTCTATGCTACCTCTTGTAACAACCTTCTCTCACAAGAATCTTATCTCGAGTGAAAGCATGTTTAATGGGAGAAGAGTCTGTTACAATGCGCACAATCTTAGTGCTGCAACTGCACAAAATCTTATCTACTTGGAGTTCATAAAATCTTAACAGAATAACCATCAGGGTACCAACCCATGTACCAGCATCAAGGGTCCAATCTGTTTCACGTAGGCGCCCTCAGTGTGGCGCTACACATTATACATGCAACTTACTTACCGTGTCGTACCACACATGGGCTTAGGTTTAAAGAGAATATTTTACTTGTGCTAGACACCACATGTACTAAACGTAACCCTATGTTCACAAATACGCTTAATTAGTAGTTTTATGCTTACATATAAAAGATTACTTCAATTATGCCATACTTACCAAACTGGATCCATCCACGTGGCCCATTTTACTGACTCAACAGTCGAGCTGTCCTGCTTACACCATGCACCGAGATTCGACCCTCGAGCACTAAGCCATGAGCACTCTATATAGTACATAAGCCCCCCAGTCTCGAGCTGAGCTTGCTTCAGCGAAGAAACTATCGAGTGCTCTGGTGGCTAGCACAACAGTTTCTCAATGGGTAGGTGATAACCCAGTAAACCTTAACTAGCTTAAGCCAATGCATGCCTTAATTAACTGGTGATAATATAACTGACAACCTTATCAACGTAATGCATTGATTAAGCATGGTAAATCATAGTGCTCTCGGCAGAACTATATTATGGACGATCTGTACCTTCTGGCTGCAAAGGATGTTTCACTTGCTCGAGCACTAAATAGCTACGTGAGCAAGGAATTAATTTGGTCGCACAGGACTTTGTGCACTTGGAAAGTTTAACCTCTTTCCTCACACATCCTTCCCTGTGATCAGGGGTGACTTGAGCATCTGACCTGGGGCCGATCTCTACACCAAGTCTACCCTTAAATGGCATTTGGCGATTTAGAGTATCTGACTTGAGTGTTGGCTTACACAGTAAGTCTACTCTTAACACCTTCGTGGTGCAACTCTACCCCCATAGGGGTATCTTGATTTTTTTCCACAAAGTGCCCAAGCTCGGATGGTTTCACCAACGTCAAGGTGAGTTGCTCTCTATACCTTTAGTTGTGCGCTTCTTAGTTACCGTTAATTGTGGTTTAGTACCTCCTGGACTCAGAATCTTACTGAGACAGGTTATCTTTGCTAGTTTAAGCAAAACAATCTTAGTTATGGCTAGCTATGATTCTAGACACCTGAGTTCAAAGTCTTACTGAGCTTGGGTCGTTCCATCTGAATCACCATATACCTCGACGCTCCTATGCTTGGAATCTTACCAAGGAAACACCATCTTTCTTGGGATAAGCCACAAATGCACTTCTTTCATATCTTTTTTCCTTTAGGACATCTGACCTGTGTGTCAATTCACACGCCATGTCTATCATATTAATGCCTTTTGCTTGGAGTTTTTGACTTGGGTGTTAGCTTACAATGCCAAGTCTCCTTTTAAACATCAAGGTAGGTTGGCTTACCCGCCCTCTAATAAGTAATTTAGTTGGAGTATCTGACTTGAGTGTTGCTTACACTCCAAAGTCTACTCTTCAACCTCCAGGTAGGTTGGCTTACCTGCCCTCGGATAAACAATCTTTCATTCAGTTGGAGTATTTGACTTGAGTGTTGGCTTACACTCCAAAGTCTACTCTTCAACCTCAAGGTAGGTTGGCTTACCTGCC
>Ga0123341_1006327_pt1 | contig 10704 bp, 8 predicted proteins | sample Turbeapinknodule_FD_89959 | JGI IMG/M metagenome (GOLD analysis project Ga0123341, IMG submission 89959) | Root nodule microbial communities of legume samples collected from Mexico - Turtle bean Mexico pink nodule | ecosystem: Host-associated > Plants > Roots > Nodule | place: Mexico: Nepantla...
GTAGTATTATGTATTATTAAAACCTAAATTTAAATATTATAGATTATTTAATTATTAAGTGTTATTTTTATTTTTAGTATTATTATGATATTATGATATTATATATTTTAAATTTTATTATTATATTATTTAATTATTTGAATTATTTTATGTGTTAAATCACATTTGACTTGAATCTGTGTCTTTACCAATTCAATAACCGGACTGATTTTCAAAACATATTAAACACATGAATTATTGGACCATCTTATTATTATTTTTCAATTTCAATTCTAAAAAAAGTTAATGAGTCATTATCATAATACAGAATTATAAGGGTTTAGGGTTAACGATTAAATTACACCTTCCAGAATATCCTTATATTTAAAAAAAATAATTATACAATTATATCAAAATAATCAACATGCATAAATGTTTTTTTATCTCCTTTACTACTCTCGTTTCGTTCATGATAAAATAGTGTACATACAAACAATGCAACGTAGCTTCACAATATCACTCTTGTTAAAAAACTTATCACATGATAAATTTGTTTATTTTTTGTGTGATAATTACTTTAAAAAATACATCACCAGTATTTTTTTTATCACTTCACAACATATATTTTTCTGTGAAAAAAAATACAGATTTGATATTAATAATACGTAATCATTAAACTCAACAATTCATACTATAATATAATGTGAATTTGTAAGCACACCAATATTGAGCATTTATTAATAGAAATTTACATCTTGTGGTGTTCTGGTATTTTGTTCTGTGGTTCTGGGAAAGTGAAATTGATCTGAACGAGGAAGGGGGGGGCCCTGGCAGTGTTGGAGCCAAACAAGTGACAGCAGCAGTGAGTGTGAAGGGGATCTCAATTGTATAGGTATGAAAGTAAATCACATATTCATATTAGACCCTACCCTAGGTAGGTAGGTGCAGTAGGTCCCAACTCAAATCATGCATTTATGGACCTTCATCAACGCAACCACAAATTGCAGCATATCATCTTAATCACAACACTCGTGGACTAAAGACCCTGTCCCCCAATTTAATGCTCCCAAACATTAAAATTGACCATTTTTTTTAATATGTAAAACGTGCCAAGTGCCAACAGTTCAAGACTGAACTGAACTCTGATGTTTAAAATGAGGGAACACAATACCAATGTCTTTCCTTTTCTGAAACTAAATTTGACTGAACTTTTGTTAGAGATATGTTCAGTGCAAGTTAAAATTGTTTTTGAACACGCCTAAGTAGTGAAAATTCATGATTAATAACATTGTTTTCATTTGATTAACAAACATGTCACTTTCTTTTTCGAAAGTGTTGTATAAATAACAATGCAACTTTATTACTTACTGTTTCATATACAGCAGATCTTCTGAAGTAATAAACAGTCAGAAAACCAAACAGCTTTTACAGCTACTAAAGCAATTCTGAACAAAAAGATGGTAAAACCTACAGATTTAGTGCTTTTTACCTTTTTCTTGGGTACACTACGTGAGACGAGTTAAAACAAGGTGTCCATTAAAAAATCATACAGAAAATATGGGAACGATGAAGATGAAAGATTAGCACAGTAATTTACATGCAAGACTGGAATGGAACTAACACAGGGTAACAAGTTAGGATCAATCAATCTAATTAAATAGCCAGAAGCAGTTTGAAAGCGCTGAAAAGAACTTGTACATCATCTGTAGCATTAAACTTAAAAAGAATTTTTCACATCTATCGGCAAATTACAATGTGGTTTCGGCCTTCAACCAAATGAGTTGCTCCAGGGCTCTGGCATGATATGATTTTGTGCACAGCACGATCGATGGATTTAACTTAGTTGGATCAACTAAATTGAAGAGTGCCCTGCATTAAGTTAAGTACAAATTTAGTTCTTAAAATTGGCCAGCAAGCCAAGTATGTAAAAGAAACTTGTCTTTGGCTGACATGGATCATCTTTGAGCTTGATCTGAAGAAGGTCCGACAGAAGTAGCTGCCACATTGCTTGCTGACCCATTCTCAATCGGAGGAGGCACACCCCACTTGCCTTCAGACTCAAGGGGTTCAAAAACATGAACTCCACCATCCGACAGTCCTACAGCAAACTGATTTGGCTCTTGTGGGTGAGCCGCAATTACAAGTGGTTGTACGTTGGAACTGCTTTATGAAGACAATGTTAGTATTCAACAAAAAGCATGTCAAAGATTAATTACAAGCACATTCTAAATTAAGAATAATCCAGGGTAACCCGAAAAAACCAATAAATTATAGGAAATGCCAAAATTATATTTATTTTCAGATTGACTCTCATTTTGGAAGAAGGGTAAGAAAATTAACGCATTTTAGATCTATTTCTTTGAATTCATAGAATATTCGTCCCCATGCCAGCTGATACAACTACTTTAATAAAAGGATTATTACCTGACACTTGCAGGAAGATATGCAGAAGGATTGATACGACAACGTAATCTGAGATTTGAAGCACTAAATACACAGATTGTGGCGTCTAAAAAGCTGGCATATATAAGCTGGCTATCACAGGAGAATGTTGCATGCGATATTGGTGCAGATGAATCTCGCGGGCACCACTACAAGTGAAGCTAGTGGCATCAGACAAAAAGTTTGTCAAAATTATTCAAATGATATATTGAACTGAGACTAACCTGCTTTAGACCTTCTAGTTTTGTTGCTTCATAAATGGCAAGCTGAGTTTCATGTACAACCAGGAACTGTATTTGATCTTGATGAAACTGTACACGGGTATCTGACTGCGCCGGTGGTGTCCTCCCAGGAGGAAGCTGCAAGAATCTAGACTTCTGCTTTTCCCATCCATCAGTGTTCCAAACACAAATCTGCATAATAAACAGGGTACAAAAGTAACTCTCCATATCATCACAGTAAAAGTTGCATTGCCACAGAAACCAGTTAAAGATTCAAATCTACAAGTTCTTTTATGCACTTGAATCATAGAAAAGCCAGATTCTGAAGACAGATCCATTATACTAAGCAATTATTACCTGAGCATCTGCTCCAGATGAAACTAATACATTCAATACATGAGAGAAAGCAAGACCAGTAATTCTTTTAGTATGGCCTTTGAGTTTACTTTTAACCTGCAAAAGAAATGTGCATTAACAACAAAAGATCTCAAATCAAGAGTACAAACTGTTCACATACAGCCAGCTCTGTTACCTCATCAACACGGACATTATATATTTGAATAGAGGAATCATCCATGCCTATAGCAATAATATTATTATCCTGAGGATGGAAAGCAAGAAAGGTTGCCGCAGGTGGTGGAGGCATGAATGTTGTCATAGTCTGCACTTAGCCAGGAAGATTGAAATTGGTTCATTGGCATAATTCCAAAACATGGTCTTGAATAATGACAACGCTCATAGGTTACCTTAAAAGTCATCATATTGAACAGAGATATCTTCCCTCCTGATGCCGACATTACGTATGAGTCATTTTTGGACAAAGCAAAGCAGGGTACGGCATCCTCAGGATTGCTATCAGCAATGTCATTTGTCATCAGGATGCCACTAGATGGTTGCCACAACTGCGGTTGCAAGGTAGCAGTGGCCTACAGGAGGAAATTATCAACATCAAAAGGGATTATAGTTCCGAATGTCAATTTCTGAATAGAGAATAGTAGTCTGACAGAACAAACTTCACATGTTCTCACACCTTGCCAGATGAGTTACGCTCATTTCGCTGCCATTTCCACAGCAGGTGAATGGCATTTGATGCTAACGCCAGAATAGCATTACCTGAATTTGTATATATCAACCTTGATATCTGTCCAAAAAAAAATCACAAATTCCATTCATGGAGAGGAGTTGGCCAGAGAAACCACACTTGTCCAATCATTTCTTTTAAATTATATTAAATTCAAAGCCATATTTAGGGATTGAAATATTTTTGTATAAACGATTAAGAATTATTTCACCACCAACGTTTATGCATCAAGACACAAAACAGGTTAAATAGAGATGGTAATACGAACTGGAATCATGAGTTTGGCCAATTACAAAATTTACATGGGATAGGAGAACATTTCCTGCAAAACTACATGGAAGCAAGAAATCCACAATGCTCCTTAGTTGCATAACCCAAGTCCGCAAGATACTAGTCTTACCAGATAATAGGAAAAGGCTCTTTTAAAGTAAGCAGCCAAGGTGTATCCAATCATCTACTGATAAAGATCATGTTCACTTAAGATTAAATTAAGGGTGGATGAACTCACTTTAAAGGAGATTTTCCTTAGAATTGTGGACTAAAATGGGTTTGAGATAACACTACAACTAACCATGAAAACATTTGTAACTCTGCAATAAGTTTGTTACTAAATTTCTATGGAAGGCACACAATAAAATAGAAGTAACATACCTTAGTTACTCTTACATTCTCCGGTAGCTTCAAGGATCTACATTGAGATTGTTCATTTATTTCAGTGAGCTTCCATACCTTTGATTTGTCATTTGATTCTTCGCTTATTCTGGGTTTAACATCACCCATGTTTCGGGTATCCCCATTCTGACAGATGAAATTGACAGTTAAGTTAACAAATAATGGTTATTATAAATTATAATAAGTATAATATTATCATAATAAGTGTGATATTTCCTATTTCCCAACAATTGATAAAGAATATGCATTATTTATTAAGAATTGCATGTTGAACAATAAAATAAACATTAAAAAGAATAGTACAACTATCACGCAAATAAATTATGAGTCCCGCTGATATACAAAGACAATATCACAAACCATTCCAGCAATAGCTACTACAGATGAAGCCCTCTCTGCCAGTGCAGCACTGGTTGCGGCGGCGGCAGCGGCAGCAGAAATTGGATTAATTGTAGGCTGCCACAAACATTGTGTCAGATTGGATTTTATTAATAAGAAATGAGCTAGGTATAACATATATAAATCTACCTTTGTCAAGGCTTCTGATGCCCTTGAAGCATCATATAAAGAATTCTCTAGTGTGCGCAACAAACGAATACCATCCCCATTGGCTAAAATTTTGATTCCATTCTCATTTGCAGACACAGCTAAAAGTGTTCCATCCTTGTTGAAACGAATACGCGGGCTTGCCTAGAGTGTAGATCAGGCAACAATTAGCAAACAACTACAATTTCTAGAGGATAGCTCTCCAACTTTCAATAAAATAATTAACTTACAGGGAGACCCCCATCAGCATCAACAGTTGTCAAAAGCTGAACATTATCCATATCCCAGAATTTGATGGAGAAATCATCACCAGCTGCCAAAAATCGATTTTTGGTGGTATCAAATTGCACAACACCCAAAGATCGCTTACGAAATCCTTGATAAGTCCTTTTCACAGCCCCTTCACTCTCATTCCACTCAACAATAGAGGATTCTCCATCTTTGCTTGTCCCGCATGAAAAGAGCCTGCAACATACATTCATAGCCAAAAACTTTTGAACACTGGGTAATGAAAATGAAATATAATCCAACTAAGCAGCAAGAATCAGCACCATAGAAGGATCCATTGTTGAGAGCACATACCTTGTACCATCAGCACTATAAGCCATGGTTGTGCACCAACGACCAGGAGCCTCATAATCAACACGAGATCCCAAATTGTCATATAGCCATGCTTTTATTTTTCCATCTAATGCTGTTGAAAAGATGAACTACAACATCACAAGACAATGAGCATCAGCAAGAAAATCAACCCACTAACAATCCATAAAGGTTCAGAAGTCAGTTTGAACCTGAATGTTTTCTTTATGATGTGGGCAGACAGAATAAACAGGAGCCTCATGACCTTCAAATGTATACTGCTTTGCACCCGAAGCAGCATCCCATACCTTCAATTATAAAATTTAGTCAGTAACACATTCAGCTTCTCCACTTAACCAAGCTCACGTTTTGACAAACTTACCCTGATGGTCTTATCATCACCACAAGTTATCACGCATAGTTGCTTATTTGGGTGGGAAAATGCTAGATCATTCACTCCACCAACATGAGCATCAATCTAGAAAACAGGATCATTAGGTAATCAAATGCAAAAGATGAGCATGTGCATATGCATTATGTATATGCATGCAAGTGTGTACCTCCAAGTGATGTCGTATTTCATCCCCACCTTGGTAAGAGTATATCTGAACAATGTGCCTTGAGTAAGCAACTCCTGTTAATTGAACAAATACAAAGACATTACTGATTGGTTCAGTTGACATCTCAAGACAAAAATAATAATATCATCATCATTCAAACATTAAAGAATTAGAAAATTCTTAACTTACCAAATAAAGCACCGTCAGGACTCCAAATCACGCGGTTGACAGAAACACCCGGATCTTTAACAAGAGCAGCCTGAATTTTTCGTAATTAGTTTTTCTTCAGTGATGACAAAAAAGTCTTATGGTTCAGCACTGATTACTATCAAGAACATTCATACATAAAGGTAAAGGGACAACCTGAAATGGCATTGAACATGCACTAAGATCCCAAACTTTGAAGTTCCTTGAGACCAAGCGCTCCCTAGAACCCACCTCCCACAAAGCAATGTCCCCCACATTTGTACCAACTGAAAAATGGCATCAAACAAAAGTTAAACGGAAATTTGGTTTCAAATACATGCAACTTCAAAAAAATACTATTAAAAGGTCTTAGAAGAGCAGCTGACCAAGAAGTAAAGATTGTTGAACTGGATGAAAGTCCATGCTCATAGGAGATGAACCCTGATTAAGAGTTCGCACAACAGCCTTAGGTATGTCATCAGGTGCGTTAAATGCTTGACTATGTTGACCATGACCTGGGAATGTTGCTGATAAGACATTGACAGGTAGATTCACCTGCATAAAGTGATGAATAGCATAAAACATGGGGTCAAAACTTGATTTTCCTACCAATGAATTACTAATTATGTCCAAAAGCAAACAGATTACCTCATCCGAAATTCCAATTGGCCTTGTTCTCTTAGCAACATGCTCTGAGTCTCCAGATGGATAGTCAGAAGGATTAGTTGGGGGGGTCCTAGGATGCTTCAAAGCAGCTTAACAAGACAATGAAACATGTTAAAACTTGAAGTCAAGATAAATTTGATTCGATCATGTTATGACAACACCTAAAGAGTTGGTGAATAATACCAGGCATAGATGGAGCACCAAGACCTATAGCTCCACCTCCAGAAACCGCGGCATGTGCTACAGTGGTAGGATTCGACATCCAACCAGCCAGGGGTGTTGGCACTGGTGCCGGCGTAGGTTGAAAAGGCTGTAAAAAATAACCACAGCAAGGTCCAGCACCAAAATAAGAATCGAAACATTATAGAGACGTGTAATGATGGCCATGGTACCAAAAGAAGGTAGAAAATCAGTTCAGGAGCCCACCCCATGTGCACCAAGTGGAGGAAATCCTCCAGCCTTTGGTAAGGCGCCTAGTAATGGGTTATTAGCAGGTGAAGGAGCTCGTGCCCCATTTGGTTGTCCACATGAATGATCCACGAAAAGTGTTTTTATATCAGGATTTGGCCGTGGATTCTTGCAAAGTTGATGCTGCCAATTTAGGCTGCAATTAAAAGAAAAAGGAAAACAATTCTTTGTTACTAGAATATAATTTAATCAAATAGTCAGAAGTGTATCTGCAGTACAAAACCTAGTACAAAACCTAGTACAACAAATGCACAACAACGATTTATAATTTAACATAAAAGGGGGCACCGAAGCATATAATGCAGAGTCAAATATTGCACCACATTGCACTAGATACAGATTGATGGAACTAAACTAATTTTGATGAAAACAATTGTCACATACAAGTGGAAATTGCAAAAGATTGAATAACAGTATCATCAAATGACCTCCATCAATTGTAAATTAAGACACTAACTAAATTATTGCATTGAGTTGCATTGGGTATAAGAAAGTTATTTTCACATTCAAAGCACGAATAAGTTTTCATACTGAGAAATCAATGCTTGGACATAAAAAAAATTACCTTTGATTGATTAAAGTCCGCAACCTTGAGTTTTTAAGGTTGGGAAATTGCAATTTGTCACGAAATAGAGGATTTGCTTCGATGAGCTTTTTGAGCTCAACCAACATGATTGCTCGTGCAGACTTTGTATCACCGTACTTAGACAATTGTTCATTCTCCCTGTATCAACAGAAACTCATTAGCTGCTTCTTACAGAACTTTTTTACACGGAGAACAGGAGTAAAAAGTAACATTAGTACCTAAAGTTTTCCAATGTCAGAAGCTGTGTGATTTCCTTGAACAATTCTTCATTAAATGTAGCAAACACTTTCAAATCCTTCACTAATATTTCTACTGCCTTAGACCGGTCATGCCTACGTGCGAGAAATTTAAAACAGTTAATTAAACTTGTCTGCTAGTAGTAGAACACTTCAATTTAAATGCTGAGAGTCAACAAAGAATCTAAATGTGAATTCGTCGGTGTGAGCTTACTTATCTAAAGCCTCCAGATACTTCTGCTTCCTTATCTCAAAAAATATCTTCATAGAATACCTATTATCATCCACCTTGGTGAAACCGGAGAGGTATTTCTCCACCTCGTCCCAATTCCCGTTGTGCACTTCATCCTCAAAATATTTCATGTTAAAGAAAAACCCTGATTCCTGCTCAAGCCTATTATTTTTTAACCCCAAAAAATTAGTTAATTAATGAATGTGGTAAAAATAAAAAATAAATAAAACACCAAAAATAACCTAACAAAATAACAAACTAGCCCCACTTGTGTACAGTCTCTTTGAACTTTTCCTCATCGAGAAACTGCAAGATCAAGAACACCAATTCCCTACTAAGAGACGACATCGGAACCCCCTCGTCTTCGATTAGATACACACTGAAATGAGCAACAGTGAACTAGATCTGCAAAACCAAAAAATAAAACAAAATAATAATAGCAGCTAGGGTCAGCCATGTAAACCACAGAAAATAAAATAAAATAAAATAAAAAATAGAAAAAAACGAATAATCGAAATCCGCACCGTCAATGAAATCATCTAACCAGAAGCATTTATTTATGGAGAGAAAACCCTCTGTATTTTCCAAAATTAACCTAAGAAAAAAAAAACGATGCGGTTTCGGTGGCCAAACGAAAACGAAGAAAAACGAAAACGATTTGACTCTATCTACATCCTACACGATCAACAAAGCAGCTTTAATCTAAGATGCATGAACCAAAAGTTTCAACCTAAAAAAAAAAAAGAGCATAATTTTTTTAATAAAATTTAAAAAAAAAAAAAAAAGCCACAGATTCGGAAACACGAAAGGGAGAAACTCTAACCTTCAAAGCTAACACATCACAAACCAAACGCTCTCTGTCTCTCTTCCGATTCTTGCACTTTCTCTCTCCTCGCGGAAATGGACTAATCTACTCGCTCTCTCTCTAGAAAACTCGAAAATATATATAGAGAGAGAAAGAGGTCATTTGAACTTGCAGAAATAGGGTGTTTTTTATATAGGAGGCGACAGATAGTGGAGGTGATAAGCCGCTTCACTTATCAATCTATTCCGATAAGCTATCAGGGAAGCAGACGCACTTATATTACAAGTGCAGTTAATTGCGGGGCCCACTAAGCCGGCTTCGGTTTTGTCTAAACAATCGGCTCGGAATCTCGAGCTAACAGCTGTCCTTCAGCTCCAGAATGGGGGTAATTTTCCAATGCTGACGCAACATCAAGCTACTCTGTGATGTCAACCGTTGGATGTTTGGCTCATGTTCCACAACACGATGACGTGGCATATCAGAGGGTGAAGATTGGAGGTGGAAGGGTAGGGGAAAGGCGTGGATAGTTGCTGAGAAAGCGACTTTTACTGGGTTAAGATCCCCCGGTAACGACAAAGTTTCTCGGAGGGGGTCCCATAAGTTTGACCCCGGAGTTTGGAAGTTATTACGATGCTTGCCACTGCGAGATGCGCGTTTTATCACCGTGTTACGTGGGGTATTATCGCGGTACGATATGTTTGTGCGAGATGTTTCGCGAGATGAAAGTTAGTAAAGTAAGTGAAGTGAATTAAATGTGTGGTCAGAGAAGTGTGTAGGTTATTGTCCTTGTCAGGTGTGTGCGTCTGCCTGTTCTTTTCCACCTAGTTATAAAAATAAATAAAAAATAAAAAAATAATAAATATTTCACAAAATAAAAAATTATGGAGAATCATAATTTTTTTTAAAATTATAAAATCAAACTAAAAAGGAAAAAATTAACCCACACATCACAATTTACTATGGGAAAGTGCTGGTTTTCAATGCAATTTGTATATAATTTATTTTCTGAAATTACTCAGTTTCACTCTTTCCATTAATGTCTTTTAACACAATAAATTGTTTAAAGAAATATATAAATATATTTATTTATGGATAAAAGATGCTAACAACTTCTCACTTTTTATTTGTAATAATTAATTAGGATGGAACCATTTAATGAAAGTAATATTTTTTTAATTACGAAACTAAAATTTAATATCTTGTTTCCGATTAAACAAATTCACATATTAATATACATACAAAACTTGTTTAATGGCTTAACACTCAACCTTTTTATTTAAACATTTTGGTTTAAACCATGTATTATATAATGTTATTTTTCAATTTAAATTAAAAATTTATCTTAATATAGATTATTAATTGTTATTAAATATGTCTATATAAGGATTATGGTTTGATATAATTAACAAATAACTATATCCCTTAAATATATATATATATATATA
>Ga0123341_1006330_pt1 | contig 10702 bp, 12 predicted proteins | sample Turbeapinknodule_FD_89959 | JGI IMG/M metagenome (GOLD analysis project Ga0123341, IMG submission 89959) | Root nodule microbial communities of legume samples collected from Mexico - Turtle bean Mexico pink nodule | ecosystem: Host-associated > Plants > Roots > Nodule | place: Mexico: Nepantla...
TGAAAAACTTGTTTTAAAATGTATTTTATATATTTCAGAAAACATGTTTCAAGATTCTATTACAAATATCTTGAATCATTTTCGGAAATTCTGGGAAACTAGTTCCAGAAAAATGTTTGAAGTAATTAAAATCTTCACATGTCACTTTTTCGTCAATCAAAGACTTTTTTTTATAGAAAAAGTTAAGTTTAAATAAAAACCTAATTAAATTTTTCAAACAATTTAAAAAGTTATTCACATTCTGAAGTCTTAGCGAAATGCACTAAAACGTAATTGGAGTTATTTTGACTGTCTGTATTGTGGGCACCTTCGCGTTCTTGTTCTGTGTCTCTCTCTTTTCTTCTTCAATTCAGAGCAAAGTTAGAGAGCGAAAGGGAAAGCAACCAAACACGATTGTGACTTCTCTAATTCCCAATTTCTCATTTTCACTCGAAATTGCGAGGGTTTTATTGGAATCCAAAGGTCTCTGATCGATTCTGATTCGGAAAATGGCTTCTTCGAGCGCAGCCGGTGCTGGATCCACCGACCCCACAGCTGCAAGAAGAAACACCAAGCGACCCAAGTGTAATGCACTATGAATCTCTCCGATCTCGTTTTTTTGCTTTTTAGCTCCGTTTTCAGTGACCCTTTTCACTTTTTTGTTGAATTTTTTTGCTTGTGATGGGAATTTCGTAATTTTTTAATTTGAGTTAAATTGAGTACGTGTTTGGCGGAAAAGGAGTTTTGGGTTTTATTGAGGTGCTCGTGAAGGGTGTGTCGTGTGTGATAGTTCCCCTGTGTTAGTATTTAGTGCCTGAGAGTTCCTAGATTGATATACCCTTTGATGGAGTTCTATTTCATGAAGATATGATACTTTGTGGAAGCTAATGTCCATTTTTTTTGAATTTTCGGAAGTCGGTGGTTGTGTTACAAGAGGCTTCTGATGTGCATATTGGGTGTTTGTTGACCTAATGGAAAAGTTCTATGCGAAGTTGGATAGTGTGTGATGATTTGACAACAGTGTTTTTGTTTCTTTTTGTTGTTTTGGCTACCAACAGAAAACTGAACTGATTAGAGTTCTCTTTGAAAATATAATACCTTTCAGATTCGAAGTTTACCCAGCAAGAACTTCCAGCGTGTAAGCCAATTCTCACGCCACGAGCGGTAACACTAACTACTACTTTTTTGTAATTCACTGCTCGTGACTATATGTGTACCTGAATGCTTCGGAGTTCTTTTTTGTGTCGTTGTGTTGCTGGTACTTAATTTAAGTTTTTCCATGCAGGTTATTTCAGCATTCTTGCTTGTCAGCATTGTATTCGTTCCTATTGGAGTTGCTTCACTTATTGCTTCGAGGAAGGTAGTTTTGAGTGCTGCAAATGTGGTGACTTTATGCTTACAGTTGTATATAATGCTGAGTACAACTTTCATTTTCTTGTATCTGTCAGGTTGTTGAAATTGTTTCTAGGTATGAATCAACATGCATACCAAATGGTGTTACTGACAAGGTAGCATACATTCAGAGTTCTGCAAATAAAACATGCAACATAACACTACATGTAAATCTCCTTCGCACCTGTTTATCCTTTTCATTTAACTCACATCTTTCTATTAAATATGTTTCCATGATTGATAATAAATGGAGTTCACATTGAGACAATCTTTTATTTTCTTAAACTATTTTCTTTTGAAAAGGTGCACAAGCATATGAAGTCACCTATTCATGTCTACTATCAGCTTGACAACTTTTACCAGAATCATCGCCGGTATGTAATAACCTTGTCTTTTCTTGCTTCAGACACTATTTTCAAAAGTTTCAAATCCACATTTACAAAGTGAGGGAAAAGGGTCCTCTTATGAAAAAAGGATATCCTGGTTCTTGCAAATATTTATTGGGTGGGGGGACTCCCCAGAAACTGATGCTTATACTACGTCTTATTTTTATGATGCTTCTTCTCTCAAACCTATTCTCAAGTATATTTAACAGTTGTGAAATTTTATAAACCTAATGCAAAACTAATTTTCCAATGTTACTCTATACTCTATATCATAGTTGGTAAATCCCGGATAGCAGTGTGGAACACCCAAGGCTGAAAATGCCATAATGGTATAGTTATAACAGCTTGGACAATCCTTACACCAAAATAATGGCCATAGTGCTTATAGTTTTTATTAAAATAAAGGAAAAGAAAAAATAGGATAAATCCCTTGTGTCTAATGAGAACATAGGGTTATGTTTATACAAAGAAAAAAACATGCAGAATATGGGCTAAGCCCATTACATAGATAGAAATATCTAGCACTATCTAGAAATATCTAACATAAATATTAAACATATCGAGAAATATTTAACACTCCACCTCAAGCTGGTGCATATAAATCGTATGTACCCAACTTGTTACAAATATAATCAATCCTAGGCTCTCATAAGGATTTAGTAAAAATATCTACTAATTGATCATTTGAATTAACAAAATCCGTCTCTCGGTACAATCCTTTCTCGAATAAAATGACAATAATCTTAATATGTTTGGTCCTTTCATGAAAAACGAGATTTGAGCCAATGTGAAGAGCAACCTGATTATTACATATTTGTGTCATTTGATTGATCTCTCCAAATTGCAGTTCTTTAAGTAATTACTTAAGCCAAATAAACTCTCAAGTAGTTAAGGCCACAACTCTATATTATGCTTTTGCACTAGATCTTGCCACAACACTTTGTTTCTTGCTCTTCCAAGAGATCAAGGTATCACCAATGGGGAATCGGAAGTGGATCTTTTATCAGACGGAGATCCTGTCTAATCAACATCTGATTGTTAGTATGGTTATTGTAACCATTTAACAAGCCTTTTCCAGAAGAGTCTTTAATGTACTTCAATATATGAATGACTACATTCTGATGATCTTCACATGGGGAATTAAGAAATTGACTTACCACACTGACTGCAAAGGAAATACCAGGAAGAGTTACGGTAAGATAGCTCAATTTTTCAACTAATCTTCTGTATTTCTTGAGAGAGGCTTCCCCTGATTGGGTAGAAGTTTAACACTAAGATCCATGGGTGTGTCAACAGATTTCGAATTCATCAACCCAGTTTCCTCCAAAATATCCAATACATATTTTCTTTAAGAGATAACGATACCAGTACTGGATTGTGCTACCTTAATTCCCAAGAAATATTGAAGTTTGCCAAGATCATTGGTCTTAAAGTGGTGACAAAGTTGTTGTTTTACCTGTAAGATGCCAAGATGATCACTACCTATGTCATCAACATAGACTACTAGATAAATACACCTAGCACTTGAGTGATGGTACTAAACCAAAAAATTGTGTATACCCTTTTGCCACTAAGCAAGATTTAAGATGATCAATAGTATCATCAGGACCAACTTTGATAGCAAAAGTCCACATACAACTAACAACAAATTTTCCATACGATAACATAGCGAGTTGCCAGGTTTCACTATTCTGAAGAACACTTATTTCATCAATCATGGCGTGATGCCAACCAGGATGGGGTAAGACATCACCTATAGATTTTGGAATGGACACAAAAGAAATAGGGGAAAGGTAGGTATAAAAAGGTTGAGATAATCTATGGTAACTCAAAGCAGTGTAATAAGGAGATGAATTACCTTCAAATTAACCTTAAGTCATCTAAGATAATTTGTATCCATAAAACTCAAATAGCCCAATGGAGTTGAATTTTGATTAAGATTTTGATCCTCTTTCAACTAGAGAACCTACATAATCTCCATCAGTTAGTCTTCTATCCCATTTGAATAGTACCCTTTCCAAGGTTGTGCTTCAAGTAATGTAGAATTCTATAACAACTTAAAGATGAGATTCCTTTGGTTCATGCATGAGAATTCAGTGAGTGTCATCATTCTAGTAATAGCAAGATAAATAGGTTTCCTAGCAATGTTTTCTATATCTTTATGGGCTTGAGTTATTTTTTGATTTTGATCCACATGACTATCCATAGGTCTATAATCAATCATACATGTTTCTTGTAGGATGTCTAAGGCATGTTTTCTTTTATAAATTACAATACCTTTGATTGAGCTAGTTCAATACCCAAAAAGTATTGAAGAGATTCAAGATCTTTGGTTTGAACTTGATTGTGTACATGCAACTTTATTTGAGAAATTTTAGTGACATTATTCCCTGTAATGACTATATCATGAACATACACAATCAAGCACACACATTTCTTAGGAAATGTATGACAGTAGAAAACAGAATGATCTACTTCACTACGTTTCGACTTAAAACTTTTACAAGGATGTGGGGATTGTTTAATACCATACAAAGATTGGTGTAATTTATAAACTAACCCACACTCCTCTTGAGCAACAAACCCAGGAGGTTGCTCCATGTAGATTTCTTCCTCTAGATCTCCATGAAGAAGGGCATTCTTGATTTCTAATTGATAGAGAGCAAGTACCTTCTTAAAGGGCTACATCCCAACCAAGATCTTCATTATCAAGAGTTGTGCTACGAGTAGATAGTGGTTAAGGACATGAAGAGGACTCACAAGGTAATGTGGGATCAATCCTATGTTGTTCTGTGCTAATAATGATTCCATGAGGTGATGATGGTTCTGGTAGACTTGGAGGAGAGGAAGCTTGAGAAGGGATTTGATTTGGATTGTCATGAGGGAGAAAAGAAATGGTTCAACAAAGGGGAAATGAAGACTTGTTGCACAGATTTGGCATCTTGGAGTGAAGAAGAGAAGAAAGGAATCTCTTAAAAAAGGGTGAAAATGACATGTAGTACTTTTTAGATTTTGGAGAATAACAACGATATCCTCTTCTGGATATGAGAACTCTTGTAGAGATGTTGTCCCACTAGGGACATGTCATGAACAAAACATAATACCCAAAAGACACAGGGAGACACATGAAATAATTGGTTCATTGGGAAATAAGATAGAATGGGGAGTGTTATTGTGAATGGAGTAAGAAAGCATTCTATTTATGAGGGAGCAAACAATAAGAACAACATCACCCCTATAAACTAACATTTTAGCATCAAGTAATAAGGTACAAGTAGTCTTAACCAAATGTTTATTTTTTTCTCTCTACTGTACCATTTAGTTGAGGTTTATGAGGATTGATGTAAAATGTCATGTGAACTTAAAAGAGTAGAAAAGTTAGAAGAATATTCTTTGGCTTTATGACTCCCTAAATTTTTTGATAACTTAGCCAAACTGATCTTTTATTTCATAAAGGAAAAATACAACTATAGACAATTTTTGAGATTGATCTTTCACTTGAAAAAAAGAGATGGCGAAAATATAGTATATACAACTTACAATGTTTTACGTTTTTATTGATGAATATATATGTGGTTACAAAAATTGGCAAGACACTTACTTGAAACCCTAATCGTAAAGCTGGGTACATAAAAAAGAAATAATTATAAAATAACATTACATTTCAACACTTTTATTAAACAAACTCTAGTACATGAGAAGATTCATCATTAAATATAGCAAAATATCGAAACCCAAATGAGGTGACTCGGCCTTATGACTCCAAATGTCATAATGAATTATAGAAAAGGTATTATTACATCTTGTTTTAGGTCTCTTTGGAAAGGAAGACCAAATATATTTGCCTAGTTGACATGACTCACTCTAAGACTTGAAGTTTGTTGAGGTTAGGAGCAATTTTTTTTTAATATTTGATAAATGTGAATGACCCAATCGATAATGCAAAAGTTTAAGAGACAAGGATACAAAACATGACATAGAAACTTGATCCTTATTGTGCTCATATATAACAAAATAATTGGCATCAATGGAACTGAACAATTTAATGACTTAGTTAATTGCCTTAGAGAAAGGGGGACTTGACTAACTTCGTGATAAACATCATTAGACCCATTGGCTATACTAACAAAATGAGGAGTTCTAGGAGAACCGATGGAAAAAAATAATGAAGTATTACTAGAAATAGGATTATAAGCACTTGAAATGTCCATGGGCTTTGACTTTCCATGTTTTGACAGATGCTAGTTGTTGACAAGCCAGATTGGGTGGAAGTTTGTGCCTAGCTACTAGACTTTAACCTCATATTCCTGGTATTTCTTCATCATAAAACTTAGGTTCTAGTCTCTCATATTTGGATACATTGGTTGTCTTATCAGTGAAGTCATGTAAAGAGAAGCAATTTTCTTGAGTATGATTCATTCTCTTACAGTGCATTGAGGATGTCTGTGACCACTTCATCCTTCTCTATTTCCATGGCCTCCTTATTTGCAGAAAATACCATGTAAATGATTTAGCATAATCATGAAGAATTGCTGCGGGTAAGAATGTGAACACGAAACAATTGTGTTGTTAGGCTTTCCATATTGATGGAATTTCTTGACTAGTTAGGATTTGGTGCCAAACACGATCAAAATTTGGATGCATGAGACGAAGAATCATAACCAAATAGGACTTATCCAACCTCTTAATCTCTTCCAAGGAATCAACTTCTAAAAACATCTTCAATTCTTCAGGAGCTGATTGGGCTTGAACAATAAAAGAAGTCATGTCGTGATCTATTTGTTTGAAAGATACTAATTTATGAGGGTCATACATAGGCATTGAATATCATTTGAAACAAAAAACTTAGCTTTCTTCCCAAAAGAGTGACACAATTTGAATGCTCCAAGAGTTTGCAATAAATTGGGTTCCATAGAGTGTTGCAAGGCACAAAGCTGGAAATCCATCTTTTTCCACTATTTAACTTTGTTAGGTGGAATTTGACTACCATCTTCTTCTAAGTGGACATGAGAACCTTGGCCAATAAATCACAATTCAACTCATGCAGACGAAGACAAATAATTTTTGCCGTTAAGCTTATTTGAAGTAATTGTTGGTGATCCAGAAAATTAGTGGACAAGTCCAGATGCCATTGCAAATTAGTAACAAATATTGCAGGGGTAAAGAAGGAACTTTCAAGGTGTTCAAATGGGGCCCAAACTACAATATGTGAGAAAGCAGGAAAAAAAAGTTGGAATAGGGACAAGAGGGGCTGACGGAGCAATGGAGGCTGAGTAAAATTGTTCTAGCAAACTGGAAGGCAGCACATGGACTAGATACGCTCAGGTTGTTCATGCAAGGATGTTACTGATGGCAGTATGTGAGGGGGATTATGCCTCTGTGCTCAGTAGGTTCTCCATCGCTGTACATTGAAAAAAGTTGTGGTTTCCTATACAATGGACAACAAATGGCGATGGTGGTGACTACTGGGTTTTGTGTCTCTCGACAAGATGAATAAAACCTGGTGCTTGTCAGAGAGGAACAACGTGGTGGCCAGCGACAGACAATGATGGACTCACATAACAATGAAAAACACAGCAAGATCAACCTGCTAAGATACCTACTTGAGATAGACGTATAGAAAACATGCTTTAGAGAGTAATTCATCTCTTACCTCATTCATTTATAGGAGTTCCTTGCATCAAAGATAAACAAAAACGTAATGTTTAATCCTACACGTATAGGTCAGATAGGTAATACTAGGCATAAGTTAGTCTATCGGAACAAGTTAACCCATCTAAATTAGATGCACAATTCTGACAAAGTTGCAACTATCATTAAAATATATTTAAGTTGTGATGCAACTGTGATTCTGTTATGTAACTTCTAGAACTATATGGAATTGTTAGACAACAAATTATTATTTTATGGCATGTAATGCTTAGAGACATCCACATATCTGATGTTTTCCCCCTATATTCATCTTATATTTAAAGTACTTTGCCATTTTAATGTCTTTGATTGGTTGTTTTCCTCAACTGTTTTCAGTCTGATTATATTTCTTATAAGCATGGAATTTTTGTTTACTTTAGATATGTTAAGAGCCGAAGTGATGAGCAATTGAGGAATCGTAATGAAGAGAACTCCACAAGTGCGTGTAAGCCTGAAGATACAGCTAATGGAAAGGCAATTGTACCTTGTGGTCTCATAGCTTGGAGTTTATTCAATGACTCGTACAGTTTCTCCCGGGACAACAGGAATTTGAAAGTGAACAAGGAAGGCATCTCTTGGAAGAGTGATAGAGAGCACAAATTTGGAAAAGATGTTTTCCCTAAAAACTTCCAGAGTAGTGCTATTAAAGGTGGTGCAAGCCTAAATGAATCCATACCAGTGAGTATTTTTAAGAACTTATGTTTTGATTGGATTAAACTTCTATCCTCAAGTATATTACCTTTCTTCACAAGGTTCAGACATGTAATTAGATTTTAGCCTTTATTTACCATTGCATGTGCTCGTGTTATGCATGTATCTTTTAGTTTATCTGTTCTTGCTGCTGCTACTGCTCTTTATACTTCTACTTGTATTCATAATGTATATATGGCAGTGATTTTTCACGTGGCAAATGATTCCACTGTTTCACATATCTTACACATAGTTTAATATAAAAAAAAATCAATTACTTCCCTTGATATTCTTATGTTCCATCTTGTGATTAATCCTAGTATTGTCTATCAATGGGATATATTGCTGAGTTTTTGGAATGTTTTATGGAACAGTTGAGTCAGCAGGAGGATCTTATTGTTTGGATGCGAACTGCTGCTTTGCCAACTTTTAGGAAGTTGTATGGACGGATAGAGGAGGATCTGAATGAAGGTGATAGCATAACTGTAATACTGCAAAATAACTATAACACATACAGTTTTAATGGCAAGAAAAAGCTTGTACTGTCAACTACTAGCTGGCTTGGTGGGAAGAATGATTTTCTGGGCATTGCCTATCTCACCGTCGGAGGATTGTGCTTCTTTTTGGCTTTGGCTTTTACCATTGTATATTTTGTCAAGCCAAGGTAAATACTTGAAATCCTCTATATTGCTTTTGGGTTCAGACCATGGAAGTTCATTTGGTAGAAGGGAAATTCATGGGTTAATCTATTTCTGTCTGTGTCCACTCAACTATATAAAATCCGGATCTTTTGGATTGTATGAAGTAGTTTAGGATCTTCTTGTTCTTAGCTCGTTTTTTCAATTGAAATATGTTTAAAAAATTTATAATTATGATTTGTAAAAAATGCAAAAGCCTCAGAATACCTATTATAATGCTTTTCTTATGAGTTTATTTCACATTTTTCTTTTTATTTTCTTGTTCTTTTTCTAGAAGTACTTACGGAGAATTAAAATTTACCCATGCTTCAGCGGCCACTTAAAGCAATTTTGAAGTATTATTATTATTAACTCCTAACCTATCTTTTCATCTTTGTAGGCAACTTGGAGATCCCTCGTATTTGTCATGGAATAGAAACCCTGGAGGGCACTGATCAGAAAAACTCACGATGTTTGTTTGTCATTTTCCATGGTTACAGGGCTCTTGGGTATTCTACAAATGGGGTTGTAGTTTTTGTACATGAATGTTACATTATTAGTAGCACTTGCCAATTTAGGTGTTCTTATCCTCCTCTCCAAGAAAACAAAAACACTTTCTTTTATGTTATGCATTAGAATGAATTATGTTGTATGCCACCCCTCATAATATAGTGTTCAAGTATATGTTCTAGTTGCACTTCATACGATCTGGAAAAAAATTAGTACTGCTCATAGTTTGGTAAGAGAGAAATTAAACCTGGAAAAATGGTTTTTAAGAGTTCAAATGAAGCTCTTTACTCTTCATCTATACTGAACTGAACTGTTTATATGCTAGTAAACTAGTTCTTTATTAAAAAAGGGACTAAAATATACTGTTATACTTAGGAATTCACCAATTGCTTTTCGTCGTGGATTTCTTCTGTTGGTGCATGGACAAAACATGCATATATAGAAAGAAAGAGAATGGTGGATGTGGTAATTAAAAGTGTTTTGACAATTAATGAAACAAAATTTCTTAAAGCTGCTGCAACGTATTTGAGAACTGTTGCTCAATGATCTCCCATTATGTTTGGATTGGTCTTTACAAAAGCATTTTAAAAAAGTATAAAAAATAAAATAAAATAAATTTGTTTACAAGTTTAAATTAATTTATACATAAATTAGTCTGTAAAAATCCTTTTACATGCTTTTAATTTATGTATAAGATAATTTCAGTTTTGGAGAAATTATTTTTATTTATTTATTCACATTTTTTTCTTCTAGAAGTAGGAACATGTTCATATATACTTTTAATTTGTTTGCCTAAACCTCCACCACGGATTACTACTCAAATATCAATTTGGGTAATTTAATGTCGAAGGCTAAATGGAAATTATTATTAGCCTTTATCGTGAAACTTATTATAGACCTTATTACATAGCATTGAACAATAATAAACTATAAAACAACGTTGCGTGAACATTTTCACAAATCTTATTATTTGACGTTAAAGAATAATAAGTTATAAACAACGTTGTTTGTAATGGGTCTCGTGTAAGAAGGTTTTTTTGTTGTTTACTATTATAGTTTCTTTGGCATTTTTTCTCCACTTCCAAATTTTCATCGTGTATATGAAAGTTTTTATTTTGTCATTATCAAATTGTGCAACTAGAAAGTCAATTTTTATTTCAAGTGTTTTTTTTTTCATCAAAAAGATTTTGGATTGTGTATTTTGGAAGTCACTTTTTGGGTTCCTATACATAATTTAGAAGTTTTTTTTAAAAAAAATACAATTTAAAAGTCATTTTTAACATTTTTAACTTTTGAATTATAAAATTTAAAAGATTCAATTATATAATTTAGAAGTCAAAATGATTTTAAGATTGTGTAATTTGGAAATAAAAATAA
>Ga0123341_1006331_pt1 | contig 10701 bp, 9 predicted proteins | sample Turbeapinknodule_FD_89959 | JGI IMG/M metagenome (GOLD analysis project Ga0123341, IMG submission 89959) | Root nodule microbial communities of legume samples collected from Mexico - Turtle bean Mexico pink nodule | ecosystem: Host-associated > Plants > Roots > Nodule | place: Mexico: Nepantla...
CATTACCCAAGGTTCCTATTTCAACACCAACTTGGTTAAAAAATGTTAGGGATGATTTTTTCTTACCTCCTAATGGGTTTCACCATTTAAGAGGTCTTTTTTCCAAAACATATCATCATTCCCAAACAATTTTTCCAACTTGGTCGATTTATAGAACCTCCTTTTCTGAAATCCCATTGTTTGCAAATGCTAAGTCATGTTTGCCTTTTTCTTCCAGTTTTAATTGTAAAAATAAACTGACTTTGTTATATGCAGGGATTCAGAATTCGTGGACGAATTCTCTCCAACTCGAGGAGTATGATGAGAATCAAAAAGATGTTGTTAATAGGAAGAATGGACAAAGGCCAAGTCATTTAAAGTTTTTCTTATTAGTCTTTTCAAAAGATGAGGCCCAAGCCCAAAGCCCAAGTCCATCCCATGAGGGGCAAGGCCAAGCATTAAATAAAAAAGCATCATTTGAATTACTCTTGTATAGTTGTAGGAGGTGTGGATATTAAATAAAGGAGTGTAGGTGTAGGTGTAGTTTTTAGGAGGTGTCATAGTAGAAAAATGTCACACCTCCCATGTGACTTGTTTTTGGTGGGAATTTCAAATGAGTTTCATTTGAATTTTCCCACCTATTTTTCAGCACTCTCACACTATAAATAGAGGTGTGGGCTCTTGTAAAATTCAGATTTGATAATTGAAGTAGCAAAACTCTCCCAAATTGGTGATTGAGTGTGTGAGAACTTGTCTTCTCCTCTTCCTAGTCTCATCTTAAGAGCCTTGGTTCCCTCAAGTGGCGGCATCCCGCACTTATCTTGGAGCATTCATACTTCAAGTGGTGTGTTCATCAACCAAGTCTTCATTCACATAAGTTTCCTCTCTTCTCCATCTCTTCCTTTCATCTCCATGTTCATACGAATTCAAAAACATGTCTAGGTTCCTTTTATTCGGTGTTTTGAGCTTAATTTCATGTAGTGTTCGGTTCTTATTCTCTTTTGCTGGATTCAATTGTTTCTTCCTCATTTCTTACTGATTTGTTCGGTGCTTTTCAATTCCTAAGCAATTTAAACAGTTCTCTTGCTTTCTTATCTCTTTTAATCGGTTCAATTGGCAAGAAATGGGTCTTCCATGTGAGGTTGGTGTTTGGTGCAAGTTTTGGTGAGTTCTTGAAACATAGAACATTGATCCATTTCTATTAAAAGTGCCTATTCATTCTCCAACTCAAGTTGATTCCATAAAATGTCAAAGAATGATCTATATCTTGCTATTGGAATCGTATCATCTAAGCTCTCAAGTGGCGGCATCTACACTTATCTTGGATCCAATTCACCATCCAAGTGGCGTGCTCATTCACAAATCCATATCTCCTTAGTTTCCTTTCACTCATCTCTTTTCCATTCCATTTCCATTCCTATTTTCAATTCCAAAATATGTCTTGTTCTTGTTCTTGAATTTCAATTCGATTCATGTTCTTGCACTCCTTGTGTTTGATTAAATTCCGCACCTAGTTTGTCATTCATATTCACCTTTAACTGTGTTTTTCCTTTGGCCTTATGGAAATGAACCTTCATATCTACTTAACACTTGTTAAGTTAATGTCAAGTGAGAATTTTCCTTAGGCTTCTCAACTATAATTGTTCTAAAATCTAAATCTAAGTAAAGTGTCACTAATCAAATGAACAATCCTAAAATCAACTCACATCATGTGGTTATCAGAGCTTAGGTTCTTGAGTTAATTTTTGCTTTAAGTTGATTGGCACTTTACATTCTTGTAATTTTAATTCCTTGTCTTTGCATTCTTTACTTTCAAGTACCTTTAATTTCTTGCCCTTACATTCAAGCAACTTTAAATTTCAGTCATTACTTTCTTGTTTTTATTTTTCAGCACCTCTTTTATTCATTAGCACTTCTATTTTCGCTTTTGAATGTTTAAATTGTTGTCCAATTTTTTTTTCTTACCTCTTGTGATTGTCTCATATGTTCTTAGTGTTATAGGTGTCATTACTTTGATTCTCCTTACTTGCTTTTAATTGTGAAGTTTACACATTAATTATAAACTTGTTTTAGTAGAGGTTGATTTAAAGTTCCAAACACATGATTTCAAGTGTTCAATTAGATTGAATCCACCAAATTTTTTGTGTGAAAATTACATGTTCTTGACAATTTGCATGATGCAATTAGGATATAAAAAAAAAGCAGCAAGGTATTGTGAAAAAAAAGAAACAAAAATAGTGAGCAATTTCCAAAACAGTACCATTTTTTTACAGCACCAAAAGTGACGTTCAAAACAGTGAGGGAATTCCAAAACAATAAGCATTTGACATTTTAAAACAGCAAAAACGGCCAAGAATTTGTCAAGAAAATCATTTTCAAAACTATGGATTCAACTTGATTGGCAAATTGTTTTCAACATTGTGGAATTTTTTATCCTTTTGCTTTAGCATTTTTCTAATCACCAATGTTTCATAGTTAAAAGTTTAATAAGTTTCTTAGAGTCTTCTTTTGTGATTTTCTTGATTGTCTTCTATTCAAAGTTTTGTCACATTCTTTTCCTTCAAATTTGGTTTAGCCTTTTCTTGTTTTAAGTTTTTCTTGATTGTCTTTTCTTCTTTCCTCAAGTTTTGTGGTGAATTATCTTTGACCAATTGTGGAGACTTTGTCCTTTTTCCCTTGAGAGTTGTTCATACCACAAGAAAGACTTTGATTAAGGCAAGAATTATTTTATTTTTCTTAGAGTGTTTTGAGTGCTTTTCTTTCTTTTGCCGCAAGCATTACTTGTTTTCTAACCTCTTTTCTTTAATTGTTTGTTACTTGTGTTTCTTGTTTACTTGTTGTGATGACTCATATTTCAAGTGGTGCATCTTCCAAACCACAATCCTATCACAAAGATCACCTTTTAGGAGAACTTGTGGAGGTCCAAAAGCAACTCGTCCACAAAGAGAAAAAACTTATCCAATTTGCCAAAAGATTGCAAAGACTAGAAGCTCTAGCAAGGCAAAATCAACAAGATGGGGACGAATGGAGTTTGCACAATTTTGCCAAAAGGCACCATCAACACCAACCACAACAACAACATTCTTTTAATTTTGTAAAGTTACCTAGTTTTAGTGGGTCTAATGATCATTCTTTATATTTAGATTGGGAAGCTAATATTGAACATCTCTTTAATGTGTATAAGGTCACCGGGGACCAAAAGGTTAGGTTAGCTTCCTTAGTTTTTTTTTTTTATTATGCCAACCAACGGTGGCAAAAACTTGTAATGGACATTGGGCAAAACAAGAGGTCAACTGTGGTCTCTTGGTATGATTTAAAGGCATGCATGCACGCGAGGTTTGTTCCTCCTCCTTATAGGAAGGAACACTTGTTGAAGTTCCAAAGGCTTCATCAAGGACATAGGATGGTAGATGAATACTTTAAAGATTTAGAAACAACCTTGGCTAGAATTAATATTCATGATAATGAAGAATACAAGATAGTTAAGTTTGTAAGTGGTTTGAGAAAAGAAATTAAAGATTTTGTAGAATTACATGAGTATTCTTCTTTAAAGAAAGTGGTTCACCTAGCCATCAAGGTGGAATTACATCTTTTGAAAACAACAACTTTCAAACATACTCAAGATGATGACTTCTACAACTCTTCTAGGAAGGATGCACACAAAATTTCTACACAAACTTCTCGTTCCAAGTTTTCAAAAGAAACCACTTCTCTCAAAAAAGTTTCTACACAACATCCTTCTACCCCTAAGTCACCCACCAAACCTTCAAAAACAAAATATTTTAAATGTTTAAGTTTTGGGCACATCACTGCAAATTGTCCAAATAAACAAACCATAATGTTACATGTGGTTAAACAAACCAACTTAACATAAACAACAAAAGAGAAAATGAAAGAGAGAAAAAAGGAAAAGATATTATGGGTCTCATTCCTTCACCTCCAAGGTGTTTTCTTTCCTTATTTTTTTCATTACCTGAAAATTATAACTACTTGATATTTTTGCTTAAGAGGTTTAGGGATGCTATTCCAAACCATCCTAAAGGCTCTCCCCTTCTAAGAAGACTACTAAATTCGTGGACAAATTCTTTCGCACCTGGGGAACATGATACAAACCTACAAAAACCACAAAAACAAGTCCACAAGATGACCAAGGATGCCAACTATGAAGGGTCATCTCAACAAGCAAAGAAAGACCTCATCAATAGGACGAATAAACAAGGTCCAGGGCACTTGAAGTTCTTCCTATTAATCTTCTTAAATATTTAAAAAAATGTGTTGAACAGGTAGCTTTTATGTTTCAAATCCACATGAAGCCTGAAGTTGTGCTGCTTTTTGGTTTGGGTTTAGATTAGGTTATTTACAATCATTGTTAAGATCAGTTTTTATTCCTACTCAAAGCTTGATCAAAGAGTTTTAAAAGAAACAAAGTGTTTTTCCAAGCAAAGGGAAAACAACCGATTGAATCATCGAGATAATCGGTTGTTTGTCACTTAGCAGGCTTGAGGTTTTTAAAACTGCTTTTGAATTAGTTATGCAACTGCTTGACTCATTCAACCGGTTAAATCGTGGTTTCAACCGATTAAATTTGTGTTTTCATAACAAATTTTTGAAAACTTGTTTTAACTGATTCAGTGATTAAAACTGCCTTAAACGGCTACATTTCAAGTGCTATAAATATATCCCTTCTTTCAAAGCAAAAGATAACAATCAAATACAACAAGTATTGATACAGATTTGAGAAAGAGATTTATTTTTAGAAAGAAAATTTTCAAAGTTTAGCAAGATTGTTGTTAAAGCTTTGCTCTGGTTTTTGTAACTCCAGGTGTTTTTTATTCTTGCTTAGTTTCCTGTAATTTTACTTTGATAAACCTTTGTAAGTGTTGGTGAAATCCTATAAAGTCAGTGGGATTCTGGTTTGAGGTGTGAAGTGTTGCAAAGAGAGTGAGTGGGCATTGTGGGATTCAAAGTCACCTCTTTGTGGTGTGTTGTAGTAATATGAATTTGATTGCTAGTGGAATACTCAGAGGTTGTTCTGAGGACTGGATGTAACTCAAAGTTGAGTGAACCAATATAATTTGTTTGTGTAAATCTCTTTATCTCTCTCTATTATAATCTGTTTGATATTTTATTTGTTGTCATAATCAACCGATTATTTCATATTTTCAACTGATTAATATTCATGCTTTTATAAACTGCTTATACTTGTTTTTATCATTGTTATATAAACAACCGGTTATATCGAAATATCAATCGATTGTTTTACTAATAACTCATTTCTTTTGGCTTCTCTGATTCTTCTTTCTGTAAATCATTAAAGATTCATTCTTAGTCATTATTTGCGTAAAACTTTCATAAATAATTCACCCCCCCCCTTCTTGTTTCAGCCATCAATTCTAACAATTGGTATCAAGAGCAAGGTTCTTGAAAGTTATTCAAGTTTTGATCCTAAATCGTTTTTAAATGGCTGAAAAGTTTTCTTTTAGGGAAGGTGCCTGTTTAAATAAACCACCTTTGTTTTGTGTATGAACTATGAACTATGGTGAATAAGAATAAAAATCTTTATTGAATCTATCAATAGAAAAATCTAGAATGTTATTACAAATAGCTATCTCATGCCTATGTCTAAAAATGTTTCTTCTGAAAGAGAAGATCTTGACTGTGTAGCTATGAATATCATTGTATCTGCCCTTCATTCTAATGAACTACTTAGAATTTCAAAGTGTGTTTCAGCTAAAGATATGTGGGACACTCTTGAAAGAACTCATAAAAATTCAAGAAGTGTTTGGCTGGACAATGACATGCTTTCCTTTGGATCATCCTCTGAAAGTTCAGAAGTCAACATGTGTCTGATGGTAAAAGAGGAATTTGCATCAAACATTGTAAGTTCAAACTCATCCATCAATCATGAAAATTATTTTCAACTTCTTGAGGCTTTTAAAGAGACTCATGAAGAAGCCTCTAGATTGACCCTTTTGAATAATCAGTTCAATAATAAAAACAACTGGTTGAAAGAGAGAGTCAAGGTTCTGGAAGAAGATTTGGAAAATTCAAAAACTGATTTTGAAAACCTTGAAATGATATATCAAAATTCTTCTTGCAAATGTGATTCTAATGTTTGTGAAAACTGTGAATCTCTTCAAGAGAAAGTTTTGTATCTTATAAAAACTATGGATAAGCTTTCTAAAGGGAAGTCCAATTTTGAAACTATGCTTGCCTCGCAGAATTGTGTTTTTGGAAAATCTAGTTTGAGTTTTAACCCACAAAGCAAGAACAGTGATTGTTTAAAACCTTTTTCAACCATTACAGAAAATCAACCGATTAAAAAGTCGAAACAACCGGTTATTTGTTGTTTCTACTGTATGAGAAAGGGTCATTCTGTGAGATTTTGCAAAGTTTGTAAAATTCTTGTTCCCAGAGGCTTGTTAAAGTGGGTTCCTAATATTTGAAATCATTGGACCCAAATTCATAAGGGGACCAAATCTTGCTTCTTAATATTTTCTTGTAGGTATCCTTGGCAGCCAAGAATTACTTTTGGGCTTGAAGAATGACTACTAAAGGGAAAAACAACAAGAGTAAAGATAGTCTTTGTGTCTTTGAATCAAATTATAAAGGGATCAAGATTCGGTATTTGATGGTTGTCTTCTTCAGGACTTTGCTTCCATAATGAAAAATATATTGAAACTGGCATTCATGGATGCAAGTTCTTGTGTTATAACTACTATTATGGTTTTAGAACTTTTTGTCAAATTTGTACATGTGTTCTTAATAGAATAAGTTCTTATAAAGTGTTTCAGGTTTATATCTACTCTATTATCATTCAAATGGTGTGCCTTAACCTGTATATGTGTTTCTCAGGTCCTGGTGAAGGATTTGGATTTTCTCATTTTCAAAATTTCTGTCACAGAAAATCAACTGGTTGATTCTGCGAAACAACTTATTACTTTAGCCCTAACATGTGCCTTTTCTGGTTTCTTTTTGTTTACCCCGGAATCAACCCCTCCCTCCTCAAAGAGAATGAAAACAAGAGTAGTAAGAAGAAGTGGAAAACTAGAGAGATGGTTTTCAAGTGATCCAGACTTGATAAACAAATATTTACAAGAGACAAGTAGGAAAATGATTAACACTCCAAAAGTTATCTCTTTAAACTGGTTGAAGGAAAAAAAGCTCATGGAAGTGAAGAAGGTTGTTGAAGGTTCAAATGCTGAGATGTTTTCTGGAGATGTCTGGAAAAATCTATCCAGACTTGGTAAAGGTTTTCTACCCCAATCTCCAATTTAATGGTGATACTCTTCTCTCTCATGTTAAAGGAGTAAATTTGGAGATAACCAATGAAGTATGAACTGTTGTCATTGGACTGATGTTTTCTGATCTAAGAATCAACAATGGAAACATTAGAGCAGTTGATGAGTTCAACAAGATGCAGTTTTATAAAAGCTGTCTCAAAAACCCACTTTCAAGGGTAAGAAAATTTTCAGTTGGAGGACTAAAATTGAGTGAAAGGCTAGTGGCTTTCATTGTCTCCTGGATTTTAACACCAAGGGGCAGCAACCATTCAACCTTTTCAGAAGAAGATTTGGTGTTGGTCTATTGCATCATAAACTAAGTCAAGATAAACTGGATACAAATCATCAAGGATCACATGCAGAAGGCCACAAGGTTATGTGATTTTCATTATCCTTATGCCATTTTAATTACTAAATTTCTTCAGTATTTTGAAGTGGACTAAGAAGAAGAGTTGGCTGAAGTGGTGAAATCCTCAAGTGAGATTAATAGTAGCTCACTTAGTAAAATAGGGTTCACCAAGATCAATGGCTTTTGGGTAAGTAAAAGTGGTGATCCAGCTCCCTCAACCGGTAAAGGTCAAGAGGAACAAGATGCTACTGAAGTTGTTGCTGCTACTACTACTGCAGATGATGCTGGTCCAAGTGAAGGTGTTGGACAAGAAATAATCACAACAATGTCACCTTTTGAAAGATTGATGATCAATAGGATGGACACCTTTGCTGAGAATCAAAGGAATCTCTATGATTTTTGTGAATCAAGGTTTAATTAGATGGATTCACGCTTCTCAACCTTCGATGAACAGCTTGAAGAAGTCTAGAATCAGATCATGGAACTGTAGTTTGAAAGGGAGAACAGTCCCTCCTTTTAATTTCTGGTTTAAGTTTTTTCTTCTTCTTCTTTTGTTATTTTAATCCTTCCTTTTGTCTACTTGATGAGACAAATATGGGGAGAAGTATTGGTCTGTAATGTTCTGTAATGTTTTGCACTTATTCTGGTTTGAACATTGCTATTATAAACTGTTTAACTAGTTTAAAATTTAATTTTGTTAAAATTGTTAAACTCTGATGTACAAAATTTCAACAGGTTCTTCCTGCGAAATAACAGATTGTTTATCTGTTTTGCACCTATATATGTGTGCTGGTTTCTCATCTGATTTGGTTGATGTTCCTTTATGAAATCACCTAGTGAGAACTGGTTTCTGATGCTTATTTGATTTGGAATAGATTACCTTGTGTGTTTTCTCATGAATGCAGGTTGAACAGATTCTAAACAAAGAACATTCCTAAAAGCATCCCAAGGATTTGTCTCTACCAAACCTTAATTTATTTCATTCACATTCAACAATTCTTGATGCTGAATAACCATCCAACTTTAAAAAATCCCACCAACATGCTTAAATATAAACGAACACTTAAATATAAACGAACACTTAAAGATTGCGTAACTCCATTATCATATTTCTTAACCGCTAAGTCTATTTTCATTAGTTAATAACAACAAATATAAATAATAATTTTGCAGTAGACATTCCTTTCAGCTATGTATAATATAAAAAAAAAAATTGTGGCATATAGGTGATATGTGACTTATATAGTTTACAATTCTATCAAATATATATACTAATACTATATGAGATTTCGTAAAGCAAGTTTGTTGATTTTATAATATTAAATATTTGTATTAGTTGATTGTATAAATAATTAAACTATTTAAAAACTTATAGTGTGCACTAGTGTAAATAGGACTTTTTATGACGGTTTTACAAGAGTTTTTATAATGGTTCTAATGGAGAAATAGATTCAGCGATATAGAAATTTTACATTTTTTATGTCGGTTACTATGATGGTTATATATAAACTGACATAAAATGTACAAAATATCTGCATAGTATGTTCAGATGAGACTTTCTATGACTATATTTCTAAAATAGTCATAAAAATATGACTTACTATGATGGTTCTCCTAAGAACCGTCATAGTAAGTGATTTTCTATGAAAAATATTTTAATAATTAAGTCACTTTCTATGACAAATATTCTAGTAATTAAGTGATTTTCTATGACAAATATTTTAGTAATTATGTGATTTTCTATGTATTACTTGATATTTATTTTGAATTAATTTTTCTTTTGGAATTTTTTAGTATTAGTTAATAAATTTTAATTTTTTTCCAAAACAGGACCAAACAGCTTAGTGGAGTTTAAAATAGTTGAAATATTAGTCTAGTTTAAAAGATTCAAAACAATTTGATTCATATAAAAATAATCCAATTTAATTTTGTTTGAAGTGCAAAAATAATTTAATTTAATTCAAATAAATTATGTTTTCAGTTTGAAATAATTTTTTAGAATTCAGTTGAATGTAAATGAAAGACAAATTAGTTAAACATTTCATTTCATTATCTCTCTTTAAAAGTCATCGATGGTCTTACATGACAATAGGCTAGCTCTCACTTCAATCCTAATTTTCATAATAAATTTATTTTCTTTCTATGAAACATTTATAAAATTTGGCACACCGTCTTAACATAGAGTAATTCAATTATATATATATATATATATATATATATTAAACATTACTGTGTAACTTAACATATCAGCTAGGCTCACACCTTAAGTAGCAATAATCATATCTTATCACATGAAAAAAGTATTATTAAAAGAAAAAAGAAAAAAGAATGAAAATAAAAAAAATATGGGGGGACTAGACCAAAACTCATATGTTAACAAAAACGATACATAGGTAAACAATACATATTCATAAAGAATTCTAAGAACAAACTAGATGGAAAGCCTATTATATCAATGAAATGATTCTCTATAAATAAATCTTAAAATACCCAACTTACCAGCACACGCATTTCCTTCATGAAAAATATGAGTAACCTTAAACATGATTTTCCTACAATAATTAAGACAAGTATTAGTCCTAACAGTAAATGCAACACAAACCAAGGCAGGACAAAATCATAATCAAGTCATACCTTAGTAAGCCCCATCTTGAGCTTCCTCCATAACATGTATAACTCCATAAAATTCAACAACCATAGCAGTCTAAACATCAAAAAACACAGGGAAACCACCAATAAACTCCTCCATACACCTATGGAAAATACCTCCACAACTAGCAAGTCCAAGATATCCCCTAACAGCCCCATCAGTGTTAATTTTACAGTCTGGTGGAGGGAACACTCATCTAACAGGAAGAGGACGAAAAACTTTATCAGTACTAGTATTAATACCAAAAAACTTAATCACGTTGAAATCCAACATGTCATTCTTCATTGAAGCTTTAGACGAATTTCCCACCAGACAAGTGATGGCAAATTCATGGAGCTCTTCTCGGAATCATGTGAAGAATGGTGCGGAAGCTATGGATTGAGATGTGCAAGATCCTCCTAGGAGCTATGGTGACCTTGAAGGTGCATGAAGAGTGTGGA
>Ga0123341_1006333_pt1 | contig 10701 bp, 2 predicted proteins | sample Turbeapinknodule_FD_89959 | JGI IMG/M metagenome (GOLD analysis project Ga0123341, IMG submission 89959) | Root nodule microbial communities of legume samples collected from Mexico - Turtle bean Mexico pink nodule | ecosystem: Host-associated > Plants > Roots > Nodule | place: Mexico: Nepantla...
AAAACTAATTAAATAAATGAGGGAAAATAGTCATTTGCATTCAATACCCATAAATCTAATTTTCCATCTCACATAATTTTTTCAATTCAAACTTTCTCCACATACCCACTCGAAGTTAAGTATATCAAATCCTTGTAATCCTCACAACTTAAATCTTTTCTTCATGAATAGTAATTTTGTTGTACACACAAATCTCCAAATTTTAATAAGAATTTTTTTTATACATTTGTTCTAATTCAAAGTTTAAATGATTTCAAACCATAATATTCAAGTTGCGTTCCCTTATTTATAGTGAAAGATATATTTTATAAGTCATAATTTGTTATTTGTTATCCTCTAAACCTTAATTAATATGATCTAATATTTAAAGTTTGTATATTTCTTAATTGATTTCAAGCACTAAAAGTAGGTATCCCTTTACTTTTTTACTAAAATTTTGGGTAATTTTATTGGATTTCTCTATTAATAATTAATAGGCTCTATAAGTTCTGCCTAATCAGTTTATGGTAATGATTGCTCTTAACATTTTATCAATTTTCCATATTCAAATTACCATACAGACTAAGGCTCGACAAATTTATAAGTTAAGAAAAATGAACTTACTTGTGTCACACAAGGTTAGACTTTAAACAAACACTACTAAAAAAATCATTAAATAGAACTAATTTTAGAGATAAAAAAACACTTAGTTATTAGTTTTGACTAAATTAGATACCCCTAAACATGTATAAATATTAGATTTTGATATTTTTAAAGTTAAATATTGTTTTTAATGTTGGAAAAGGTTTACATGGAAAAAAAGAGAGTAATTCACAAGACATCCTATAAAGCTAGATCCTGCCGTTAGGAATCATTATACATAGAAACTAATTATTTTTTGTCTCTAAAATTAGTTTTTATTTAATGACTTTCTTGTAGTGAAATGTCAGAGAGTTAGGTTGGTACTGCTTGATAAGGTCGGTATTTGTAGATATTGCATGATAAGGTTAGTTTTATACACCTGATAACGTTAGCTTTTGTATATATTACCTAATAAGGTTGATTTTTGTAGGTGACGCCTCATTAGGTTAACTTTTGAAAATACTACCTGATAAGGTCGATTTTGTAGATATCGCCTGCACTAGTGCAAATAATGCTTTTTACAACGACATATTAAGTCGGTTAAATGAGAACCGATATAAACAAAAACACGGTGACATTTTTTGTAAATATTTGGAACATATTACACCGGTTGGATAGAGGAACCTAATTTGTTCTGCTCAGAACAAAAAAAAGTTTTTAAAATTTTTATCTATGGGATTACATAAAACACCGGTTGGATAGATGAACCATGTTATATGTAGTTCCCAAATTAAAAAAAAAAAGTTTTTAAAAATGACATATAACATCGTTGGATAGGGGGAACTAGTGTTATATGTATTTTCCAGATTTTTTTTTAAAGTTTTAAAAAATACATACAATAATGGTTCTCTATCCAACTGGTGTTACATGTCATTTCAGATTAAAAAAAGTTTAAGTGAATAAAAATATATATTACACCGGTTGTTACTCATAACCGGTGTAATATATGTTTCTACCCTATTTTCTTGACTCACGCCTTCAGTCTTAATTTGCGCTACTCTAGGTTTTGTTTCTTCTTTTTGCCTCCATTGTTGCTTCCAACTCTGCTACCAACGCCGCCTCCAACAACCATAATAACACCACTGATATTTTTTGTTTTGAATCACAGATGGAAAAACGTTCAAGAAGCCTCGTCGTCCTTACAAGAAAGAGTGTCTGGATGTGAAGCTGAAGTTGGTGGGAAAGTATGGGTTGCGGTGCATGAGGGAGTTGTGGAGGGTTCAGTACGCCCTCAACCGCCTTCGCAAAAACGCTCGTAACCTCCTCACTCTCGACAAGAAGAACCCGCATCGGATCTTTGAGGGCGAGACTCTCCTCCACTGCATGTTTTGCTACGGTCTCCTCGACAAGACCTAGAACAAACTCGAGTATGTCCTTGCACTCCCTGTCGAGAACTTCCTAGAGCACCACCTCCAGATCCTCATATTCAAGTCCGACATGGCCAAATCCATCCACCATGCCAAGGTTTTCATCAGTAGAGACACATCAAGTCCTTTTCCACTTCCAAATCTGATCCTTTTTCGTATTGATTTCATTTCTTGTTGCTGCTTTCGCTCATTATAAAAAATTGTATACTAAAATCTCATGCTTTCAGTGTTGAATTGGGGATTTTTTTTTCCTGAGTTTGAATTTTTTTTTAAACTTTATGTTTTTTCTTATTAAGGCTAAAATGCATAAACAAGAAAAGAAATGCAATGATCTTGATAATTTTTTATAGCTTTTTACTTTCCTATTCTTGAAGAGTTTATAAAAATGAGTAAATGGCTTATTGAATAAGTTTCTATTACGTGTTTGTTAATTCTGTGTCCTATCCGGTATGTGACCTCAGTATGTGACTCTAGAGCACATATAACACCGGTTGGGAGCCATAACCGGTGTTACATGTGCCTTTTGGATCATATATGATGGAGGACCATCCAAAACCACCATACACATTAATAAAGTACTCTATATAAATAAAGTAGAATACAATAATATAGATGTTGTATTTGTAGATATAATTTTGAAAAGGCGTGTTGTAGAGATATTAGAAGACAATTTAGGAGATCCTCACTTGTCACACAAGCAATGATCTCTATAGCGTCTTAAAAGGATACAAGCCACTCCTTAAGCCACCAACCCTACCATGGTTAAGCAAGCTTACCTAGGGTTAGAGTAGCTTAAGGAGCAAGCTACCTCCTTCCCTATAAATACCTTGTCTAAACTCTTTGTATAAAAATTTGACATAAAGCTTTCTGAATTCATAAATCATTCTCTCTCAAATCTCCTCTTATTTGCAAGCCTAGAATGCCTAGTAAACTCTTGGAAGGTTGGTCTCACCAACTTCCTCTTGAAGTACACACCACTACCTTCATCGAATCCAAACCAATCGAATTCCTCTCATTTCCTTCAAGTCTTCCGCTGCATTCCAATCATCCATTTCACAAGTATGAACCTTGGCTTACATCAATATATGTTTTAGTATTTTATTCAAATTTTAGTACATATTACACTGATTTTTACAACAGGTGTTATATGTGATTGACATTTTACATCGCTAAGATCTACATCGGTGAGGGAACCAGTGTTATATGAATTTTCTACATTAGTACTATTAAGGTCGACTTTTGCAAATACTTCTTGATAAGGTTGATTTTTGTAGATATCGCTTGATAAGGTTAGTTTTTATAGATACCTTCTGATAAGCTAGTTTTTATAAATACCCCTGATCAGGTCGATTGTTGTAGATGTTGCCTAATATGTTCAATTTTTGTAGATGCCACCTGATATGGTAAACTTTTGTAGATTGTTGATTTTTGTAGATACCGCTTGATAAGGTTGGTTTTCGGAGATATCGCTTGATAAAGTTATCTTTTTAAAGTTCTTGTTGAGTCGGGGTCGAGGCTGAACATAGTCAGCAGTTTTATCAATCTAGCCGAGCTGGAAGTCGAGTTGAACACATTCGTGACTTTTGTCAATCCAACCGAGCTAAAAGTCGAGTTGAATACATAATCAACAATTTTATTAATCCAGTCGAGTTGAACAAGTCAGCAATTTTATTAATACAGTCGAGCTTAACATAGTCATCAATTTTATTAATCCAGTCGAACTGGAAATCGAGTTGAACATAGTCAACATTCTGAAATAGTCAACGATTTTCTTAAACTAGTCAAGCTAAACATAGTCAACAGTTTTATTAATCTAGCTGAGTTGGAAGTTGATTTGAACACTGTCAGCAGTTTTATAAATCTAGTCGAGCTGGAAGTTGATCTGAACATAGTCAACAATTTAATTTATCTAGCCAAGCTGAAAATCAAGTTGAACATAGTCAACGATTTTATTAATCTAGTAGAGTTGAAAGTCGATCCATTCTTTTAGGAAACTATAGATGACAAGCTACCTTATCACCTTCAAAGATTTGCTTTTAAAAAAATAATGAAGGTGGGACATTGCGGTCTTTCCTTGTCCTCCTGTGACCTTTGGGCTATGTAAGGCACATATAGGTAGATGGAACACCTTCCCTGCTGATCATCTTCTCGTTTCGGCCTCCGTTCTTAAGCATTATCCTTATACTTCATAGATGCCTAATGTTTTTCTTCTAATTTCTTACGCCACATTACTTCCTTGGCTTTAATGTAAGAAGATGCCATGTTTCAGATTTCAACCATAAAACCGACCCTATTTTGAATAAGAGAATCATTGAAGGGGTTGGCCCCCAATCCTTTAATGAAAGCATCAACGGATATCTCTTCGTTGGGCTAATATATGTGAACCGAGATGTCACAAAAGTGATTAAGATACCTTCCTACTTCTTAATATTAAATATATCGACAATTTGTGAAGGCTTGACTTTATTGGTCGTCAACCACTCCACAAACATTCGTGACAAAGTCTAGAAATAGTTGATGACTTCGTTGGGAATTCGACTGAACCATTGGAGTGTGGTGCTCGTGAATGCCCCCAATGAACATTTTGCATTGTACAACATCCAAGCTACCTGATATTAGCATTTACGATCAGAAGGCTTTTAAGTGGCTCTTTTGATCTTTTAAACCCAAAAATGGTGTGATATTGGGCACCATGTAGTGAGGGGAACTATTCTTCCATGATTGCCCTGTAGAAAGGTTATGGATATTCTTGAGCATGTATTGGGCAAGGATTTTCCCCTCCGCCTTCAGCTGACATCTATCTGTGCATGACCTGTTGCAGTTCTTCATTGGCATTTTGTAACTCCTCATGTACTTGCATGGCTTCCTCTATTAAATGTGTGACATATCTGCCTCTTCATGTAGTTGCTCATGCTCGATGAGAACCTCTTCTCTTTGTCGCTTTTGTTCTATGGGGGCTTCTTTCTGCAGTCATTCACATTCAACCTGAGCTTTCTCTGCGTGTAGTTTAGCTTTCACTTTTACACGTTGTAGTTCCCGTATGGTGTCCAAATTTTTTTACACGTATGAACATGACCATCGTCTTTAGGTTGAACTTATTGACTTTGATTCCTTATGATTTGCAATTATTTCTCTTTCTCTTTCTCTCTATATATACATATATACATACATACATATATATATATATATATATATATTTATTGGGTGGAAAAAATATATACTATTGCGTGGAGGTAGGAAAATATAATTGATTAGGTGATTGTGAATAATTGGTATGGCATAGTCGATTATGGCACTCTGTGCATTGTGACATTCGTTGAACGTATTTGGACAAAGTTAAAACCAAGTCATGGTTATGTATTTCGCTTAAAAAACATGTTTGATCTATGCATATTTTTTTGTAATGTTTAACTTATTTTTTGACTTATATGAATTGAATGGTCTTTGATTGGTGATAATATATATTCTTGAAGGGTGTAATTGATTATCTATAAGGACATAATCAATTATTCTCCAACATGTAATCGATATGTTGGGGCATAATCGATTATGTCCTCGTACATAATCAATTATTCACTGATACATTTTGTTCATATACATGAAAACATCTTGTAAATTCATAGCAAACACTAAAACATTAAAAGGTTGCATGTGTTGGTATTTAAAGGAGAAGACAAAGTTTTGATGAGTGTTATAATTCATTAATATTTCATACAAAAAGATAGACACTTATGAATTTTAATTGATAAAATAGTTATAATTCTACCCCTAATTTAGGAATTTGAACATTCTTACATATTTTTGTATTATAAGATGAATGTGAACGATTTATTCACAAATTTATGTTAATTTAGGATTCTAGGGGAAAATTGAGATAAAAAGGCTAAAGGAGAATGGACAAGTTAAAAACAAGATGAAAAGACAAAGTGGAACATTAAATCTCGCACAAGCAAGATCATTCCTGAGGAACTCGCCCAAGACTCACTCAAGGCTTCCTTAAGCGAGTTCACTCTAGTAAAGTTGGACTTTTTCTCATAAAACTCGCTTAAGCAAGTAATGTCTCGCTTAAGCAAGATGTCACTTAGCCCAAACCCAAATAGTTTAAATAGAAGGCATGAGCCATAACCCCAGACATCATTGAGAGGATATGGAGAGATAAAAAACCCTAGAGGAGGCAGTCGTTAAAGAGAAACACTTTGAATCTTCTTTTCTTGTTTTCCATGCTTGTAATGACCAATATGATTGTCTAGTTCTTTCTTTTGGGATTGGAAGTAATATGTTCAAACTCTTATGTATTGAGGTAATATTTATTTATAATATTCAGTTCTTGAGTGATGATTGGTATTATCATTTTATTCTCAAAGCTTGAAACTATTCATGATTTTGATCCTTAGATTTGACTGGAAAGTACTTATGAGTATCTGACCTAAATGATAATGCTTAAATATTTGAATGCTAGGAATAAATTTGAAATGTTAATTGCTTTATAATATTGGTTTGTAATGGTAAGGAGCTTTTATAAATATGCAATGAATCGGTATTTAGGAGACTCTCTTAATTATTTTGTATGCAAGGAATCGATATGAATGACTTTTATATGTGCATCAATGTCAATTAAAATGGAATGTTATACATTTTTCTTCATTGAAACTATATACGAGTAAAAAGGATTAACCTCAATCCCAATTTTTCCAATTGACTCATCGAAATCATTTACTTTGCTTTTATTTAATTTTCATGCAAACTTAAGTCAATATCTTTCAAATCAAGTTATTGTACATATTTTTATACTTGGTGAATTAATGCTCCTATTAGAATTTTAAATAAATGTTCTTTGTGGAAACAAATTATTATTTTGGACTTCCCTCGTGAAACTCACACCCGTTGAAAGCATGCCAATAGTGCACAAAGCTGATACTAAAATTAAAACATAATTTATTGAAGAATAAGAACTAAAATGTAAAGTGTGAATAAATATAAAAAGACTGATTAGCTAATTAAAAGTTATTATAAAATTGCGTTGATGGAACCTAATTAGCACATGGTATTGAGAAAACCATAAAAATCAGCCATTGAAACTAAATAGCCAAGGTAAGAACAAAAACAGAATCCAAACAAGTAGACTGGAGGAAGTTATAGCCAACCACGATAGCTTAACACAAAATTAACTTTTGGATAGACTTGCTTTTGTTTTTAATTTATACAAATATCTCAGTAATTAATAGACTTAGGATTTTGCAGTTTGTAGTCCTTGTTCAATGGCGTAAAATAAATGTTCAAACTCTGAACTTTTACACACCAAACCAACCTCAACTCCTCCTTCCTCATCTCTACTTTGGGCCAGAGAGATGCACTTGAAGGAATGTACCATGTCAACTTTGGTAGGCCTTCCAAATCCAAAATCAGTCTCATAAACATCGAAGCTGGGTGACCCAGTAACTAGCAACGTAGTTCCCAACACAAACGTCTTTATAAACAAAGCCCTCCAATGTTCTGCATCCTTAAACAGCTCACTTTTCATGTCACTCACTGTCTTTTCAATTACCTTCACCGCATTCACAAAACCATCCTCTCCCTTAAGCTCATTTCTCCTAAGCATGGCATAACATAGCGTTAAGCAGTTTCCAAAGTATGTTTCTGGTATAGGATAACCAAGGCGATCTCTGCAATCTGCAGCGAAACGAAAGTATTCTTCTTTCACATCTTCATCATCATCATCTTTGCATCTTGTTTTAACCAAGCTAGCCCACACAAGAGCACAAATGACCACAAATTTTGACAAATATTGCGGGGAGTTAAACTCCTCATCTTTCTTCCACTGTGCTAGAGCCCATGTTTTTAAGCCTTCAATATCATCTTTCCCAAAAACAATCGTCGCCTTACAATACTCCTCATCATCACACACACGTTTAGGAGTTTGATCAATGAGCTTGTCCTTCCAAGTTGATCTCTCTTCGAAATAGTCTCTCAAGAAAATGTCCTCGAGTCCTCTGGGGTCCTTCAACACTTCCCTGCCGAACCATGGAGGTGATTTCTCTAAAAGTGTCAAGTCAACTCCACCACTTTGACAAAGAGAAGACCAAGACTTCATGAAATGATTGCAACACTTACCATCCATCACATGACAATACGTGATGGCAATGCAAAGGCCTTGGTTTTGGAAAACCGTGACTTGTAATGCCACTAATGGGAAAATGAACGTGGCATCTTCATCATCATGCATGGTTGTGAATGTCAACTCGGGAAGCAGTTGATCCAATTCTTTGAGACTCTTAGGGTGGTTGGATGAGAGATGGTTGAAATCAGCTTTGGATTCAATGATGGTTAAAGTGACAGTGTCATCATCAGTGCAGCGAATGAAGGGTTTGTGGGGTGGTGGAGGAGAAAGAAGATTTCCTGCGAGAGGAAAGAAGTGTTGAAGGATGAGAGAGAGAGAGTGTTTGAGAGTGGGGAGTGTAGTTTCACAAAAATGGTGTGTGGAATGGGAAAACTGATAGAAGAATTGGCGTTTGACATAAATAGGACCAGCTAAAGGCAAGTCAAGGAATGAGAGGGGAAGGGACGAGGTTGTTCTTGTTGTAGAACTAGGAAGTGATGCTGGAGCAACTTCAGATTTCTCAACAAGTTTATGTTCTGCCATTTGTTGGTGACAATAATTGAGAATTGTAAAGGAAGAAAATCTACTTTGGAGATGGATTGATGATGACATACATGTCACTAGTAGGATACTTATAGAAGCTAAAAGTGGCGCCTCTACTATATTTTTTTAATAAATAAAAATAGCATAATATATGATAAGTTTAAATAAAATAATCGAGGATAAGGTTATTTTTAAATATGTTTTATGTATATAGTTAATGTATATTTTTTAGTACAAATAAAACGTAATAATTGTATAATTTGTAATATTAGTTTAAGAAATAAAATAGTCCATGAAACAAATAAAATAGTCTCAATTCTAATATATTAATAGTAAAATTTTCACAACTGAATAGTAAAAGAAATATGATATGATGGTGAGAGTTGAGTGTACTTTTAAAATTGATTCATTTATATGCGTTTAGATTTCAGTAAAAAATTATTTTTAATCAATTATAATTTAGTGTAAAATTGTTAATATATCAAGATTTTATCGATATTTTCTAGACTAATAGGAAGTATATATCATCAATTCATCATGGCTGATACACTATATTTATATGAACTTAATTAAAATGTATTTTTCTGTTCAACATGATTGTTATATAATTAAAATTAATATTTTTTTTAGTAAGTATGCATATTAAAAAATTATATTAAAGTGATTTTTACTTGATTAGATGATACTTTTTTTTTTATATTAATAATAGACTAAAATTGAGTGCATCCATTGAGCGTGGTTGAAGGATTCAAAGTTGATAATTGGAACTTATATGTCACGCCAATGACAAATAATTATGAGGAAAATAACTTAGGTTGTATTTTTATATTTTGACTTGGTTTGAGACATAAAGGAACAAGATAGAGTTGGAGAAAATATGCGTAAAAGAGCGTAATTTCTGTTTTAATATTGAAAAAAACGATTTAAAAACAATGTAACAGTATTAAGGGGAGATATAATAAGGGTTTGAATGATTACTAACTACCACTAAAAGAATATAATATTTAGTCAAAGGTTAAAATAAATTAAATAATTCGCACTTTCACTCTTGTTTTCGAAGAACTCGTAAAAAATATAGAACAATAATTTTTAATTTATAAATTGAGACAGAAAAATGTTGGCTGGTCTACACTAAATCTTAATTTATTATATGAAAGTTTGATAATTATTTCTAACAAATAAGCAGGAAATTTAATAAATTCACTCGTCTTTTAAAAAATCATATAGCTGTTGCTTCCTCCATGTTTCGTATGTCTTTTGTCATTCATATGAAGCTATCTTTCTTTATCAAGATTGTTTTTTTCCAAAAGCTAATTTAGGGCAATATAAGATTGACAAATTCGTATTGTAGATTTTCACAACGTTTTTCTAAGGAAAATTTAAGCTCGTGAACTTCTTATTTAGGAAAATAAATTTCACTTGCCATTATTTTTTTTTATTCCTACACTAATTAACTTTGTTTTAATTGTTTAAAAACATTATATTAGTATTCCTTACACCTATACGCTTATATTTTAATCACGAAAAGACATTTTTTTTGTTATAAAATAAATATATAATTAGCATAGATTTTGACATGTAGTTATAAAGATGATAGATATTGTTGAATACATGCGTTACGCAATGGGGGTGGGACACATGGAAGATACTAAGGAATTTCTGCGAGACAATGACTTAGTCCAAGTCATCTTTATTTGTATGCTAGTATCCAGTCTATTTTGAATTGTCTTCGTCTCACGTTATTTATTTTAATATCTATTAAAATATTTATCATCTGTCCAATAAAAATATATAATGAAATTTCCACACCAAAATATGTACAAGAATATTTATTATAGATTGTAATTTGAGCAACAATTCACTTATTATTGAATAATTTTTTTTACCAATTTAACATGCCATAACTTAATAATTTAAATATACTTATTTTTTGTATATATATATATATTTATAAAGCTATTAGATTAGTCATTATTATATATCAATTTAAAAATTATTTATTAATAATACAAACTACTTTAGATACTAATAATTTTTTAGTCTCTATCTAATTTAGTTAATATATTGACTAAT
>Ga0123341_1006335_pt1 | contig 10700 bp, 7 predicted proteins | sample Turbeapinknodule_FD_89959 | JGI IMG/M metagenome (GOLD analysis project Ga0123341, IMG submission 89959) | Root nodule microbial communities of legume samples collected from Mexico - Turtle bean Mexico pink nodule | ecosystem: Host-associated > Plants > Roots > Nodule | place: Mexico: Nepantla...
AAACAAGAAGTTCCAAACGTGAAAATAGTGAAGAAGTACAACAACAATTTTGATGATTCAGAATTTTCCACATAAACCATTTTGATTTTTTTTTACACTTTGCTTCTATCAGTAAAGTGAATACCTGTAAACAAAACCTTATATTAATAGCAAATAAGCATATCCACTCATCCATTCATTCATTTTTGAAAAGATTACAAAATGATCGTTTGATAACGGAAATCAACCAAACCAAAATTAGGCAAACCCTAAACCAAACCAAAATACATACCTAACGGCAACGCTCGTCTTTAAAGCTTCTGTCTCCCTTCAATAATCGCCACGTTTGTTTACCGGCCAATCAAAAACCCTATCCGTCGCGCCCAATCCAAAACCCCACCAATCAAAAACCCTAGCAATCGAAAACGCAAATTCGAACCTGTTTTTTCGCAATGAAGAGCAAAGGCAACAAAGTCCCTTCGCAATCCACAACACTATCTTTCAAACGCACAACTCAATGGAAGAACAAATCCTTTTTTTCGAACGCACTCCCTCTCCCTTTCAAAAACCCTTTTTCGAACTCACTCCTTCTCCCTTTCATAAACTCTTTTCTCGAACGCACCTTCCAAATGGGGTTTATTTTGTTTTTTTTTTTCAACTCAGCAACTGGACCCACACACTCTTTCTTTAATATTAAAAGTGTCATGTTAGCCGGATGTAATTTGGAGCAACCTCAACAGAGGTGTCAAAATATCGGTACTCTTAACTATATGTTTAAAAATTATATTACTGATTAATCAAAGTTGTTATATATTTTTTATAATATTTATTATAAATTAAAACTAATAATCAGGACAAGATTATAGTGTAATAAGATGATAAAGGGCGTGTCTTGTTCCTCCACTTGGTCGATCACTTCCACGTTTAGCTTTCTCCTCTTGGTCGTCTGGAAGCATAGGTTAGGAGAAGACACTTTGACGATCAAGTCAGTCAGAATGTCGGTACTCGATTGTCAGAGTAATGTAAATAATGACGTACTTGATTCTTGGAATCTGTGCTATTTATATTATCTTAATGAACCTTTATTGGTGGCCGGATTAAGAGGTTGGTTTGTGATAATGATTGTGCTAAACAACTCTTAATTATGGATTAATCATGCTGACTTAGTCAACCCATGACTCATCAGTACAAAAATATAAATTGAGAAGTGTAAAATAAAAAACCTAGAAATTAAATTATGTAATAAAGTATAAAACAAAACAAAAAATAATGATTTAAAAAAAAAAAAAAAAGTTTAGCCTTGCCTTCAGCGCAGCGAATTCTGAAAGCAATTTCGCCATCGTCACCTAAAAAAGTGAAAAAAGTATTTCAAGAAATTAAGAATTTCCAAGAGCACCGAAATCGAATAATCTTTATCATCTCCTTCACGTTTAGTTTCAACTTCCAATCTGTTAATTCACGTTTCCAAACATAAGCTCGCAGTTACTTCAAGTTTCTATCACTGTCACTACTCTCAGTTTTTCTTTACCATCTTCCAAATCCCATTTCTGTGATTCTTTACTAAAGCATAATCGGTGGAGTAATCGGAGCAGCGTGTTAGGGTTTCGAAAACTCGATAGCGGAACACACTCCAAACCCTAGATTCTGCATATCCATGTCATTCTGATTTTTCCTACTTCCGTCAATGGCGATCATCGGCGACGCACTTCGCCAGGCGTTCATGCCGAAGCGTGAGTACGAGAGCCTCAGGGAAGAAGAGAAAGCATGGGGCAAGCTTCAGAGGCCCGTGACTGTGATTTCAGTGATTACCATCGGGCTTGCGATATTCGTGTCCACGGTTATCAGTATGAAAATCGTGTTTCCGAGTAGCGATGGGAGGAGAGCGTTATGCGTCGATCGAAGGCTTCAGTCTATACAGATAGGGATGAAAGGTGATTCCGATTCGGATCGGTTTCCCGGTGCTTTCTATCTCACAGACCAGGAGATTGCTGATTATTACTGGATGGTTGTGTTCATTCCTTCGATGATCGTTTTCGCGCTCTCGGCTGTGTATCTCGTTGCCGGTAAGAAATTGGATTTCTATGTTGCGTTAGGGTTTTGTATCTGATTGTTGTCAACTTGTCAAGAGATAGATGCACAAAGTTTGAAGATTATTATTGGTGTGTTTTGTTTCATTAAATAGATGAAGGTGTCTTATATGATTCTAAGTTTGATATTAAAAACATTTAAGGCTATAATATAATGATTGAGAGAATATTTTTGGCGTTTAAGGGTTTCAAGAATGGACCGCTGGAAATCTTTTTTAGAGAAGCGCTGTGGGAAGAGTTCAACTGTAGATTTTGCCTTTTATGCGGGAAGTGTAATTCACGATTGCCGTCAAACGTGAAATCTCTGGGGGGTTGATCAGAAAATAAACTTCTTATATCATCTCATGGTTAGAAGGAAATAACCTTTAAATTGAACTAAAATCATAAGAAATGGAATCAAGATGGTTCGTGTCAGTTGGAAAATAATATTGATAGCAGTCACTTTAACCCCTGCACTGTGCAGCCTCTTTAGGGTTTGCTTTAATTTCAACCTTGATTATTAGAGATAACTTAAATACAGTTTATAAAGATTAAGCAAACCTTACTGAGCAAACTGATTTTATGGAATTGAGTTAAGTTTTAAACACAAATTCTTAGAGTGTTAATAAAAGATTAAGAGATAGAGAAACAGAGGTCTTAGCTCACATGGGTGTTGGTGCCTGTTGAATTGAGACGTAAATACTTCAGTGCTGTTGGATTGTTCTCTCTATTGTGATATAGAAGGCAAATTATGTTGATGTTAGCATTAACTTGTCTGGTTTATGCTCACTAGTTTGAGGAGTATCTATGGGCATTGATGTAGCACATTGGTCATTTTCAGTACGTTTGATATGATCAATGGACCATTGTACTATTGTCTTTGATAATTGGAAGGTATGTCGGCATTCTAGAGGGAGTACTGGAGAAGTGGATCACTTGTTTTCAAATTTCTTCTGGCATTTTGTTAGAGTAATTTTACATTCTAAAATCTATCCACAATACAATTTTACAGTTTGATTCAAATTTCTTCTGGCATTTTGTTAGAGTAATTCTACATTCTAAAATCTTGGATCCACAACACAATTTTACAGTTTGATTCATGTAAGTCGATGCTTTCTGTTATAAACATAAGAAAGCTTTACAAATTTGGGAATCCAGTTGTTGCACATCAATTTATTTTCAGTTCAACTCCCAACCATTTCACTGAAATTTTAGATAATGCTACAGATCTCACCATGGGGACTCTTTTCACAGATTTGCTAAATGATGTGGATGTCAGTCAGAGATAACTATGTTTTGAAATATATTTCATTTCTATAGCATAAGTTTTTGCAGAACTTATGATCCCTTCTGCCTTTCTTTCGGAATTCACAATGTTGAACTTATATAGGTATTGCATTGCACAGCATCTTTATTATAATTCATCTATTCTTTGATTGTGGTATTATATTTAGGCTTAATTGCACATTTATCTGACAAACTAGGTCTTATTTTGTCCAAATATTTTAGATAAGGGATTAGGGATATATGAAGTACTTTTAAAAATTTAGTACTAATTTGATAAAATTTGAAGGATCTTGAAAGATAATAGATTAGGGGTTGAAGAGGTATAGTTTTGAGTTTTTTTGGTAAATCTGATGTTTTGGTTGGTGACTTTGAGCAAAAGACAATTTGTCCAATTCATTTTATTAAGATTTTGAGTAGAAAAGGAGCATTTGAGGGCTTCAGGTTATAAAAGAAGTTGACTGGGAAACAAATTTGCTTACTTTTAAAAAGGGTAAATTATTCAGTAGGTCCTAAGCTATAATTGCAAATTTCAGACAGACCTCTAAACTATTTTTTAATTGGGTCCCTAGTCTAAAAGTAGGTCAGTGGTTATTTTTTGGCCGGATAAATCCTCCACAAAATAACAATTTGTGCTGGTTTTAGAAACCCTAAGAATTCAATTGAAAACATTTACATGATCGAGGACCTAATTAAAAATAGTTTGGGGACCTAGTTGAAAATTCACAAATAGAGAGATTTAATTGGCTCCAACGAAATTAGGAGGACCAAAATCAGACATAGTTCAAACTGAAGGGGTGTCCAAACAAGGTTGGATAAATACCCAGTTGATCGTTCTTGGTTGCATTATTTTGTTTCGCATAAATTTCTGTTTTTGGGTTAAAATGACTTGTGTTATTAGTTCTGAAAGCTTAGTGCCATAATTACGGAGAATATATTTTTTGTGTTATGCCTTGTTTTTAATTATGACAATTGTTTTGCAGGCATGGCTGTTGCATATTCTGCTCCAACTAGGCATGGATGCTTGAAGGTGGTTGAAAATAACTTTTGTGCTTCAAGAAGAGGTATGATTTCTTCTATATCAATGGTCTTTTCCTCTGTGCCGCTCTCAAATTTTGGTGGATCTTATACTCGAGCATTTTACCAGCCCAAAATTGACTTAGTTTTTTGTTTTCTTTGGATAACCTACAGGTGGAGTACGATGTCTATCCATCTTAAACCTTATATTTGCAATCATCTTTGGTCTTCTTGCCTTGTTTCTTGGTTCAAGCCTCTTGACAATGGTGAGCAACTGTTCTAAACCTCTATTTTGGTGCTACGAAATTGCATCTTGGGGACTGGTTGTACTATATGGGGGCACTGCCTTCTTCTTGAGGAGAAAGGCTGTCACAATTCTTGATGAGGGAAATTTTAGTGGTCGAAGTCTAGGGCTGGAAATGAATCCCCTGGAAGTTACCCCAGAGGTGGAAAGGCGTGTCAATGAAGGGTTTAAAGCATGGATGGGTCCATCCCTTCTTTCTTCTGATGAAGAAGACGAAGCTGACAGCTATGACGAGGCACCTCGTTCAATACGTACTAACTCAGACTGGCAAAGAGTCTGAACTCGATAAATTCAGGGTAGACCTTCATATCATCTTTTCCAGCCTTCATGCCTTAAAGAATGCTGTATGGTGTGGAAATCAGTTTTGGACAAAAAATGTTTACATGTATCATATGACAAACAAATGTTGATTAAAGGAGTGTGGATTTGATGTTCAACTTTGAACTACGATTTCGTCTGGTCCATCTGTAGTTTAGTCTGTGAATAATTACTAAATTGGGAATGACCAGAAGCTTTGCCTTTCCTTTGGTGGACTACAAAATGTTTACTAAGCAGCTCCCTGATCTTCTCTATCGAGGCCTGCTTTTTTGTTTGATTGCAATTTTGTTTGTGTAATTTTAGTCTCAAATGAAATTGCTTTGCAAGAATGAAATCTGTGTAAAACCAACCCGAAGCATGAACATTTAAATGTATTCGGCTTAGAGACTTTATTTTTATAACTTTCATTACTATATAATACATTTGTCACATAAAATGAATTAACACATTTTTCATCTAAGGAAAAAAAAGTTAACTCTTAATATAAGTGGTCCGAGTCAAGTTCGTCAGCAGTTGGATATGCAGTTGTTTTGTACATTCTTTGAGTTATAACTTGTAAGAAGGGGAGAATTTGTGGCCACTCTTTCCTGAAAGATACAGGATACGGAAACTTCCCCTTTGGAGTTGAGGAAAAAAAGAATTTTGGAGATTAGTACAACTAGAAGATGCCAACGGTGAGGTTCTGGGTTGAGAAGATTAATGCTCAAACCGTAGTCAGAATCACATCATTTTCTGATATCTCTTTTTCTATCCTAGCTGCTAATGATGAATATTTTTGAACAGTTATACTTGCAGGTTAGTTGAGGATCAGCAAGATGTGACCCTGCTATCCACCGCCTAAAATCATCACGGATTAAACCTCAAAACGGAGACGTCCAAGCTACTAACGAGACTATACCGCGAAGGAGGTGGGTGATGGAATGATGCATGACCTGATCTGGTTAACTAAGAACCAATCTTGCTACGTGAATAGTTGAAAACTTACTAGTTATGTGATCTCCATAACATCCACGCAGTAATCATAAACTATAAGGTATGTTCAACTTCTCGCATTCCTAATAATCTTCTTCTCACCATGAAGGGTTACTTACCTAACTACCAGCACTTCAATTACCTGCTAGAAACCGCCGAGACGATAAGATAAATTATATCTTATTCAACTTTCTCCTTTTTATTTAATCTAAAATTTAGACGTGGTGTGAATTCCAGCATACTTTATAGTGAAAGAATTAAATACATTTTTAGTAGGAATAGGAGTGGTCATGGATTGAATTTTTCAATTTAAATTGAATTTTTCAAAATGTAATTTAAATCCAATGGATTGGATCTAAATTTCATATTCATTTTAACTAGATCAAATTTATTTTTATTTTCAAATCCATTTAAAGTGAATTAAATCTTAGATTAAATGCATTTTGTCAATTAGATTAAATTCATTTCTGGACACGGGCTAACATGGCTCGACTTGAATCTAAGTCGACTCGACTTGGCCCCAGACTGGCTAGACCTGGACCTGAGCCGACTCGGCTAGACCTGAACCCGGGTCGACTCTCACCGACCTGGACTCAGGCCAACTAAACTCGACCTATTATCAGGTCGGCTTAGCTCGACATAGGTCGAGACGACTCAACTTGATATGGGCCTAGGCCGATTTGACTCGACCTGAGCCCTGGTCGACTTGACTTCACATGGGCTTGGTTGAATCAACTCGACCTAATACAAGACCAACTCAACTCGACATGGGCCTGGGTCCACTCGACCCAACATGGGCTCGAGTTGACTGAACTTGACCTGGACCGACAACGACTCAACTCCACATGGGTCTGAGCCGATTCAACATGACATGAGCCCGGTCCGACTCGGTTAGACATGGGCCTGAGTTGACTCAACCCGACATGGGCTCGGGTTGACTCAACTCGATATGGGCCGACTCGACTTGACATGTGTCTGGATTAACTTGACTCGACTTGGGCCTAAGTCGACTCGGATCCAGGTGGACTCAACTCAATATGGACCCGGGTGGACTCAGCTTAACATAGGCTAAGGTCGACTCAACTCAACATGGGCTCGATGGGCCAACTCAACTCGACGTGGGCCCAGGCTGACTCAACTCGACCTGGACCTGGGTCAACTCGGCTTAACACGGGCCTGGATGGACTTAGGTTGATATGGGCTGACTCGACTCGACGTGGGCTCGGGCTAACTCAACTCGACCTGGGTTAACTCAGCTTAACACGAGCCTAGCTTGACATGGGCCCGGGTCGACTTGACTTGACATGGGGTCGGGTCGACTTGACTTGACATGGGGTCGGGTCGACTCAGCTCGACCTGATCCTGGTCTGACTCGACTCAGCTCGACCTGATCCTGGTCTGACTCGACTCAGCTCGACTTGGGCTCAATCTAGGCTGAGTTGACTCAACTTGACTTGAGCCCGGGTTGACTCGGCTGGACTTGGTTCGGTGTCATCTTGACTTGACCTTGGTCATAATGATTTGACTGGATCTAGGCCCGGGTCAACTCGGTTGGACCTTGGTATGGATCAACTTAGCTCGACTTATGCCCGAGCCAACTCAAATCCAATTAAAAATCTATTTTGGATAATTCAAAAATATATCCAATCTATATCAAATCCATATCCCATTAAATGGATTGGATTTGTGATAAATCCATTTAAATGGATTAAAAGTAAAGGTGGCCATGGATTGGACTTTTTCAAAATCCAATCTAGATCCAATAAAATGAATTGGATTTAAAATCGATATCTATTTTAACTAGATCAATATTCTTTGGATTTATTCAAATTTATTTAAAATATATTATATCTAAATTAAATCCACTTTGTCAATTAGATTAAATCCATTTCAATCTGGGCTTTGGCTGACTCAACTTAACATGGGCCCAGACCCACTCGGCTCAACATGGACTTTGACCCACACAGCTTGACATTGAAACTAGTCGACTTGACTCAATTTGGGTTTGGGTCGAGTTGGCTCTACATGGGTCGTGCCCACTTAACCTTGGCTCGGGGCGACTTAGCCTGACATGGGCCCGGGCCAGATAAACTCGACATCAGCCTCGGCTGACTCAACTCGACATGGGCTCGAGTTGACTCGGCTCGACATCGTCCCCGGCCGACTCGGCTCGGCATCAACTTGATATTGTACTCAACCGACTTGACTTGACATCGACTCAATATTGAGCACGGTCAACTCGTCTCGACATCGGCACGAGCCTACTCGGCTCAACATCGGCCTAGATCGACATCGACTTGGAACGACTTTGCTCGACATCGACACGAATTGACTCAGATCGACATGGTCTCAGGCCGACTTGGATTGACATGATCTTGGGCTGACTAGGCTCGACACCGGCCTGGGCTAACTCGTCTCAATATGGACCCGGAAGACTCGGCTCGGCATTGTCCCAGGATGACTTGGCTTGACATCACCTCGGGACAACTCAACTCGACATCATCCCAACCGACATATCGACATGGGTCCGGGTCGACTCAGCTCGAGATGGGCACGGAATGACTTGACTCTACTTTGACCCGGTCCGACGGCATGGGCCTGGGCCGACTTGGTTGGTCAACCTCTCTAGCTCACTCGGCTCGACATCGACTTGGACCGGCTTGGTGCAACATTGGCTTGACATCAACCCGGGCTGACTCGACTCGACTCGACATCGACTGGGCCGACTCAACTCGACATCGACTGGGCCGACTCAACTCGACATCGACCGAGACGACTTAACTCGACATCGGCTCGGTTCAACTAAGATATACATGGGACCGTTTCGACTTGGCTCAACATTGGACCACTTCGACTCGGCTCGACATTACCAGATCAACTCAGGTGGCGTGGGTTGAATCGTATTGACATGGTCCCGGGCTGACACGAATCGACATTGGTCAGAGTCGACTTTGCTCAACATGGGTCCGAGTCGACTAGGATCGATATGGACTTGGGTCAGCTTAGATCGACATGGGCCCGAGTCTATTCGACTCGACATGGAAGTTAGTCGACTCGGATTGAGCCTAGGCCGACTCGTCTCGTCTTGGGTCGGACAGACTCGACTTGACATCGGCCTGGGTCGACTCGGCTTAACAAAGGCCTTAGTTGACTTGGCTCAACATGGGCCCGGTGCTAACTCGACCATGTTCGGGTGCCTACTCAACTTGGGCTCTAGCCCACTCAGGTTGACTTGGGCACGGTTGACTCGGTTCGACTTTTGCCTAGGCTAACTTGGCTTACTTGGGTCCGGACATACTTAACTCGACTTTTGGCTGAAGTGACTCAACTTGACTTGGGCTTAGACCAACTCGGCTCGACAAGGGCCCGAGTCGACTCGGCTTGACATTGGCCCGATATCGTCCTCAACCGACTTGACTCGACATCGGGTCAATATAGTCCTCAGCCGAATAGGCTCGACATTGTCTCGGGCCTACTCGACTCGACATCGTCCCGAGTTGACTTGACTCGACATTGTCCTGGGCCAACTCGACATCGACCTAGGTTAACTCGGCTCGACATCGGCTCGTAGTGATTTGGCTCGACATTGACACGAGTTGACTTTAATCAACATCGTTCCGGGCCGACTCGGATCGACATTGTCATGGGACGACTTGACTTGACTTAGACCCGAACGGACTCGGCTCGACACAGGTCTGGGCTGACTCTGCTCGACTTGGACTCGGTTCAACTAGTCTCAGAACGAATCGGCTCGACATTGGCCCATGTTGACTTTGCTGGACATCGCCTCGGGATGACTCAACTCCACATCGTTCCAAGTCGACTCAACCCGACATGGGTCTGGGTTGACCCGGCTCGACATGCGCACTAAATGTCTCTGCTCTACTTGGGCCGGTTTGACTAGTCTCGACATGGGCCTGAAATGACTTAGCTCGATATAGGTCCAGGCCGACTAGGCTCGACATGGACGCGGACTTACTCGGCTCGGGCAAACTTGGCTCAACATCAACCTCCTGGGCCGACTCGCCTCGACATCAGCCTAGATCGACTCGGCTCGACATGGACGCATACCGATTTGGCTTGACATTGGCTCAACATTGGCTCGCTCGACATATTCCCGGATCGACTCGGCTTGACATCTGCCCGAGCCAACTCATCCGATAACTTCTTGGGCCGACTCAACTCAACATCGGCCCAGGTTGACTCTGATTCACATGGTCTCGGGCTGACTAGGATAGACATTGTTTTAGGCTGACTCAAATCCACATTGGTTCGGGCAGACTCTGTTCGACATCGGTCCGGGTCGACTCGTATCAACAAAAGCCTAGGTCGACTCAAATCGACATGGACACAGGTCGACTCGCATCAACATGAGCTTGGGTTGACTCGTCCCGACATGGGCTAGACCAACTCAAATCAACATCGACCTGGGCCGACTCGGCTTGACAAGGGCCAAAATCGACTTGGCTCAACATGGACCCAATGCTTACTTGACCTTGTCCAAGCTATGGCCCACTCAGGTTGACTTTGGTCTAGGTTGACTCGATTTGACTTTTGTCTGAACTGACTTGGTCGACTTTGGTCTAGACCAACTCGACTTGGGCCTGGACCAACTCGACTCGTCAAAATCTAATCCAAAATTTAATTTAGATAATCTAAATATGTATTGAATCTATACCAATCATATCCAATTAAATGAATTTAGAATTAAAATTTAAGATAAATTCATTAACTAAAAGTAATATTGATATGGATAATTA
>Ga0123341_1006337_pt1 | contig 10699 bp, 6 predicted proteins | sample Turbeapinknodule_FD_89959 | JGI IMG/M metagenome (GOLD analysis project Ga0123341, IMG submission 89959) | Root nodule microbial communities of legume samples collected from Mexico - Turtle bean Mexico pink nodule | ecosystem: Host-associated > Plants > Roots > Nodule | place: Mexico: Nepantla...
GGCGAAGGTGATGGTAGTGAAGATGGCAATGGCGAGGGTGGTGGAGGCGATTGTAACAGTGGAAGTGGCGGTGGTGCACTTGAATCTTTAGATGGTGGTGATGGTGGTGATGGACTTGAATATTTAGATGACGGTGATGGACTTAAATTTTTAGATGATGGCCGTGATGATGATGGACTTTTAGATGTCGGCGACGGCGATGGCGAGGTGGATGGAGGTTTTGAAGGAGGGGGCGGTGACGGTGGTGAGTCAGACGGAGGACTCTCTGGAGAATCTGAATCCGGGGAATCTGAATCCGGAGATTCTGAATCTGGGGAATCTGGAGAATCTGGAGAATCTGGAGACTCTGAATCCGGAGATTCTGAATCTGGAGACTCTGAATCCGGAGAATCAGAAGACTTTGGTGATGGAGCAGAATCCTTGTCTTGAAGATGTTTTTTTTTGTTTTTATCTTGCTTAGGTGAGGGAGAAGAAGAAGCATCGTCCATTTCGGTTTGTTTTGTACTCATCTTAATATCTATCTATCTATCTATCTATATACAATATGTGTGTGTATTTTCAGAATGGCAAGAAAATTGAAACCCCTTCTCTTCCCTTCTTCTCAGGAAAACGGAGGTGAAGTGAACGAAATCGAAACAGGTTCTGGAAAACCAAACTTAGGTTTTGAGAATACGAAGAGGAAACAAGAACATGGATTGTGCTATGGTGCAACATTGAAAGGTGAACCTGGATTCGTCGAACTGCGCAAGTTCTGCGAAGAATTGCCAGCTCGATGCAACGCATTGAGATGGATGAGAGAGAGAGAAAAATGTTGGCCATTAGAAAATCATCCATCATGAGCCCTACTATCTCTCTGTTGCATGGTTTTTTAGGAAAAGAGACAATTAGATTGTGTTGTTTCGTATTTACGTAGATTCTTGTTTCCGTGGTTCCATGTGTTTTTCTTCTCCCTCAATCTCGGGTTACCGCGCAATTTTAAATCACTTCATTCACATATCTCTTATTTGACTCCAGTCCATCAGCATTATAAACACAAATTTTGTATTCAATGTTTATCATTGCTGAAAAATATTAATAAAGCTCATTAAGTTTAGAGTGGAATGTGGCGGTTGATAAAATACTAAGCAATTCAAATAAGAACTATCGATTACATGATGCTCTAAATTCAAGTATATTCATTCTAGAAATCAACTTAAGCGTAACTTAATCTTATAAAATTGAATTTAAGATGAGGTTTGCACTTACAATATGAAATGTTTTTATTAAGTCAGTGTGGAATCTTTAACACATCTCCCTCGTGTCGAGACGGTCAACTCGTGCATAAGACTATATACTATGGGTGATCCAATAGTGACCTCATAAGCACAACAAACTCTCGTTAGAATATGCTTAAAATGGTTATGATGTCATATTATAGAAACAACTGAGATGAAAAAAAGAGAAAAAGGAAGACAAATGATATGAGAAATAATATTTCTTCTATTCTCTTTTTCTTACTTAAATCAAAGCAAAAAGTCTTAAATATATAAAAGTAGTACACTCATTTTAGGTCTAGTTAAAGAGACAAAATGTAAAATAAAGAGTCAATAAATGTTAGAATAAGAAAAGAAAACATGCTAGACATATATACAAAGAGAAACAACTGAGAGTTAGAAAAGATAAAATTAATTTTAACTTCCTTCTAGAAGTCTTGTATACGTATCCTTTGTTAGCCCTCGCAAGTTGGGAAACAAATATTGATGACCCAACTTGGAACAAATACTTTTGAAAGATTAAGGACTTAAGGCTTTAATATAAATGTCAGGCAATTGCTCTGTGGTATAAATGAGAAGCAAAAATGTATGAGACCCTTCTTCAATTATTCCCTAACAATGTGACAATTTATTTCAATGTGTTTTGTTCGAAACACTGGATTTGTTGCAATGTATCTTGTTGAGTCATTTTCGGAGAATAAAAGAGATTGTTGCTCAAAAGAAACTTTGAAATCTTGAAGAAGATAAGTTAGTCATTGAAGTTCACATGTAACAGTGTCGTTGCCCTGTATTCAGCTTCGTGGGAACTCTTTAATATTGTTCATTACTTCTTTGATTGCCAAGATATGAGGGAATTCCCAATATACACACTAAAACCAGTCACTGGTTGTCTTGAATCATTACAGGTGCCCCCATCACTATCATAAAAGGTTTTTGTAGCGTCCCGGGAGGTTGGTAGGAATTAGGCCAACCTGCTTAGCCAATCTTGCAATTAGGTCGACCGACTTGATGACCCATGACATGGTGGGTCAAGCTCAAATTTGTTAATACACGCCAAGGGGATTGGGAGAAGGAATCCACGTCAAGTCCAATCAACGTAACTTTCACATAGCTTGGCCATGAGCTGACACCTGAAGCAGAGTCCCAAAAAACTAAGCTTGGTTAGTGTTTGACTAATGTGTGCCACCAAGGAAGTTTGCTCGAAAACAAGTGTCAATGTGTATCGACGTGTGCCGACGTATGTTACCAAGGAAGTTCACTCGGAAACAAGTGTCAACGTGTGCCGACGTGCACCGACGTGTGTCGCCAAGGAACTTCGCTCAGAAAAGCAAGAAAGCGCTTAAGCCTTTGTGCCTCGTTGACTCCACTCAAGGCTGGGGGTTGTGTACTGTCCTGTATCTAGTAGGCATTTTGCCGAGCTCACTGAAGACCCATACGGGAAGAGCAACAACACGAGCTGCTGACATGGGCCATAAACTGACCTCACAGACCTAAAAGCAAAGCCATTTGGGCCTCAGCCCAGTACCACATGACACTAGCAATAAACGAACCGCTTAAGGAAAGCTTAACGTTTTTTCCTGCTCACACATGTCCCCGATAACGTAATAAATATTGATACCATGTCCCCGATAACGTAATAAATATTACCTTCAATATCCCTGATTATGTTGTTTACATGCTCCGATTTATATACATGATATTCAAATTTTATGGAAAGTTACCGTAATATGACACATTAACGCTTGGAAGAACCAGAGTAAAAGATCCAATCCCATGAAGGCTTATAAATATACAACTACTCATAGGGAGTAACTCAACTTGCATCTTTGCAGTATATTTCACTATATACACTATATTTTGTGTTCTCACTGACTTGACCCTCGGAGTGTAATCACAGATGGAGCCCCCTCGTCCCTAGAAGATCGGCTTGCTACAGCCCGGAGACAATTACTAACGCCTCATCCAGTTTGTCGACCGAGTAGCAGAAGGGAAACCGAGAAGAGCTCATTCGTACTCCGACCGACTTCGAGCCGGCGAAAACATTTGGCCCCACCGTGGGGTTGGGTAAAACTGTTCCCACAACCAACTTCATTACAGAGCAAGAACCAAAAACCAAGATCACGAGGACCAGACAAACACCGATGCCAGAGGGCGGAGAAGCGGTCACTCTACAACAAGTAGTAGAAGCCATGCAAATTTTGCAGCGCAAAAATGAAGAGTCAAGAAGGCAAGCTCAAAAGTTCCTGGAAGAGCAAGAACACCTCTGTGCGGAATCTCTGACTGAGCATCAAAGGCTAAGGGACGAATTCCTGGCTGAGCAGTAGAGGCTAAGGGATGACGCCGAGACCTTGAGGCAAATGATGGAGGAAGCCCCCAGAAGGAACAAAGACTTACAAAAAGTCAATGAAGATCTAAGGAGGACATTTCAAGAACAACCAAGACAGGTGTCTGACGGTTCAGCCGGAAGAAGGAGAAGGGCGGATCCCTGACCATTCAACTAGGCCATCATGGATGAGCCCATCCCGCAGCCCACTGTAATGCCCAAAATGCCCCCTTCTCGGGGATTGAAGATCCGGAAACCCACCTCAAGGTTTTCCAAGCCCAGATGCTGATTTCAAGGGGCTCGAACGCGATTAGGTGCAAAATGTTGCTAGCAACTTTTACTGGAATGGCCTTGAGATGGTTTAGTAGAGTCCTGGACGGAGCGATAAACTCATTCTAGGAGTTTTCCCAGTTGTTCGAGGAGCAATTCACGGCCAACATCGTTAGACCACCGAGGATTTCCAACCTTTTTTACATCAAGCAGAAGGAGGGTGAGTCGCTCAAGAAGTAGCTAAACCGTTTTTACAAAGTATCAGTATGCTTCCAGAACCCTTAGGACGATATGGTGGTGGACGCGTTCGTAAAAGGTTTGCGGGCGAATCCTTTCAGCGACTCCCTACTCAGAGAGAGACCGATGTCAATGACGGAAGTCAAGAAACGAGTCTCAATTCACACAATAACCGAAGAGGCCATCCGACAAAAGAAGTCGAATGAGTAGCAAAACGAAGGGAGATACAAGGAGCGGATTCGAGAAGCTCAACCGAGATTGACCGAGACAACTGTCAAGCAGTTAGATAATAGGTACGTGCCCTATGTGGCCCAAAAGGAGGACAGACGAAGAGATACACCGCGATTACCACCGCCTCCACCCTCCCTACCATAGACAGTGAAATCATCCCACGGACTTGGAATGCTTCAAATCGAAAATTTACTTCAGTTAATTGTTTAATGTTTTCCATCTATATATACTCTTGTAATAGCAGTTCGACACTCTTTTCTCTTGAGTTTTTTGGAATTTTTCTCAAGGGTTTTTAATTAGGTTGTCTTTCTCCTAATAAAAGTTGTTTGTTTTCCAAATTTTGGCAGATATCTTAACAAACCAGAGTTTCTTAATCTGGTCACTACAATAACGAACTTGAGTAGTTCGGTCAACACCAAACCAGAGCTTTTAAATCTGGTCACTACAATAACGAACCTGAGCATTTTGATCAACACTAAACCAGAGCTTTTAAATCTGGTCACTACAATAACAAACCTGAGCAGTTCGATTGGCACCAAGCCAAAGTTTCTTAATCTGGTCACTATAATAACGAACATGAGCAGTTCGGTGGGCAACAAACCAGAGTTTCTTAATCTGGTCACTACAATAATGAACCTGAGCAGTTCGGTCGACACTAAACCAGAGATTTTAAACCTGGTCACTACAATAATAAGCCTGAGCAATTTGGTCAACACCAAGCCAGAGTTTCATAATCTGATCACTACAATAACGAATCTGAGCAGTTTGGTTGACACCAACCCAAAGTTTTAAATCTAGTTGCCATTATTTCGAACTTGAGTAGTTCGATAAAAAAAAACCTAGAGTTTTAAATTTGGTTGTCTCCGCTCGGACCCGAGAAGCCCGCGATCAACAAACAACTTGGAACAAAAACTAATTGCCCCTACATCAGATTCGGGAGTCCGCGATCAACAGTAGCTTCGAAGCAACTTAGAATCAGCTCAGAACCAAACTACCCGACCGAACCCACACCCTTGTCAAAGGATAGGCCATTTATTTCTTAAAAATATAATATTTTTCAAAGGTAGATACAACAAGCGGTCGAGCTTAACCGCAAACGACTTCGACAAATGCTTGCACACATGTGTCAACCAAAGTTTAGGTTTGATTTTTAACTTGACCTTCCTCACATAAAAACTTATACTACTCTTCAAGGAAAATGTATCGGTCGGACTTAGCCACAAATGTTTTTGACAATCCTTTCACCTCGATTGCTCGGCTCAAGGCTGGCGGGTTGTGTACCGTCACAAAAGTGCTAGGGATATGGCAGATCAAACCCACCGACCTATTATGCTCCTATGTAGAGGTGAAATACAAGCATCCGCGTACCATCCCAGGGGGTTGGTAGGACTTGGGCTGAGTTGCTTAGTTTATCTTGTCGCTCATTGGACCGACCGATTTGATGGCCAAACAGAACAATGGGAATCAGCCTTTGCGCCTAGGGAGCTCGGCTCAAGGCTGGGGGGTTTTGTAGCGTCTCGAGAGGTTGGTAGGAATTAGGCCAACCTGCTTAGCCAATCTTGCAACTAGGTCGACCGACCTGATGACCCAAGACATGGTGGGATTGGGAGAACGAATCCACGTCGGCTCAACATTTTTAATACGTGCCAAGGGGATTGGGAGAAGGAATCCAAGTCAAGGTCGATTAGCGTAACTTTAACATAGCTTGGCCATGAGCTGACACCTGAAGTAGAGTCCCAAGAAACTAAGCTTGGTCAGTGTTTGACTGATGTGTGCCACCAAGGAAGTTGGCTCGGAAACAAGTGTCGATGTCCATCGACGTGTGACGAAGTATGTTGACGTGTGCCGACGTATGTTGCCATGGAAGTTCGCTCGAAAACGAGTGTCAACATGTATCGACGTGTGTTGGCATATGCCGATGCACGTCGCCAAGGAAGTTCGCTCGGAAACGTGTGTCAACTAGTGCCGACGTATGCCGACGTGCGTTGACGTGCATCGATGTGTGTCGCCAAGGAAGTTCGCTCGAAAAAGCAAAAAAGGACTTAAGCCTTTGCGCCTCGTTGACTCGACTCAAGGCTGGGGGGTTGTGTATCGTCCTGTATTTGGTAGGCATTTTTTCGAGCTCACTGAAGGCCCATACAGGAAGAGCAACAACACGAGCTGCTGACATGGGCCATAAGCCGACCTCACAGACCTAAAAGCACGACCATTTGGGTCTCAACCCAGTACCACATGACACTAGCAATAAACGACCCGCTTAAGGAAAGATATTTGGATGTTGTTTTTGGTAGTAAGATGTTTGTGTATCACTAATACAAATTTGGTTAATGTAAGTATATTTTCCTTAACTTTTAATAAATTTGAATATGTTCAATACATTATTCTAAACCCTTTTAAGTGTTCAAGGTATTTTGCATCGCCTCAACACTAATAGGAAAAATGTCTATGTATATACATCCATTAACTATTGACCACATTATCATTCAAATTATTAAGAATAAAATTAGAGAAATTAAAACTTATTTATAGATACATTTTAAATTAGAGGGGGAAATGTGGATTTAGCATCTTACTTTCATAAATATACATTGTTTAGTTGTTATTAATATTATTTTAACTTATAAGTGTCCCTAATAGCTTATAATTAATAATATACTTACTATGTTATATAATTTAATAATAATAAATTTAATGATTACAGTTCTAATGTACATTTTCACAACAGAGCAATGAAAGCATTTGAAGTTGCAAGACTTCCACAAGTGTTTAGGAAGAAGCTAAATTAAATTACACAAGTTATTATAACTTGTTTTATTCATATTCAAATGTAATATATAAAAATAAAATTTATATTATCATTATTTGTATTTAATTTGTATGCTCAAATCAATTGAGGGAGTTGAGTGTGTATTAATGTGTTGAGACAGATACAATCATATTTTTAAACATTTGTGATTTATGGAGAGAGTTAATATACAATTAACTAAATTTAAATGTTGACTATGAATTAGGTGCTATGAATTAATCTCTCGACTAAAGATCAACTTTCATAAATCAAGACTAGCAGGTATTACTGTTGACAGGAGCAACCTTGAAATTTATGCAAAATCTCTAAATTGTTTTCCTATGAAGATCCCTTTTAAATACTTGGGGCTAGAAATAGGGGGCAACCCAAGGAAGAAGCGATTTTGGGAACCAGTTGTCAACAAGATAAGTATTAGACTGAGTACTTGGAGAGGTAGACATCTTTCTCTGGCCGGTAGACAAACCACTATTTGGAGGATCCTATTAGATAGAGTTCCAACAAGAATTAATTTTATTCGAAGAGGTGTGTGAGTTAGCTCCCCAGTTTGTGCGTTATGCCAAGCTTCGGAAGAAATGGCAACACATTTGTTCTTCGACTGTACTTTTGCCCAAAGACTATGGTCACTATGTTTTAGATGGATTTGTATTGTTTTAGCACAACATAATGACCTGAAATATCACTTTGAGAATTTTCACTTAGTGCATCTCACTTGTAAGCAGAATCCAGTATGGAAAGGTATGTAGGTGGCTATTGTAAGGTGTATTTGGGAACATAGAAACGCGGTTATCTTTAAACAAGGGGTTCCAGATGCTGAAGAAATCTTTCACTCAACCCAATTGCTATCTTGGTTATGGCAGAAATATAGGGTAAAATCCTATAATTATGCTTTTTCATATTGGCTTATGTATCCTAACCAATGCTTAAGTAGCAACGGCTGATAAGAAGCATTAGAGGAGTTGGTTGGTGTTATTGGGGGAGATGTTTGTGCGTGTTTGGGGTCAAGCTGGTGTTTTTTCACAGCAGGGGAAGTGTTATGGTGTTGCTGTTGTTAAGTTTCTCCAATACTTATGTGTGTTCTCTTTTGCATAAGTAAACAAACCAACACAAACTAAGCATAAAAAAAGTAGTTGTTGGATCAATCTGTGTATTGGAGAAGGGTATTTCCCCTCTTTAGATCGTTTTGTTATTGGGAACTATGTGGAAGGGGGCTTCTGTTGAGGGTGTGGAGATAGCTATTGGATGCTGCTGGGGAGGATGATGTAGCAGGGAAATCAGTGGCAATGTAGACTTTTGACTATGATGCCTTTAAGCTTGGCTTCCAATGCATCACTCAAGGGGTTTAATATGGGCTTTGAACTAAGCTTCAAGGAAGCAGTCACCTTATGATAGAATGAATATAGGGAGATCGGTGGTGGCTATTAGAGTTAGATGGTTCTTGGACAACTTGTTGTGTTTGTGGTTTAGATTGGTCATAATACCTGGTGCTTTTGTCATACTGCTCTTTTCCAATTTATGCAGTTGTAAGATAGGCTGGTTGATGTTGTTGTTTGGAGGTGAAGATTTTTTGGTTTCTAATTGGTAGATGCAGGGTAGACTCAATCATGTGCAACGACTGTTTTACCTATGTCTGGAGCTCCAAATGGTGCACCTGAAGGTGTTGTTGACAGGTAAAATCAGGTTGTTTAGTTGCTTTGTTAGGTTGTAGGATTTCTGGTTCTGTTTTAGTTTGGTGTAAAATAGGGAGCAACAACTTTTTTAGTTGTTTAGCGTTTGGGTATGTTGTAAGTTGTGAGCCCAGTGTTGGACTTGGTTGGGCTTTTTTTATGTTAGGTGTGCAGGAGTGCCTCTGTAGCATTTATATACGGGTTAAGACATTCCTGAAGAGATCCCTTTTAATTCAATTAATTATTTGCTGATAAAAAAAACTAAATTTAAATGTGAAGTTTAATTTATTAATCAAATAAATTTTTGATTATGTAAATATTTAGTGATTTATCTCCACTAGACAATGAAGTATTACAAGAAAATAAAAAACAATAAATGTAATTTCTTTTAAGTAGTTAAGTAATCATGATAGGATCAAAATTTTGTAGTTAATAATCGTTTTGTAGTTAAACAACATAAACTTTTTAGTACAGTTTAGAACTGTTTTTATATACATCATTACAAAATTATTTGAAAATCTATGTGGAAATCTTGTTTGTGAAACAAGTAAGAAAATGATTAAATGAAACATTTTAAAAAATATTTTTTATATCAGTTACATCTTTTATAGAAATTAACACTTTTTAAGTCGGTTATAGATGTAGAATTGTCAAAGAAAGTAGAATTTTTATTACATTTATTCATTTGATCTTTCTATGTCACCTACATTTAGCTCATCAAAGTAACACATCAAAGACAAATTCAAAGTAAATTTATATTAATTTCATCCATATTTTTTAAGTTATATTCAATTATTTCTTAAGTCACTAATCAAAATTAATTTCAACATAAATACATAAATCACCTTTGATTATCTTTTCTCTCTAAAATTGAAAATTCTCTCGAGTATTTTAAATTTCAATCCAAAATGAAGAATGCAAAGTTTTTACAATACTCTTAATAAAAACTTGATTACACAAAAAAAAAAACTAAAATAAAGTGTTATATCACAAGAGCAAACACTTTGTAGTTTGGTGTTTGCTCTTGTAGCATCTTCATCTTTATATAGGCCTTTTAGAGAAGTGATTCATTAGGTAAATTCTTCCTGTGTTTGATAATGTAATCATGAACACTTTGCACAAAATATTTTTGATATTTGATGTTCATTGATATAAATCCAAGAATGCATAGTTGCATTTCCTTTTTCTATTCTCCAGCCGTAACTAAACATAACAGAAAAAACATATGAAAGATAAAATACATAGATTATGTTAGATTTCATATTATTTACACCCTTGAATTATTTTATCATCAATTGATTCTTAAATATCTACGAAAATCTCTTATTTTCTCCTTTATATAATTAGGCGTTAAACCCTATTTATATATAAAACATAATATTAGAATAAAAACATGTTTAAAAAAACATATTTAAAAGTATATGCTAATTTGAGCACATAAAACATATTTAAAAGTATATGCTAATTTTATATATAAAACATAAATTACTATGGTTTTGATTACACACTTTACTTATTATAAGATCATCTTGTACATTATATGAACAATTAGAAAACTAATGCATGTGTAAGTGAATCTTTACTTCATAGAATATACAATAGAAAAAGGTTAAAACATAATTCAATTTAGTAGTTTGTATTTGTTGACCTCAAAATTTTAGATTGAAAAATATTCTGGAAATATTGTAGTAGTTCTATATGATTATTATTAGATAGTAACGTAGGAGTGAGAATTTTTAGTTTAAAGGCGTTTTAATATTTATTACATGAATCGATCCTAAAATCACGGTATGTGTTAAGAACGAGTCTTCCAACGACCACTCATTAACCGTTTTGCACGGAATTCTTTTTTGCTTTTCTTGTCTGGTGGTGAATGATTCTTCTAATTCTCAAGAGTTTTTGTTAAGATTAAAGA
>Ga0123341_1006339_pt1 | contig 10699 bp, 10 predicted proteins | sample Turbeapinknodule_FD_89959 | JGI IMG/M metagenome (GOLD analysis project Ga0123341, IMG submission 89959) | Root nodule microbial communities of legume samples collected from Mexico - Turtle bean Mexico pink nodule | ecosystem: Host-associated > Plants > Roots > Nodule | place: Mexico: Nepantla...
AAATATAACTTCTTTAATTTATAAATAAAATATATTTATTAGTTTTAAACATATTTTTAAGTCTTTATTTTTAACTATACAGTTTATTACTAAAAGTGAAAATATTAATTATTATGATTAAGACAATCATAATTAATTGTTTTAGGCACATGATTCAATTATATAATACTTTTATTATTTAAAGTAGATAAGATAATTATTTCCCTTTTACTTGTTAATTAAATATTAATATCATGGCATTATTTAATCTAATTAAAGTTTACTTAAATCTTATAATTTACTTTCTATATACTAACTTTTATATTATAATATTAAATTAAAAGAAAACAATATATTTTAGAAGTTTTTCAATTCAATAACTGAACTCGCCGCAGATTAATTGGATAGAATTGCTAAATAAAAGAGCCACATTCTCCCTGCACCTTATCAATTCAAATTGGCAGCCGATCGCAGATTTGAAAAAGATAAAATTGCCCTTAATGAATTTTAGATTAGGTCATGTGCACCCAACCTTGAGCTGCTCAGAGTCATATGCATCCAATCCACAATCACAAGTGATTTGCACCATCTTCCTCTTCATTTTCGCAGGAAACCACAACGCAACCACTCACGGCGAAGGAGCCCTTGAACGGAGAGGAACCCCGGAGTGAACGTCGGAGAAGACAAGGTAAGACTTCCAGATATTTTTATTCGGATTTGTAGTTTGCCTTGCGGATAAATTTATGCGCAATCATAGTGTGTGCCTTCCGGATATTTTTGTGCGGAAGTCATATTTGACTTGCGGATATTTTTATCCGGTATGTTTAAATAGTCAACTATTCCGGATATGGATATCCATAATTCAAAAAACAACTATGGATATGGATATCCATAATTCAAAATACAACTATTGATATGGATATCCATAATTCAAAATACAATTATAGATAATTATATCCGTAATGCAGTGATATGGTGCAGAAAATGTTACTGACTCACGGACGCTTACATCCATAACGTTAAAAGAAGACTTTCGGATATCGGTATTCGTCACTACCTGAGCTCAAACAAAATGCGATAAAGAAGCTTAAATCGGTTCTTACCTCACAACAATGTCAAAGTGTAAACGATCCCGTCCACCACCATTATAAATCCACCTCCTACGCAACTCAAAGCACCACCAAAGAAGAAAACCAACTCAAAGCACCACCGTCACAGCTTTTCCAAAGAAACCTTCACAGCTTTTCAAACTAAAGAAGACAAGGGCATAGTTGGATTTTGAAAATTTTGACGGGTGCAGGAAGCAAATGATCGGGTGCAGGAAATAATTGCCAATAAAAGATAAGTTAAGCCCAACCCTTTTAGCACCGAACCATGGCTGCTTCTTCCTGCAACTCCAGATGTTCCTGTGGCACCCCATTATAAATGTGAAAATATGGTTTTGCCCTTCAGTAAAAAAAAAAAAACCATAAAATCCCAAACAGCTTTTCACCTTCTTTCTTCTTTCTCAGCGCCAGAGCCCCCATGCATCCCAACACCCCAAGTCACTCCAACAATCATTTGAACTCATTCATATTTTATTCACATTTTGGAAGGATTTCGAAGTTTTTTTTTTAATCTTAGTGGAAAAGATGATTTTTTTTAGTTGTATTCTACTATTCTTGTCAAGTGGTTTGTTACTATGCCTTTCACCATTTTATTTTTTGTATTTTCTAAACATTCCAAAACATGTATATTGGAAGTCATTTTGTATCCAAAATTGTTAACTGGATTTGGACAAATCCAGAAGTAATTTTTCAAAAAAACCAGAAGCTACTTCCGAATACAGTATTAACTTCCAATTTATATAATCCTATATTTTGTTTGAAAAATTACATTCAAATCCAATACTAACTTTCGATTTATGTAATCCGAAAATTTACCATATTACACAATCCAAAATACATACAAATTCACACCTCCTTCAAACATTTACCTTATTTACAAAAGGGTAATTCTGGAATTATAAAAGTTATGGGGTGTACAAGAACATATGGAGGTGCGGGAAGAAGCAGTCCGGAACTATTTGAATAGGTTTCTGAGTTATAGAGCCTCTACTAAAGTGTTATTGAATTTCTTTTTGCCACCCTATCTATTCTGAAATCTAAAAATACAATTACAAAAATCCAACCCCAAATAGTTAAGATTTTGGGGTTCTGAGTCTGAGTTTGACATTTTGCCAACTCCACTGTTCAATTAATCTGCCACTTGTTCACCACATATCCCAAACCTAGTTTATTTTATATACAACAATTCAACAGTAATTTACACACAATTCCTGTGTCTATCTTTTTCTATCATTAAAACATATAATGAATTATGTGTAGAAAGGTGGTAGATAAACAGAAAAAAAATGTACAAATTGTTTCCATAAACTGTTGTAAATATAACATTTCTAAAAAATAAACAGTGAAGGGGTTACTTCAAAGCACAGTTGTCAAATAGTTCTGTTATAGGTACAGGATATTTTGCAGTTCTCATAATGTTACTTTGGCATTAAACACAAACCAGAGTTAGACACGCAACTTAAAGAGACCAAAGGAGTGTGTTAACATTAGCCATTCTTTGGAAAGGCACATCCAATCTCATTCAAAGGTACTTGATGGATGAACCTTGTACTGTTGTTGTACAGTGATCAACATACACAATAGTGGATTTGGTAGAGAGGTTAAGACATAACATTCAATGCATGGAGCATTCAACATTAGATTAGATACATGATATGGGGGAACGCAATCAATGTACGTACCCCCCATAGCTAATTCGTTATCCTAAACAAAAGACTGAAACCTCTAGTTTGTTTGAACTACAGATTGATTAAGAACACTACCAAAATATTTTAAAAGACCAAAATAATGTATACATGTTGAGATATCCAGTGCTCCAATAGACTGGGAAAAGGAAGAGCAAAGTTTTCCAAAGTACTGGCAACTATATAAGGTAACTGTTATTGTACAAAAGAAAAAAGATTGTCTCCATAAAATTTTACCTGCACCCTTTTCCTTCATCAGGTGAATTCACCATCATGAAATCTTTAGTCAGATCACTAGCTACCCTGGAAGAAAATAGAAGATATTATTAGCATATGCCACTAAGCTGCTACTATGCCAGAAGATAAATTGAAGATCGTGGGAGATGTAATGCAGTACCTCGTGAAATTTGATAAAGTCAATTGAAAGGCCCCTCCCAAATTTTAACAAATGACAACAACCAATTGAGGAAAAGAAATGAACTACAGTATGAAAACACTTAGCCAGCGACCTTGATTGCTCCCAATTCATCAATTTTTGAGCTCTTGTGCTGCAATGAAATTAAGAAATTTAATAGAGAAGTTCACGTAAGATTGGACATGATCAACCACAAAGAGGAGATGGACATTTCAGAAATGTACAGAAAAGAAAGAGAGAAAAATTAAGGTTGAAAGCTTAATCTCCAGACAAAGTGCTTTCCTTTATTACCTTACTCCTTTTGTGTTTGTGCACATCATTAACATCATCATCCCCATCATGCTTCCTTTTCTGAAATATAATGAGTTAAAAAAAGATTAATAAATACAACCAAGTGTTTGCAAAATGTCCAGATACAATGTGGAGCAAAGCCCCTTTTGAAATGCTAACATCAATTGAGACAGACGTCCATAATCAGATCTTAAATCACAAAACAAATGAATACCACTTCATCATCAGCACAATGAAAATTTGTTGAGTTAATTTGCAAGGTTATGGAAGGACTTTTAGAACAATTTTTACTCTCAATGTGAACACAACATAGATGAAGCCATCTAAAATTTCTCAACCTTTTCATGGTGTTTCTTTGAGTGATCAGCACTGGAATCACGATGTCCACTTTTATCTTTCTTCTTGTCCCTATCCTTGTCCTTGTCCTTGTCTTTGCTTCGGTCTTTATGACGATGCTTGTGCTTCTTATGCTCCTTGTCCTTATCTTTGTCCTTGTCTTTGTGCTTTTTATGCTTCTTCTCCTTGTCTTTGTTCTCACTTTTTGATTTCCCTGAAATAGTTGGAATCCCTTTCTCTGCCTATTAGGGGGGGAAACAAGGAATGAGTGCATGTATATGTCAAAAAAAGGACAAATTCAACCGTTTTTTAGAAGGAAAAATGATACCATATCAATTAATTTTATGCAAAAAACGCAAATTAAGTACTATAAAAATCAAAGAAAACTTCTTACAGCGGGCAAGTCAACGGGAGCTGTTTCCCTTAGTTGAAAAGCCTCCTTGAGAACATCTAGGTCAAAAGGCTGCATACGAGCATTTGTATCTCTAAAGGAAGATGTATACTGAATAAGTTGATCCAATTGCATCCCATCTCCTTTTCTTATATCTGTGTCTCCTACTACATTGTGAAGGTAGTGTGTGTCTGCAATTGACACAGGGAGAGGCCTCTTGCAGAAAAACTCATAGTGAGGTAGTAATTTGAAATGACTTATAAGATCCACAGCACCTGTCAATTCCCTTGGTCCTAATGGTTCAAAAGACACAGTATTATAGGACAAAAATAAACATGTGAAAGCTAGGTAAAATTTGAAAAAGGGATGCTTGCAGGGTAATTTTTGTAATACAGCGGCTCAATTCCTGAACAGATGTTTAGAGCATTTTATATCCAGACTTTCCAATTTCTTTTCATCGAATAAATTCAGCCATAAAACAGTAAATAAACCCATTTGAGCACTTACAAAAAAACATGGCAAATTATGAGTTCCTGTAAACATAACACGTTTTGGGTACACAGATCCAAAGTTGAAAAATAGAGTAGAAGAGTTTATCTTGGGAAAAAATATATAATCAATGTACATGTTGATATCAGTTTTTATGCTATACGAGAAAAACTTCGGACAGATATATGTCCATTGCCAATAGTATAATACCAAAAAGAAAAGCATACACCAATTTCACAAAATTTGAAGATGAAAATAATTCATCCTCATACTATCCTTTAGCTGAACAACAAATCAGCCATCTCCTCAGTCTGATTACTTAATATATTTTCCCCTTTCCTTTCAATTTTTAAAAACTGCCAACAAACACTAATTGACAAAATAAAAATTCTGCTAAAAGGGCAAATGAATAGTGTTCAAAGTTAAAAATACTGACTGATTAAAATTTTACTTAAGTATCACCAAATGGATAATTCTTACACCCAATGTTATGTCAATTGGGTCTGCTTGGATAAACTTCTTCATAAGAATTTCTAGGAGAAGAAAATAAAAAGGAAAAGTGAAATAGACTTCCCTATAAGTTAAAACTAATTTATGCATGAGTTAAAAATCATCTTTTAGAGAATCTAATATGAGAGAACTGATGCATAATTAGCATACGCATATGAAAATTTTAGCTGGAGAAGCTCATTTAATTTTTTCTTCATATTTTTCTTTCTTAGAAGTGTTTCTGGAGAAGTCCACCCAAACAAACCCATAATAATACAATATTAGACAACAAACAAAGATTTGTATAAAATAATATAAGGAATAACACTAATGTAACAAGCTTTTTACCTCCTCCAAACTTTTTGCCTTCAGGATCCATAATTCAATCTTGCATGAGTTGTTGAACCATTACCAACTGCAATTTATTATATGACACAAGGTATCTCATCCATAAATGTCAAAATAGGTTTCAATTGCAAGATATCAAAATGAATACAGGTTCTGCATACAAGGGTAGACATTTTTTGATAAAAAGGTATAGAATTGTATTAAAGGGAAAACAAGGGAAGTAAATAAGAGGGAGAATAATGTATCCACAGAATCATTTAAAAAAGAGTAAATTACACTAACTACTAAAGTTTCATGAAATTACTCAAACTCTCCATGTTTTTTTTTTTTAACATTTACAACAGCCTCCCTCTATGGAGGAACAAAGTGAAATGTTCTTTAAAGAATTAAAAAAGGGGGTTAGTCTCATGTATAAGGAGTATCAGGGAAGTGACACATCTTTCATTGATAATGTTTTTGACTTGAAGGTAGAGATTATGGGAGTCATGTTGGCAATTGAGTTAGTCGTGGTGAAAGGGTGGCTATCCATTTGGTTGGAAATGGATTCTATGCTGATGGTTGAAGCCTTCAAGAAACCTGCTAGGAGAAGATGGAATTGTTCTTAACTATTTGTACTATTTTAAATTTTTTACATCTCATGTATACAGAGAAGGTAAGAAGTGTGATGACAAACTAGCAAATTTAGGGATTGATTCTAGGACAGATTTTGTTTGGTTTGAAGACTTGCTCACTTGTACTAGGCAATATTTCTTTAGAAACCAGTTTGGACTTTTCGAATTTAGATTTCCATGATTGTAACCTGATTGTAACCTAGAACCATCTTTCTTTTTAAGAATACCATTCTCTATAAGAGTAGATGATTGGTGAACTTTGAGGTGCCAACCTGGTTAGGATATCAAAGTTTCATAATGATGCCTAGAAGAGAACAACCTTTTACGAAAAAACAAATTAGGAGGTTAGTGTAGGGAAAAAAGAAAATTAGGGGGAGTTTTTATAATTTCACAAAACCTTAATGATAGTCAGTGTAATTTACTCTTAAAAAAAAGCACAAAATGAAAAAGAAGAAAACTAAAAGTGCAACAAAGTCACTGCATCTCTCTACAAAAACACTGTGGGATTTTATATTTGTAATGGGAAGTAAGTGGCCATTAGCAGAATCACTCATAACATGGTTATAATCTAAAATGATCTGTAGGATCCAGAGTTGTCATTTCAGTTAGAACAGAGTAACTATTCTTTCTTGTATCATATCCAAAGTCCGTGTTTTCATGGCCAAAAGTGACATTGAAACTGTCCAACCATCATCCATGCAGTACCAAAACGAATTATGTATGTCTATGGAGAGGTGATCAACCATGAATTCTGCTGGATATCATACCATCACAGCACTCTAAAACAGTTAGCAAAAACTAAAAAAGTGTTGCAACTTGTAAATATCATAAAGTAAAAGCATGTGTCTCTTCATATATCCTCAGTAACATTCACCACATTCACAGGCATACCACCAAACAAATTTATAAAAATCACTCTGCCTCAAATTATCTTCTGCTAAAGTACTGTGTGTATCTAAGACATTTGAGAAGCCACAGTATTCCAACAAAACATCATTTTACATACAAAACCTAATACTTAAAATAAGACTGAGAAAAACCCTGCCCCAAGTCTATTTGGAATGGAATATTCTACACCAACATCTATTAAATATTAATGCGATTTAAAGACTTTCCAGGCTTGCAAGAGATTTCACCAAGCTTTCCCACAAAATACCATTTAACCTAGTAAAAAACCCTAAGATAAGAGTACACCGTCAATTGACAACAAGTAAAGATCATTCTATGCCCAGTCAAAAATCAGCACATAGAAAATGCACTCATATAATTTGTTCTCTTTGTTAGTTCATTTTCCCTATTTCCATATCGCACACAAAATCATTATCCAATTAGGGATTTTTTAAAAATTTCAAGGCAAAGAGAAATCTCGTCTTTACTCATACCTCCCATCCCCCAAATGTCATTCTGAGGGCATAAATAAGTTTTTCAGAGTGGCGCTACACCGCTATTTGAAAGCACACAGATAATCCAAATTTTGTAGCAGCCCTTGACTGCTCTGCAACACTATTGACAACTATCTAAAAGAACAAAAAACTATGCAACTGAAAGTAACTTATATATTACAGATATATTCACTTGGATACTAAGCTCATTTATAATCCAATTCTGAAATGAAGGAAAAACAACGAATTGTTAAATACTAAACTAGGGTTTTCTAGAAAGCTGCACTTGAGTATCCAAATGAGTAGCTGGTATTTCAAAGATAATATGCAGATATCTCATTTGCTCATTACATAGAAATAAATAACCTTAAAACTGCTGTTATCAATCTCATTGCACAAAAACTTTGAAAATGCAATAGCGATGATGACCGTTATTTTAAATATTATTATTATAGTATTATAGTATAATATAAAGCAAATAATTAATACTACACATCTATATAGTCAAAATCAAAACAAAACAAAAAAACTAAAACTGAAGAAATTTGCGGTAAATAATAAGTAACAGTTTACACACACAATCACCGTCAATCTGGGAGCAACAACACAGTAATGACTTAAAAAGAAGTAAATATGATGGTGAAAAATAATAAGAGAACATAACAAATTTGATAAAAAAAATTAGGAAAATGTGAATTGGGAAATCTATACGAAGAAGAAACACATGGGATAGAAAATAGTCATGTAAAGTGTTAAGGAATACATGTCAAAACAGAAGTAACTTTTTGTGGAATATTTTACACCGGAAAAGAATAACAAATGTTGATGTTCCAGGTTAAAAATTGGTTATTTTGGTAGTGCCACTACATCATGTGAAAAGCCATTATCTTGGCCTTTATAATCACATAACAACCCAAGGCTGCTCCATTCCACCATCCCACTAAAGGGACACTATATTGGACTATTAACTACCATACTTAAAACATAGATAATTGGCTGTAATTACTTTAATTCCACTTGTACTAATAACTCAAATTGGCTATTTTGGCAGCGCCAGTTATAACGCGCCAAAAGCCGTTATCTTGGTCGCACTATTTTAGCGCAGAAAGCCGTTATTTTTGTCATTATAGCTGTTATTGAAAACCACTTTGCTATTTGAATCCCATAGCAACCCAAGGCTGCTTCACTTCACATCCCACTATGGTGGCCTATGAACTACTATGCTTAAAACTTAGATGATTAGCTAAATTACTTTAATTTAGCTTATACTAGCAACTCAAATTAGCAATTTTCTTTTCTATTTTTTGTAGCTGACCTGAAAACTTGATTGGTTAGGCTTTGAAAAGATTAAGGTTCTCCTTTCAGAAAAGGGGAAGCTCAACCATGACCGGAATATGAAATGAACAGTAACCCTACACAAATTTTACTAGAATAAGCCAATAACTCAAACCCTAGAATCATCAATCTTAACCCCCACACCAGGTTAGTCCTCTGAGAGCATAGAAGCATGGGGGGAAGGGGATCCAAGAATGTAAACATTTCAACGCACACAGACTCATGTGAATTTTGGAATACTAACACTAATTTCTAATCGGTTTTCACTACTTCACATCTCTTCAATCAAAATCGTTTTCCAATTCCCCTTCTCCAAGTTTTCAACTTTTGGGATTACTAAATATTCAAACGTAACGTTCAAAAAAAAACAATAACAACAAATTCAAAAACTTCTCACACAGTATCGTTGAGCAGAATACTGGTAAAAATCAACACCACCACACACCATAGAAGAAACAAACTACCTTCCTTACGTAAGTTAATAATAACAATAATAAAAAAAAAAACTCATGCAGGAATTGAAACAGTAAAGAAAACTCACATGAAGTGAGGCAATTTGGCTTTGAAAGCAAACAAAAAACCCAATTCTGACGAACCAGAGCCACGCCAATCTAGAACCCTCTCCCCCTTCGACCACCCAACAAATATCTCCGCGAAAGCTGCGCAAAATTGGAATTGTTAAAGCGAAATAAGCCAAAATCCGCAAAAGGGTACTCTAGTTTCGGAGGAAAAGAGGAACCTTTATCCGTGCAGGAAAAACCTGCGCGAGAATTAGAATTGACCCGTGAAGGAGTTGGCGTGTGAGAATGGAAGAAAGACCGGAAAGTGCAGATCCAAGCAGTGGGAGAAGAAGAAGAAGATTTGGGTCCTCACAAGAACACGTAAAGAGAAGATCTTTGGGTTCAGTTCTGGAACAAACTGTTTTTCCTTCGCAACTCGCTCGTGTTTGTGTTTCTCTGTTTTTTCTTTCTTTCTTTCTTTCAGTGTAAAAAAACAGCAAAACCCAAAATTCTCTTCTTCTATTGCCGATGCCAGTTGCCACCTCTGAAATTATATTTAGCCCTAAGTTTGGGAAATTCTCGGTTTTACCCTTGGCTATGGCTTCTGCTATTGGATCAGGTGTGAATTTAATTACAGCAATTGCCACCTTGGACTATTTGGGACAATAGAGTGAGTGGCATGAATGTGCTTATGAAGATTTTCTCATTTTGTTTTTCTTACAATAGTGTCCTATTACACAGGTGAATTTTGGGGCATTATCCCTTCTTCTTAAGGTAACCATCATTTCACACTAGCCTACATCACCAAACTATTTAGACTTATCACAAAAAGTCAACGTGCCTTTAAGGACTTTCTTCTTTTAAAAAATTTATTTTGCATTATTTTTTCCTTCACAAACTTTATTTTGTTTAAGTTGGTTTAATATGGAGTGAGAAAGAAATTCAATCAAATCACATTCAAACCTTTTTTATTTGTTTTGCTTTGTTAAGTTTAAATCAACTTGGTTAAAGAGTAACATATTGGATTGTGTTCTTTTAATGTACAATAACATTTGAGAACCAAAATAGAAATAGAGGAAAACTAAACACAAATGACTTCATGAGAGAGATATTAAGGTCAAAAGGTAAATTCACATTTATTTTCTAATATTTAAGTTTTAAAAAATACATGTATTATCGCTCTGAAAAGTACATAAATTAACTTAATAGGATGTTTGAATGAAGAAATCTAATAAAGAAATTATTTGTAAGAAGATTTTAAAATAATTTACATTAAAAATATGTTGTTTGAATAACATATTTCAAAGAAAATTGAAATTTAACACTTAAAAGTAAAAAATTC
>Ga0123341_1006340_pt1 | contig 10699 bp, 11 predicted proteins | sample Turbeapinknodule_FD_89959 | JGI IMG/M metagenome (GOLD analysis project Ga0123341, IMG submission 89959) | Root nodule microbial communities of legume samples collected from Mexico - Turtle bean Mexico pink nodule | ecosystem: Host-associated > Plants > Roots > Nodule | place: Mexico: Nepantla...
ATTATTATTTTTATTATTATTGAGCTAACTAAATAGTGTATATCTTAGAGTAGTGTATTACATAACACGATTTTGAGGTTATTTTTTGGTAACTCCGAGTGAACCCTCGTTGTGGTTTGTGTACGCCTTCTTCGACTTTTGAATTTTGGAATCTATGGGTCAGGGAACTCCGGGCGGCATGAACCGGCAGGGCGACCGGAAGCCTGATGGCGGCGACAAGAAGGAGAAGAAGTTTGAGCCGGCGGCGCCGCCAACCCGCGTCGGGCGGAAACAGCGGAAGCAGAAGGGTCCGGAGGCGGCGGCGCGTCTGCCGACGGTGACTCCGGTGACGAAGTGCAAGCTGAGGCTACTGAAGCTTGAGCGAATCAAGGATTACCTGTTGATGGAGGAGGAGTTCGTGGCGAATCAGGAGCGCCTCAAGCCTCAGGAGGAGAAGGCCGAGGAAGACAGATCCAAGGTCGACGATCTTCGAGGCTCTCCCATGAGCGTCGGAAATCTCGAAGAACTCATCGACGAGAACCACGCCATTGTTTCCTCCTCCGTTGGCCCGGAGTACTACGTCGGAATCTTGTCTTTCGTCGATAAGGATCAGTTGGAGCCTGGTTGCGCTATTTTGATGCATAATAAGGTTATTTTACTCGCTTTACGCTTTTTTGGTTCAATTGTAGAAATGAAATGTGTGAAATTATTGGAAATTGCTCGTTGCCTAGGGTTTGACTTTGAGATCGATAAGAATCACTTGTTCGTCTGCTTGTGTGAAGCTTATAACAATTTTTTTTGTATGAAGTTTTTATATCCAGGCGAGGTTTTGTGGAAATTGCAGACAAAAGTGGCTTATGTGGCCACAATTGCGGTCACTGAGATCCCAAACACCTCAATTTTGTAGCCAAGATTGCAGTCGTGGACTTTTCTTAGGTTATTTCAATGGATTTTAACTAGGGGGTCATGGAATATGTATCCTTAGATTGTTAAAGTTATTGTGTGTGTGTGTGTGTTTGAGGTTGTTGACAGTAGGATGTTGGAGTACATAGTTTGTGAATAGGAGTCATGGTAAATTGTCTAATAATATTTACACAATGTATAATTAAAGAATTAGTCCTATCTTTTTGGAAGTAACAAGCTTAATGTGTGTGATTTGGGAGCATCTGAAGCTGATAAGAGAGAAGGAAAAGTTTGTGGTTGAAATATTCTTCTGAAGCATAACGTGATCTTTGATTTTGACATGATTATTGTTTTTTAATTGAATTGGTCATGTGCTTGGAGTGGTTCAGGTGGTTTAATGATTTTGTATTTTTTTTATCAGGTTCTTTCTGTTGTTGGGCTTCTTCAAGATGAAGTTGATCCGATGGTCTCTGTCATGAAGGTTGAGAAGGCTCCTCTGGAATCTTATGCTGACATTGGTGGTTTAGACGCCCAGATACAGGAAATTAAGGAAGCAGTTGAGCTACCCCTGACACATCCTGAACTATATGAAGACATTGGTATTAAGCCTCCTAAGGGGGTCATATTATACGGAGAACCAGGAACTGGGAAGACCTTGCTTGCAAAGGTTTGTGTTAATTTTTGCTTCGTATAGGGCTTTTTTAATGGAGTTTCGGCATTTTTTTTTCTCCTTTTTACTACCTTTATATTTAAGTGGTGTTTTGATTTAAGGAATGTTTTGACACTCTTGGGAAAGTGACATGCAAATAAAAGTTTCCCATGTTTGGTAGAAGAGAATAAAAATATTTGCTAGACAAAAAAGGTTATTGGGAATGTTAATATGTCAATAAATGGAAATAAAACTTTCCTGTGATAAAGTTACTAAACTTTCTCATAGTAATTGGTAATAAACATACTATTCCCAGAAAAGTTCAATAATAATAAAATATATTTTACAAATTTTCCTGGGAATCCTTTTTCTGGGAATTCATTCACAGGAAACTGATTTAGTGGGGAATAAAAGATTCACAGTACTAAATGCTTCCTTAAGCTGAAATGCTGAGAATTCTTCATGATAAGTTAATACTATGTAGTTTTGAATACTTTGCTCTAATGTATGTGGACAAAAAGAGATTTCGTCTGATTGTCTTGTTTGTACTGTGTGAAAATCATTGTCTGTGTTTGCCTTGTTTATAATGGTACTTTCAGGAATTCTCTTGTTGTTTCCTAGCTATTTGTCTGTGGCTTTGATGAACACCAGTAGGAAAAAGAGAATGCAAACACAGTTTCTGATGTTCATTGTATTCTTGGAATTCAGAAAACCAGACAGTTGTAACTTGTAAGTCTCCTACCAGAGCCAGTCTCCTGTTAGAGACTATTCACTGCTACTAAAACCTAGTACTCCCCACCTGCCTTCTGCACTCCCCTTTTCTTCCCTATAATGATGACTAGTTCAGCTGAATAGCAGGTTTATCCCTCACATGAACCCAGCCACCCTCCTAGAATATACCTTCTATATGGGTGGTAATTTTGGACCTAGGCTAACAATTTGTCTTCCTCTAAATCCCTTATGTCCAGGCCAAGATTCCTGTCATACTTTGCAGGAGTTACTGAATGACACAAGTAAATGGTTATTGGATGTCACAATGAAAGCTTCTGTGTTGGATTTGAAATACCGGCATGCACAGCTGACACTGTTAAGCATGACTCATGCTACAAGGTGTTTTAATACGTATTCACTTATGCTACAAGGTGTTTTACTTCGTATTCACCATGCTACAAGGTGTTTTTGAGTGTGTTGATCACTATAGGTTTTAAAGGCGTATGCAAAATCCCAGGTCAAAGTTGTTTAATCTTTCTGATTGGTAGACAATACTGTAATATTGTATTAGAATTTTATAGCTCTTTTAAGAATGAATAGAACTATTTGTATGGAAAATAAGCAACTGACAAGTTACTTTTATCAATAATCCTTGAGTGTATATATTCTTCGATCTTTTAAAATAATACTTGACCTATGCAGTTACAAGCATGACCTGTGTCTTCTAATGCATGATTGCCTGTAATGCTATTGCTTTTAATAAGACACTGCCTTTTGTTTATTCAGGCTGTGGCAAACTCAACATCGGCTACATTCTTACGTGTTGTTGGTAGTGAATTGATACAAAAATACTTGGGAGATGGCCCAAAACTTGTGAGGGAACTTTTCAGAGTTGCTGATGATCTTTCTCCTTCCATTGTATTCATTGATGAAATTGATGCTGTTGGTACAAAAAGGTAATTTAAACCCCAACTTTAACTGTCATGAAGTCGAAGAGTGATGTATTGTATAGGATTCTTTTCCTATGATTCTTTTCCTATATTCACGAGCTTACCTATAAACACGTTTTTACAGGTATGATGCTCACTCAGGTGGAGAACGTGAAATCCAAAGGACCATGTTAGAGTTGCTGAACCAGTTAGATGGTTTTGATTCAAGAGGAGATGTAAAAGTGATTCTGGCAACCAATAGAATTGAAAGTCTTGATCCAGCTTTGCTACGACCTGGTCGAATTGACAGAAAGATAGAATTTCCTCTTCCAGATATCAAAACTAGGAGACGTATTTTCCAGGTAGGCATGATTAATTTTGTGAGGCAATACACATACCGTGTTTTTGGTAATGCTTTATGGCCTGGTTCATTTGTGCTCTTTTTTTTAATTACAACACATGTTTCAAAAATCATAATAATAGTGTCACTTTTTGAAAAAGTAAAAATTTAAAGAATTCTTTTTCCTTTTTTGCATGAGCTAAATATGTAAATTGTTTTGGAACAAATAAATTATGAGAAACAATGCTATATTGCAAAATTACCTTTTTAAAGCTTAAACAAATGGCCAATCATGGGAAATAAAATAATATTTTTTCTTAAATGTCTCTTAGGAAGCTGTTAAAAAAAACAATTATTTTCCTAAATAAACTAACCCAAATTCACGCAATGTTGTTTCTTTGGATTCTATGTTATATCTTGATATGCATGCTCTGGTCAACCATACACCTAAAGTTTTCATACTTTTAAATTAAGATACACACATCGAGGATGACATTAGCTGATGATGTCAACTTGGAAGAATTTGTTATGACTAAAGATGAATTCTCTGGAGCTGATATAAAGGCAATATGTACTGAAGCTGGTTTACTTGCTCTGCGAGAACGCCGAATGAAGGTAAGAAATCTCATTGTTTCTCTATTGTTTATGATACAAAAATAGTCTTCATTGTTGTTTGGAAGTTGCTAGTTTTTGCAAGCTCATTTTGATAAGGCCTAAATATTAAGCCAAGTAAAACTATTGCTTTGGTGGATTTCTCCAAAAGTTACAATGCTTGGAATCTTTCCGAGGAAATGTAAAATAATATCCCTCAACTCTATCTCAATGAATGTAGACAGAATGTATAGGATTGAGAAGAATGATGTTCCTACATACAGAGTTGGTTTTGTGTGGATATTTGTTGTGGCTTTATCAATCAATTCTTTTATATTAGGAAATGTAATGACATCCTTTAATGGTGTAGTACAAGAGAAAGCGAAAGTAGAAATAAGTTAGAAAAAGAAGAGAAAAGAATACGTAACTATCCTAAACTCTATTTTTGCAAATTTAGATTCCTTGAACTTTCTTTTACTATTGTTATAATAAACCCTTCTACTAACTTGTTAAGTTACTAATGATAAACAGAACTGAACCTTTTAGTTCTATAACTTGGGATTAAGTTACTAATGATAAACAAAATTGAACCTTCTAGTTTCTTTTTATTAGGGAAAAGAGTAAACAATCATCTTTAAGTTTATGCCTTGCAAATAGACTTCTTGAGATTTTTGCAGTTTATATCCATTAGTTTTTTTAATCTATTACTTTAAACTATTATTTTAAGTTAATAATAGTAGGAGTTTATGGATTAATTGGGATGAAATGAAATTTGAGTGTGCCTTTCTTTAAAAGGCACAAAGATTTTTCCACCTCATTTATTTTAAACAAGGTAAGAGTAATTGGAGTTCCTTGCATACTTTTTTCAACCTTTCCCAGCAAACAACTGACAGTAGATATTACAGTTCCTACTACTTTCCTTTACAAGTGTTTTAGTGAATGAAATCAATCAGTTTTCACATAATATTTGAACAGAAGAAATAATCAAGTGCAAAACAAGTAATGTAAAATAATAAATTATGTTAGCAAATTGTTTTCATTTATAATTAATGGAGTTTCTTGCATACTTTTTCCACCTCTCCTTGCCTTGCAACAACTGAAAGTAGATATTAGAGTTCCAACTATTTTCCTTTCAAGTACGTTTTAGTTGAAATCCTATCATTTTAGTCATAAGTTTTGAACTGAAGGAATATGCAGGTACAAGATAGTTAACGGACATTAATTTAGCAAATTTTTTTAATTTATATATTGTGGAAGTATTCCTTGTTTTGTTACCTCTTTAATCAGTGTCGACAGAAAGATGCTGCGTTTTGATTCCAGTGGTGGTCACTGATAAGTCATAAGTTAGTAAGATGACGAGCATACACTAGGACTTGGGTCAAATTTTGTATGCTATTGAAGTAAATAATATCTTTACCTATCAAAGTTTTTCATTTGTTTGTATTCTCTTTGGTTTGTATTATATATCTATAAATCATTTGAAGTTTTCTCTCCCCAATTTATGATATATTCCTACTAATGCTTTTTCTGTTGTCTTGTTTAGGTGACTCATGCTGACTTTAAGAAGGCCAAGGATAAAGTGATGTTTAAGAAGAAAGAAGGGGTGCCTGAAGGGCTGTATATGTGAAATAGTTCCTCTAGTATCCCCAGTCCTCTTGTCCTTTTTTTTAATGTATTAATCACGCGAACAAATTTCAATTCATTTGTATTATGCGAACAAATGTCATTTATATTTTGGGGGCTTTGAATCTCAAACTATGACTGATTTTAATTCAATATATAGTTCTCTTCCAATTTCATTGATTTTGGAAATTGATCCATATTCTGTTTAGTCATGTTAAAGATGAGCGTGCTTATAGAGAAACTTCTCACTGCTGTTGAATTATATAGCTTGATTGATGAGAAACTGGTGTTTGAACTTTTGAAGGGACAATCGGATCGTAATTTTCAGAAATTTACAGCTTTTGAGAGTTCAATTTAATTTGGATTACTTGTTTTAAATTAGTCTCGTAACGGATTAATTCTTTTAGCTTTAGGGGCATTCATAGTACCTACCACCATTAACGTGGCATTGCTGGTAACCTCCCCCAAATCTACATTCTGTTTGAGTTTTTTTCTCACTGCGATGAAGATGACGCTTGTGAGATATACTACTCCTGTTCAAATCTAGCAGTATTAGTTATCACAATCTTATTTCTTTAGCGAAATGTATTGGCTGTATAGTTTTTTTTTTTATAAAAGGATACACATACATGTTAGCCTCTTTAAGACAACAATTTCCCATATGGCTATCATTCAGGGCAATTCTTTCTCTCTATCTCTAAAGAACTATTTCTTGTGGTTATGCAGTTTTCTTCCTTTTCTTTACTCAGAGACCTAGCGGAGTGTGTGACTCAAACCCATAACTAAAAGCATCGTCCCCATAAATAACCGAAGGATATCCCAGCAATATAATCAGGGGTGACAAATCCTGTGACTTCCACGGTCATAGCAATGGTCAAGACTCAACATAATCAACGATCTGCTCCTTAAGAACAAGGTTATGAATTATAATATACATTTTTTCTATAAAAATTGAACAAATTTAATTGAGGCTTACTTAATTTGTAAAACTTTTTTTGACTTGAAATGAACCAACTTACTACTGTGAAAAAATGGGTATTTCTACACGTACTTTATAAAAATCAACACACATTCTCTTTACTTTTGGAAAGGAAATTCTGGAAACATTTCAAGATATTTTTTTTGTTTGTGCGAAGGGGTGCGTCTTAACTTTTGTAGGGTTGTATACTCTGAGGTTCACAAAAGTTCTCATATCTTTGTGCAAAGAGCTGGATTTTTAATGCTGAGAGCAGGATTTGATCATGAGAAATTTGGCAAGGACAATGAGGAAAATACATTTGTCTATGCTGGCGGGGGGTATTCCATGTTTATAAACCGGCACCTCCATGAGTGGGCGAAATGACAAACCTCTCTTTGAACCAAATAACGAAATTGAAAAAAAGTTAAATACAACATAAAAAACTTTGACAAAGATGAAACCAGAAATTATTGGTCATGATATTTGGGACATTGAAATCCTTGGTCTTCAACCAAGTTCAATTGTCAACAATCGAACCAGTCGTTGGAGCATAGTTCGGCAAACCCACACACAAGTCGTACATACCGTTTTTGACCATCAATGTCTTAGTACAACATGACCTTGCTTCCATCCCTTCACACACAATTCCACCCTAAAAGTCCTATATACGTGCCCTTGTTTACCATCGATCTCCAAAATGCAAAGTAAAGCCCTTTGATTGGATAATAAACATTCGCGGAAGATAAAAAAAGATCCAAGTATGAACATTAGCTGATTTGCTAACAAAATACCTTGACTAGCTATGTTTAATCTTCTGCAATATTAATGTTTGGTGAGTTCAAGTCTTTCCATTGACTGACTGGTAGCATATAGTGTCAACGTTGGAGACTATTTCCTATTTTGTGTCTTGTCTCATGTCTCATGTTTCATGGATTGTATACTGGGTTGTTGTTTAGTCTTCTGTGTGATACATCTCTACCTTCTATATATATCAACCAATTCTTTGGCTTTCCTAAGAAAGATATTTCATTTGGTTACCCTTTCTAATAATGGAGGTGAAGGCAACTCCAAATCTAGAGGATCACACAATAACAACACTCTATGAAGCATCACTAAATGGTTGTGTAAGTACCCTAAACACCCTGATCCAAAGGAACCCTCTAATTCTGTATAGAGTTTCACTCTCTCCCTTCAGTGAAACCCCATTACATATAGCCTCTTTGCTTGGACATTTGGAATTCTGTGAGGCTCTTGTCAAAAGAAAACCCAGTTTAGTAAGTGAAGCTGACTCCGAAGGACGTGTCCCTCTTCATCTAGCTTGTGCTGAAGGGCACACTAAGGTTGTGAAATCACTTTTACTGACAAACCCTGATGTTTGCTATGCTGTGGACAAAGATGACATGCTTCCTCTCCACTTGGCTGCAATTAGAGGACGCCTAGGAGCTATTCAGGAGTTGACCAGAGCCAGACCAGACTCCATTCATCGTATCACTGATGATGGTTCTGTTTTGCACTTGTGTGTTAGGTATAATCATTTGGAGGCCTTGAAATTCTTTGTGCAATCAGCAACAATGAACCAACAGTTCCTGCTTGCCAAAGATAAGAAGGGTAACACGGTTCTGCATTTAGCACTGAAGCTCAAACAAATTAAGGTACTATTTAGTATCTAAAGCGTCTTAGATAGATAGTTAATTAACCACATATCTCTGCGTTAATTCATGAATTAAACCCAAAAGCTCATTAAAATAAGTTAAAAAAACTTACCAAATTTTATATTTTGTTTTCTTTCAATAGATATCATTTAGTATGTTGTGTTCATGCATCATTTTCCTTTCATAGTAGTGACTCTCCCAAATTATTATCTCATTAGCATTTCCAATTATGTAAGATTGTAGACTTCTTGCGTCATCAATAACTGCACGAGCTTAAGGAATTTAAGTGAAGCATGATTTGAGATTACAAATACTATATCTCCTATTGTTGATACTGCATGTCATCATTATGCTGAGAAAACAAATTAAACAATAGTAATTCGTTTTTATATAATTTTGTAGACCATAAAATACTTACTTACGCTACCAGAAATGAGAACAGCAGCTAGAGATTTAAACGAGGTAGGTTTAACAAATTTTGAGGTTTTGGAGCGTGGTCCAAGTGATTTCATAACCCTAAAAATGGAAGACATGCTAACTGAAGATGGAGTTCAAAGCATCACGGCACAACAAGGGTCATCATCATCATCACCACGCATTATCCCTACTCAACAACCACAAGAATCCAAGAGAATGAAACTCTGGGAAACCCTATGGTTTAGGTACCTGCAATACCGACCTAATTGGATAGAAGAAAAACGTGGGAGTTTGATGGTAGTGGCCACTGTAATCGCCACCATGACTTTTCAGTCAGTAATAACTCCACCGGGTGGGGTCTGGCAAGAAGACACATTCTCTGGTGGACTCAATTGCAGTTCTTATGGCATATGTAAAGCAGGCACTGCAATTTTGGCTTATGATTTGACACAAGAAGGGTTTGTAACATTCGCGACCTTCAACACTATCTCATTCTTTTCTTCTCTTTGTGTGGTGGTGATGCTCGTTAGTGGCCTTCGGCTTGACAACAAGCCCATGATGTGGATGTTGATCGCTGCGTTGTTCTTGGCACTCACTTCAATGAGTCACACCTACGTTTCGGCGCAGCGATTGGTGACACCCCATCACCTTGCTCACAAAGTTGATACCATGAACATGTCTTTGTCTGCTATTTGGATAATCATAACTGTTCTTGTGCTTTTGTTTCACGTGCTTCATTTGCTCATCTTCTGTGCAAAGAAGTTTCAAGTGAAGCTGCTATGTAGCTCAAACCAGTTACCAGTGTTCAGTGGATCAGATTGATGAATGAATTTCATAATTCAAATTTAAATTAATTACATGCGTTTGATTGAACTGATTCACATCACTTTGAAATACATTTGGAAAGAATGTATAGAAATTAGAGGTGGCTATAAGCATCTTAAATATATTTCAGAGATAAAAACTATTATAACGAATATTTCTAAATTCATCATTATCTATATCAAAATTTACAAGACTTTCAATATTCTCAAACAAAATATTAGAAACAAGTTGTGTCTACGATTTATTTTAAACAAAATATTATACGATTTATTTTAAAGTGCTATAAAAAATATTTATAACTAATTTTCTTTTTCTTTATAATTAGATTAATGAAGTTTACAGTTCCAAATTCACTAATAAAGGAATAAAATAAAAAACTGAATCAATAACTCTTTTTCTTTATCATAATCGAATGAGTGTTCGAGAACTAATCAATAATCTAAATAAATTTTTAGACCAATAAATATTTAACTCTCAAAAATCTCAAATAAAAAGCCTCGTAGTCATTACTCTTAACATGGTACCCTTAACAAATCTCTTTTCTGGAAGACCAATTCAAAAAAAAAAAAAAAATAGCAAAGAAAAACTTACTCAAAAATCAACTTTCAATGTTCTATTTTTTATTAAAATTGTTGGGTTACGGGCCTTGGGTCCACCCTTGATCATTTAGGTAAGAGACTGATGTAAATGAATAATGTAAAAGAAATAACATAAGAAGGAAATTTGGATTTATTAGCATTAACCAGACTGTAAAAAGATAATCATAACGACAGACACAAGGATAAAACTGACTTCATATATACTAGGTAAAACCTCACAGATAGAGTAAGCCGTGATGGATTTGCTTGTTTCAGGACATGTGGCCCAATCAAAATCACTAAAACACCGAAGTTGAAGAGTATTGGTGCAAGGTAGATACATGCCATCGGCAGGGTTGCCTTTGAGATAACGTAGAAGTCGAGAAATAGCTTGCTGGTGGAGTGTAGTAGCAATAAAGATAAATTGGCTAAGGTTGTTGACTCTAAAGGCAATGTCAAGTCAAGTGTTGGTCAAGTAGACGAGTCTCCCAATTAGTCTTTTGTATGTAGAAGTTGTTAGAATGGATGACTTTAAACTAGAGGG
>Ga0123341_1006346_pt1 | contig 10694 bp, 12 predicted proteins | sample Turbeapinknodule_FD_89959 | JGI IMG/M metagenome (GOLD analysis project Ga0123341, IMG submission 89959) | Root nodule microbial communities of legume samples collected from Mexico - Turtle bean Mexico pink nodule | ecosystem: Host-associated > Plants > Roots > Nodule | place: Mexico: Nepantla...
ACTAGTTCACAAGGATTTGTTTCTTATTTTTATAATCATAATAACAATTTATACAATAAAGTTTGAATTTTGAGAAAATTAATATATTTTTTCTTTTTAAAATTATGTTAGAACCGTACTAAAATTGTTAAAAATCTAACATACTTTTTGAAATTGGACACAGATATGTGTCCTACATGTATCGGACACCGATGTATCGGACACCGACGTCATGTAAGAGGAGTTCCGAATTTCATAGCATATAAGTCAATATTAATATTATATCTGTCAACCGTCTACTGTTGGACTAAAATTGGTAATTTGAAAAAACTGAAAGATCAAGTATATTTATTTAATATGAGAAAAAACATTGAAATATTTAAGAAAACGAGCCCTACAACTAAATTTTATCTTCTTTTTCTTTTAATTTTGATTACATCCTTTTCTGGGTTCAGATATTTTGTAGTCTCGTATGGATCAGATTTCATTTCTCTGCTATTTAAAAAGATATTCTTGGGACAGTCTTTTTCTCCTTTTAGAAGATCGGTTATGCAATTTATGAGTAATTAAATAGCATTAATTATTTTGTTTTAAAATCTTAAATACTTGTAACTTAAATATTTCTTGAAATGCCGTGATTCGACACCACCTAATAATTTCTAATCAAGTAGTGATGAGAAACCAAATTTTAGCACAAGTGATTAATCTATGCACTACACTGAGACGAGTTCATTTTCTATTTGATTTCAGTAGCAGTTTATTGTATTCTCCTCTTTTAACATAGGAAAACGTTTTAGTTTCAATATGAATAACACTTGAGATATAATGATCGAGTGACCTAACCATGCTATCTCAAATCAGTTATGTGGGAAATGGAAAGTCCTGCACAAAAAGAGAGAGCATAGATGGGCCAGAATCCATGAACATTATTTTGAATAGAAGAATGCTACATTTCAACCATGCCTTGATGCAGAGACACACTCCTCCTGGCCCAAAAATCCTTCAAATGTCTTTACGATTTGAATTCTATCAGTAATATGTATATATATAACAGGAAAAAAAATTCTGTCAGAAATTATGTAAGATGCACTAAACATGAAGATTGAAGGCTGTTATGCAACGAGATCTACTTATTATGTTCAAATCCATTTTCCACATCATGGTAAAGAATCTATTATATTAGCATTTAGTATCAATGTTACTTAGCTGGTACCTCACCTTGCAATTACAATTTATAACTTGATGGCAAATCATCATATATACGTTTAAGCATCTAATAGGTTCTCTGTATGTGGATGATTAATAAAACCAGAATTAGTGATTGTGAAGCACAAAGTATAGACTATAGAGTTATTATAATGCAGTGCAGCTTCATTAAAATGTGAACCATTATTAGTACACAATTATTATACTACATTGCAACTCCTTTAAGCATGTTATTGCTATTAATATATGGAAAGAACCTAGAGGATTCTTTTGAGAAAACTAGCTTCATATGATGTAGTCCTCATAAAGTTTGGTTTCTAGACGTGGAGTTAGGAGAACTTTGAGTGGGGTGGCTTTTAAATTTGTGAGTCCAATGCTCTCTGTCATGTCCACAACTTGGTTTGAAGGTAAAGCAACACTGAAAGAGTGTAACAATCTTGCCAAAAGGGATAAACTCTGAGTTCTGACCCTTCACATCAACATCTCTGTGGCTTGTCAAGAACCTTCCAGGCTTGAATTCGTGAGGATCACTCCAAACACGACCATCCCGGTGGATCTTTCAGGCATATTCACCATCAAATGTGTGCCAGCAGGAACGTTAAAACCGCATGAAAAGGTGCAGTCTTCCGTGGATACCAGCACATAGTTTCCTTGACAATGGGTTGAAGGTAGATATAAGAAAATAGTATATAAGAAGATGTAAGAAGAGAGAAAAAGTTTTTATTGCGTTATGTATAATTGGGTCGTATAATATTGTATAAAATAATTATGTATAATTTGATAATTATTATTTTTTTAATAGTAGAAAAATTTTCTTTACGTATTCTTCCACGTTTCTTTCCTTCCAGATTAGAGTTATCATGGTGGTGTCGCTTCCGGCTAAAATCAGGCTCTGCCAACATAATTCATGAGAGATACCACCATTACATATATATACTCCTATACTACTCGTTTGATAAGATAAGAAGATTTACTTACACGTATTGACAAAGTTATTAATCTTAATATACCATAAATCTTCTCCCTCCAATCATCCTGAACTTTAGGAATAGTTACTTTTTGAATTTTTTTTTATTGTAAGTGTTCTAGCAGTGAGTCTTTTGAGGGATACACAGGAGACATTTAACATGAACAAAATCATGCAAGAAATTAAGATACCAACTCTAACTTAAATCTTAAAAGCAATGGGTTTATAGGTTGGGTTTACAGGACTTCTCCTGTATAGGTTGCTTAACCTTTTTCATTTGAAGCACCAAAATACATTAAATATTTTACTATCAAAGGCTTAACTTATGCCGAAATTAGAAACTACTATATGATACTAAACTACCACCACATGATCCACGATCTTGATCAAGTAACACGTATTTAAGTTTTTACGTTTTAGATAGAATAGTTAGTTGTGTTTAATTAAGTAACAAATAAAGATTTATCAAGACTATGACTTATAAAGTTGGAGATCTAACATATAAAAACATTTCAGTATAAATCTCATCAGATAACACGAATACCCCAAACAAACTCATGAAGTCTCTCATAGTTTTCTTGTACCTTCTTGCTTCACCTTCTGCATAATCATCACTAGCCCTATAGTTTGGCTTCCCTCTAACCATTCTCAGAACAATATCTGAGTTAAATCCCCAAACCACTTCTTCATATCTACCAAAACCCCTTCCTTTGGACAACCTTTTCTTGACCATAACTTGTAGAGATATTTTGTTGCAGCTTCTAACTCAGATGTTCTTGTGTTCTTCAGCAGTTCAAGTCGGTGGTTAGACAGAAGCTCAATAGTGGCTAATTTCCTTATCTCACGCCAGTAAGGACCATAAGGAGCAAGCCAAACATGGCACAGTTTTGCAGCCCATTAGCTTTGAGGCGGCAACACAGGGCCTGGTGGAGAAAGCTTTGTCATGGACAGTAAAACACTCCTTGGCAATCTCCCAGCTACTCAATACCAGCACTTTGTATGAACCAAGTTTTATTGTGAAAATTGGTCCATGTTTCTCAGCCATCTTCCCAAGTGTTTTGTGTGTATGTTGATGACCCCAAAAGAGGAATTGCCTCTTATTTATGCATGGAAGTTGATTGCTTTATGGGTATTAACATACAATATAAAAAATACAGGTATTGGAATTTTTAATTCAAAAAAATTAAAATGAATTTAATCAATAAAATATAATTCTAATAGTGATGAACAAATATTTCATTATTATTAATATTGATTAAAGAAAACAAGGTCTTGATTGGATAATTAATTAAATATAAATTTGAAAAATCTGATACAGAGTAAGAAACATGTGATTGCAAAAAAAAACATACATAAAAGATAGTTTAAATTAAAAGAAAAGGACATAAATTTATTACATAAAAATGAATTTGTCCATTTAACTCATGGTGCATTTATCATCTGCCTAGGGATATCAGTTGAGGTAGAGTTGCTGGATGTGAATTGGATGAAATGCATGCTACTGATATAATTCAAGCTCGCAAATGATACACGAATCTGATTTTACGTGTGTTCAGTCTATTTGAAGGGACCATTTAGTCAATGTTTGCATCAGCATTGATTCAACTAGTGGTTCTAATAATATAGGATCATGTTTTTTAACAGGCAAATGTAATTAATCATCACCCTTTACTTATCTTTTTTATTATTATACAGATTTAAAAGAATAAAATCTATTATCCATGAGTTCCTTTAAACGTGGAGTTATGGACAGATCTAGAGACCCAGTTGCATGCATGTACCACCTTTAGGTTAAGTATGAAAAGAATGAAAGGTAAGAATGAAAATATCTATATCTGTATCGAAAATCTTTAGTACTCTGATGTTAGCATATATACTCAACCTGCAATTACAACTTTACTGCGAATGCCAAGAGTAGATAGACGATACAATCAAGCTTCTGCTATAAACTAGGTTCTCTGGCATAATCCTGTTTGTGGATGACATATAAAAGGAAAACTTGAGGAATGTGAACCACAAGTGCAGAATTATTATAACAACAGATAGTAGCTTCGTTTAACTTCTTATTAGCCTCGAGTTGAGGCTTCTTGCCCTTATTTAGAGAAAAGTAGCATAATAAAATCTTGTCCTGGTAAAGCTTGTATCTAAACGTGGAGTTAGAAGAACTTCAAGTGGGGTTGCTTTTAAATTTGTGAGTCCAATGTTCTCTGTCATGTTATCTATATGTCATGGATTTGTATTGAATTAGTTCCTTTTGAATTTATTATATATAAAAATATGGACACACTTACCAGGCAAGTAGTCTTGATGATCGTGTCTGCATCATAACCAGAAACCTTAAGATCATGCAGAACATTCTGCATAACACCCATGACACCCTGTTCTTCCTTTCCATCTGTACTCAGTTCTCTCTTTCTTTTGTGTTTCTCCAGCCACCCTTCAACCAAAGTGTCTATTTCACTTGTTGTTTTCTTCATAGCCTTTTTGTATCCATTGTTATCCAGCCAAACCAGAAATGGAGTTGCATCGGATAAGACAAACACCCCAAACAAACTCATAAAGTCCCTCTAGCACCATCCTCCACTAAAAAAGACATTTAAAAAAATTTAAGTGAGAGTGTGATATATTACCCTAATTAGATAGACTAACTGGTGTAATATATCGTGTTAAAAAAAAATTAGAAAAATTTAAGTCCTAGACTAGTATATTATTCTAGTTGAACCTTCAACTGGTGTAATATGTATCAAATATTTATAAAAATATAAGCGTTTTTATTTACCGTGATTCTCGTTTGACCGGCCTAGAAAGTCGTTGTATGTGTTTTTTTTCACTAGTAAGCTTTCTTACATCTTCCTCTTTCACCTTCAGCACAATCATCACTACTAGCCCCATAATATGGCTTCCCGCCCACCATTCTCAGAATAATATTATGCGTCAAATCCCCAAACCACCGCTTCATGTCCACCAAAACCCCTCCCTTGCTGCAGCCTCTAACTCAGATGTTCTTGTATCCTTGAGCAATCGAAGCCTTTGGTTAGAGAGAAGCTCAATAGTGGCAAATTTTCTCATCTCACGCCAATAGGGTCCATGAGGAGCGGAGCCAAACATTGCCGAGTTGAAGGTGTGGAGAATGCTTTATCATGGAACACTCTTTGGCCATCTCCCAGCTACTCAACACCAGAACTTTGTATGAACCAAGTTTTATTGTGAAAATTGGTCCATAGTTTCTCAGCCATCGTCCCAAGTGTCTTGTGTGTAAGTTGATGAACCCGGAAGAGGTGCAAATGACCAACAATAGGCCATGCTCCTGCTGCTTGAGGCACAGCGCAGATCTTTGCATAGTGTTTGGAGCTGCTAAACATCCATGACCATGACAATGACCGTGTTGAGTAGGCTACCCCAAATTTGTTTTATGTCCTTTTTCCTTGTGCTTAGCTTAGCAAAACAGTGCACCCCATTTGTCTTTTTGACTTAGATGGATCAGGTTCGTGAAATCAAATGTTTCAAACTTTTACTATTTGTCCATGATTAATGTAAAGTCTGCTTCACTGATTAGACTTCAACAAATAATTCCAGAAGTCTGCTTAGTTGCAGTACTGGAATTTTTCACAATAACTTGTTGCTCTTAAATTTGCCATCTATAAAATTCATGACACAATTTGTTTCAATTGATTTTTTTGTTATTCAATTGGTAATGATATACTCTAAAAGTATGCAAGCACTAAACTTCTGATAAGATCCTCCCAGCAAAATTGACCCTGCGTCTTGAAATGTTCAAATCGTCTAACCGATTCAAAGCAATTTGGTGAGAAACACTATAGTTTGTTCCGCATATTTTACAGAATATGAATAAACATTTTACTGCATACTTCTGGCTTAAGTATTCATCGATTCCATTTTATTTTTTTCCACTTTTTTTTCTTTGAAATATTAATTATCTTGTCTTTATTCTCTCATTTGAGAAGATAGGCACTAGGTGTAGGCCTCACTGAAGAAAGTAATATTAGAATATTCAGTGTTTCCACCATTTTTTAAAAGAAGCCAAGTGGTCTCTAGAAGGTAAGATAATTTAGTAATTATACTTCCTTCTCTCCTTAATCCTTAAAATACGCATTTATAACATAATAACTTAAGTTGCTATTTTTCAATTTTAAAAGTAATATTATCATTGTATTAAATTTACATTTATTGTTAATGACTTTTGAAATAAATCATTACTTATTAATAAAACAAGTGCATGTTTACAATATTTAACATTTCCTGTCTTCTTAAGCAACCTTATCTAGTAACTTTATCTTTCAAAGATTTTGTTCTTATTCAAATGTCATTTTCAAAAGTTCAAAAAGAAAATATTAGTTCCTCTTTTACGAAAAGAATCTTAAATGACACTAAAAACGAAACAGAAAAAAATACTTCATAAAAACAATAAAATACTATCAGTTTATAAACTATCTTTTTTGACGTAAACTGGTGACAATATGATTTAAATAAAAATTATCTTTTAGATCAGTAAAGGAAGCGAATGGCATTCACACGGATTATCTTCTACATCTGTTTTCAGGCAACTCAACAAACAGAAAACTAAGAAATTCAAATTATAAGAGGTATTTGGAATTTAAATACCATGATAAAAGAGTACTTGTGCTGTAGTATGGCATAAGAGGTATTTGAAAACATTCAACTACCATGTTATAAATTCAAACTACAGTAATGTATCTGCGCTGTGTTACAACAACAAAAAAAGGTTTTCATCCCAATTACCAACTCCAGCTATTTTAATATTAATGCTTTCTACTGGAAAGCACATATATCCCAGGTTACAGGTAGAAAAAGAAAAAGAAAATCTTCATGATTTTTTGAACCTGGACCTAAGTCTTCCGGCAATGCTGTCCGAGCTGGGTTTGGAGGAAGAAGCGAGTGGCTTCATGGTATCTGAACACTCCTTTTTTTCAAGCTGGAGAGGTTTCGGAGTATGCAAACACTCAATTTTTTCAAGCTGATCTTGCTCATTAGAGAAAAGCAGTCTCTTTGTAGAAACCTCAGCACCAACACCTTCAGTTTCAGCTAGAGGCTTCAATGATCCCAAATTATTCTCATTGACCTCAGAGAAGGGTAGTGATCTTTTTACTGAAACTGGATTGGAAGCATCTGAATTTTTCTCCAAGTCAATTTCTGCACGACGGGTTTGAATAAGGTAGTGTGCAACTGATTTGTATTCCAATGCCGATATCTAAAATAGGGAGAAATTTGAGGTTAGCTTCAATTTCAATCTCCGGAGAAAGAACTTTATGGTAATATAAATTTAGGTCAAGAATTAGAAGTAACCTTTTTATATAAAGGGCCAGTTGGGGCCCATCCTTTTGCTTGACGGCATAAGCTACAGTTGCAAATTCCACGACAAACAGGGCATAGCCAAGTTGGATTCTGTAAGGCTTCGAGTACATGCTCCCCATATCTACAAAAGAATAATGAAAAAGAAGGAATGGGGTGAGAGCATCAGGAGAAACCATAAATTTCAAGAAATAACAACGGGTTACCAGGAATGGTTTCTTAAATATGAAGTATAATAATTTACTGAATATTTAAGGATAAAAGATTCCAGACAGAATATTCAAAGCATAATCGAAGAATTTCCTGGATATGATTCTGGGCAGTCATGTAGCATCAATCCTGAAAGTTTCAACTGTGTATGGATGTATGCACATTTAAGATAATACCTAGAATCATTGGTAGATATATCATAACTCCAGTTATATGTTTCAATAAAAACAATTTATCAATTATTTGTCAAATGATTATGACAGTAGCTTAATTAACAAAGTGATCAACCGCAAACATCTGAAGCCCAAATCTTTATCTTGAAGATAATATAAATCGAGAAACGATAGGCCAACACCTGATTTAGACAGTTATTTAATTCTATATTACAAAGTTACCGGGCAGTCACATACTAATTTTGGAATAGGAAGTTACTGGTTATAAGTAACAGTTATAAATGATATATGAGTTGTGGTTACAGACTTGTAAAGGGAATTAGGTTGCCAACTCCGTCAAAGAGGAAGTTCTGTAGTTTGAGGTTTGTAGTGGGCAAAACTCTTGCAGTGCAGAGGTAAAAGGTAGAGACCAGCTTAAAGCACCAAGTACTCCGGCAGCTGCCCACATTCAGATATCCTTGAGAAAAGCTCTTCGGTAGTGCTTTTCTACTTGTGCCATTTTATCCACAGTTACATAGATTTACCAAGATTCAATCTCCAAGGTCATATAGAAAAATCTCAACTAGTTATCAACAACTAGACTACAAAACTAAATGAGTGTTTTACTACTTGTGCCATTTTCTCTGTTAAATTAGATTGACCAAGATTCAATCTCCAATAATATATACGGAAATCACAAACTGTTATCAACAATTCCACTACATTGTCTACACAGAAATTTCTTGAATTAAAATAAAGTTGTTTTTAATTTATGAACAGAATGCTATGATGTAATTGATATCAGATCAGAGATATAATTGGATACATGAAAGGAGACTTCCGGGATATTCCAGACTATAATCCCTGGAAAATGGTAAAAACTTGGGCAAAGATTAAAAAAAAATGAAGGATTTAATAGAAAGTGATACTCAATAGATAAATGATGAAAGAGAAAAAATAGGACACATGTCAAAATCCTCTGAGTGAATCCATCCATTGGATGAAAACTCTCTAACTGCACCCTAATGTTGTGAATGTTAGGGAATCTGCTCCCTGTTTAAGAGAAGAAAACCCTGTGTTTGTAACCAAATCTAACCTAACTTCAGTCTTTATTATGAGAGATTAAGCATGCAGTGCACTGTCATAAAAGATTTTACCCCATTATTAACTAATAAGAAATCACGCAAAAGATATCGGTTACAATACAATATTACAGCATCAATCATTCAACATTATCCTTATTTGTCTATAAATATCCTACCAAATCAGCACAATGTAGATAGAGACTGTGGCATCTCTCACCATGTTAGAGGAAATAAACTCAGGTTAGAAGGCATACCTCATATACAAGCAATCTCCGCAAAACTGCCCCTGGACCATGTTACATTGGCTACAACATGTCCGATAACCAAGTGTTTTTTGCCTACAAAACAATATTTTAATCCAATGAGAAAGTTCATGGAGAAAAAAAAAAATGAAGAACTAGACCCTAAAATTAAATTTATCTCATAAATGAGAACATGGCAAAAATGGTTATTAGCAAAGAAAGATCATATAAAAAGAGAAAAGACAAAGTCTATCAAAAAAGTCTTTCAAACTCGATTATGTTTGGAGAAAATACAGTAAGTAAACAACACACTCTTACTGTTCCAAGTGCCACCACTATCATACACAAGTGCACAATAAAAATAGTGGTGTTTTATTTTAAGGCAAAAATCAGCATCATGTTACCCGCAATTGAAAAGCATGTCTGGAAAGTAGTATTCAAACATTTAAACAAATACTAAACACAAATTTATGGCAGACAGCCAGTACACCTCTTAACCAACAACTCAAGAACAACTAAAAATGCTACCGATATACTCTCTCTTTTTTTTCCTTCTGTAAAAGCCGCAGATATCTTCCTTTGAATACAATGCGACTACCAATTTACTCTGGAACACCATTGTAGTGATATTGTGATTTCTAAAAAATGCAAACTAACAATAAAGGGCGTGATATCTTCCTTAGCGGATGTGATGGTAGCACTCCACTTAATATTGACTTCACACAGTAGAGTAGCAATTTAATTTAGTGACTTAACCAACCTGCACTGATGGCAAGTTTTGCCACGGACGGAGTCATAAATTCGCTTTCCATCTTTTCCACAACCATCAACGAAGAGCGTCCAGGGTTTCTGGGTGTTCCCCAAGAGCTTCAGGTGTTCATCAGTGTACACCTCAGGCTTGGCACCTTCTTCTATCACAATCCTTCTACGTTCCGCAAACTCAGCTTTCTTGACAGGAACTTCAGTGTAACTAACAGGAGTCACATTCTGCAATCTGCAAAGAAGTTTCGAAATTAAGGGAAAAATAAACAAAATTATGCATTGCATGCTAGATGGTTGGGATTAGAACCTGGAAGAGCGGCGAATGGGGGCGGAAGGCTTGAGAGAAGGTGGGGTTTTGGGTTTGCGGGAGGAATAGGATCTAGATGCAGCTCGGTGGGATTTGTTGTTCTTGAGGCTGAGGGAAATGTCGAAGATGCCCAACTTTCCCATTCTCTCACGGTTTTCGCGGATTCTCTGCTCTCTGGAGAGCTCGTAATCGGAGATCTTAGGTTGGTGAGACATGACGTCGTTGGCCACGGCGTCGGACTCCGCCGTTAGGGTTTGCTTCCTGAGAGCGGGCATGGCTACGAGGATTTGAATTCAAGTTGGAGTTACAATAGAGCACGAAACAGCACAACGGTCGGGGAAGAAAGAGGGAAATCACTGAAGACAAAATCTAAATCTTTCTCTTAAGCACAATACTTTATACAGTGGTTTTTTATTTTATCAATTTTATTTCTAAAATATTTTACTTTATATG
>Ga0123341_1006347_pt1 | contig 10694 bp, 8 predicted proteins | sample Turbeapinknodule_FD_89959 | JGI IMG/M metagenome (GOLD analysis project Ga0123341, IMG submission 89959) | Root nodule microbial communities of legume samples collected from Mexico - Turtle bean Mexico pink nodule | ecosystem: Host-associated > Plants > Roots > Nodule | place: Mexico: Nepantla...
GCAGAATGCGTTTTACAGCTTTCCAATGGTGAAGTTGAGGATTATGAAGATACTGGCAGACTTTGTTGACACTGTAGGATAACTCAGGTCTGGTGATTAGGATGTATTGCAGTGAACCAACAACGGACCTATAAAGAGAGGAATCATCAACTGTTGTAGTACCATCACGAGTGAGACGCATGGAAGATATCATGGGTGTAGGCTGTGGTTTGGATGAGAGCATTCCAGATTTGTGAAGCAAGTCGGTGATGTACTTTGTTTGGGATAAATGTAGAGATCCATGAGTTGTCCAAGAGATCTCAATGCCGAGGAAGTAGTGAAGGCGACCAAGATCTTTGAGTCCAAAGTGTTGTTGTAGGGAAGAGATTAGGGACTGTATAGCAACAAGAGAACTACCAGTGATTAGGATGTCATCAACATAAATTAAAACAAATAAAGTAACAGTTTTGGTAGTTTTGATAAATAAAGAAGTGTCTAATTTAGTTACAGAGAAACCAAAGGAAAAGAGAGTTTGACTTAGCTTATGGAACCACGAACGTGGTGCTTGTTTAAGACCATATATTGCTTTGTGAAGTTTGCAAACTAGAGTGGGATCATTGTTGACACTAGAGGTTGAAGCATATAAACGGATTCTTGGAGGTCATCATAGAGGAACGCATTGTTGATGTCAATTTGATGGATGGGCCATTGTTTGGAGAGAGTTATGGTTAAGATGATGTGGATGGTTGTCGGCTTGACTACAGGACTGAACGTTTCTGAGTAATCTATTCCTGCATGTTGATGAAAGCCTTTAGCAACTAGGCGAGCTTTGTGACGTTGAAAGGAGTCATCATCATTGTACTTGTTTTGAAAACCCATTTACAACCAATTGGTTGAATGTCTTGCGGTGGCTGAGTGAGAGTCCAAGTATGATTAGCGAGAAGCGCATGATACTCTTCCTTCATAGCAACAACCCAGTTAGGAAGTTTAAGGACTTCTTTGACTGTGGAAGGAACAACCTCGATATCAACAGTAGATGAAAATACTTGTGGTTTAAAGATACCAGACTTTCCTCTTGTGATCATAGGGTGAATATTTTGAGTGATAGGTGGATGCTCAGGTGGTGTGTCAATAGGAGATGGAGAAGAAATATGGGATGGTGATGCAGAAGAATGAGAAGAAATAATGTCTAAAGAAGGAGATGATGATGGAGATGCAGGGGAAGCAAAATCAAAACAGTTAATGAGGGTAGAGATGAAGAGTTATGCAAGGGTGTGGGGTTAGTATCGGGTAAGGTAAAAAATTGTGAATATGGAAAAAGAGATTCATTGAAAACAACATGTTGTGTGATATATGTCTTACCTTCGTTGGAGACACATACATACCCTTTGTATTGAGGGCTATAACCAAGAAATAAGTAGACAGCAGAGCAAAAATTTAGTTTATTTTTGAAAAATGGGCGCATTAAAGGATAACATGCACAACCAAAAATCTTAAAAAAGGAGTAATCAGGTTGTTTGTTAAAAAGCAAGTGATAAGGATTATCAAATTTAAGAATTGGTAATGGTAAAACATTTATGATGGTTACGGCAGTGGTGAAGGCTTCACCCCAATATTTAATAGGAAGAGATGCATGAGCAAGAAGAGTCAAACCAACCTCAGTAATGTGACGATGCTTTCTTTTAATTAAACCGTTTTGCTGGTGTAGGGACAAGTTAAACGGTGATGGATGCCATGTTCAACAAGATATGATTTAATGCATAAAAATTCTTTTGCATTATTTGTTTGAATAGCTTTAAGTTGATACCCGGTTTGTTTTTCAACAAAGGTTTTGAAAGATTTAAAAATAGGTGTAGCTTGGGATTTACGTTGTAAAAGATAAAACCAAGTATATTTTGTGTAAGCATCAAGAAAGCCAATGTAGTAATATGATCCATTAGAAGATGTAGTGGGAGATGGTCCCCAAATATTAATATATATAAGTTGTAAGGGGGTAGTGTAAACAGTGTGAGAATCAGAAAAAGGTAATTGATGAGCTTTACCAAGAATGCATGAATCACAGAAATCAGTTTTTTGCAGAAAATGGAAATTTACAGTGTTTGATAATACGATGAATAATAGTGTCATTAGCATGACCAAAACTTGCATGTCATAGAGTGTAAGTGTCAGTAGTATGTGAAACAGTAGTATTATGAGCAGATGATGGAGAGTAGGGAACAAAATCTAAGAAAACATATAGGCATTTCTAAGCCTTCCTTGAAGAAGTATCTCCTTGGTGTCCTGCTTTTTGACAAGACAATGGTGAGGATGAAATTCAAAGAAAACAACATTATCATGAGCAAATTGAGAGATGTTAAGAAGGTTTTTATAGATATGAGGAACATGTAATGGTTTATTCAGAGAGAATATATGATGATTTGTTGGATTAATGAAATCTGCAGAACCAGTATGTTTGATATATAAGCCAGAACCATAACCTATTTTGACAGTTTCGGATCCAGTATAAGGGATTTTGTCATGGAGAGTGGAAGCATCATGCGTAAAGTGATGAGATGCACCACTGTCAGGGTACCAAAGAGATTCAAGGGTAGAGGGAGGAGAACCGAGAATGGATGGTTCATCATTGTCACGTAATGGAGGAGCAAACTGTGAATGGTTAGCAGAAAAAGAAGATGAAGGTTTTCTGTCATACCTATGCCAACAATCAGACACATAATGGTCAGTTTTCTAGCAAATTTGACATTGAATCTTGGTGGAAGAAGTGAAGTTGGAAGAAGATGAAGAAGAGAGCCATGATGGTTTTGGTGTTGATCTGTCACCGGCAAACTGAGAAGACTTTGAACTGAACTTGGATCTTGAGAAGCCACGAGTGTTTTTGTGCGCATTTGGAGAAGGTTTAACATGATTAAAAGAAGTGGCATTAACCTAATAAAGAAGATCATTGTTGTTAAGATATCTTTCTAAGCGTTCTTCTTGGGCCAAAAGGAGAGCCTCAACTTCTTCTACCGTGTAAGAGTCTGTGCGAGATGTGACAGAGGTAATGAAGGCATTGTACTCTTCGGGCAAGCCATCAAGAATTATTTCAATGTGTTCTTCTATGGAGATGGGCGATCCAACGGCAGCCAGGGAATCAACAGATTTCTTGATGTCTTGAAGATAAACAGAGATGGAACGCTCTCTTTTGGGAGTGCATAAAAGCATGCGTAATTTCTTGATACAGGCTCGAGTCTTTGATGCATAGTGAATCTGAAGATTGGACCAGATTTGATGAGAGGAAGAGAGTCCCACCATGTTGGTAAGAAGAGGGGGAGAAATGGAAGAAAGGAGTCAGGCTACAATGGCCTGATCTTGGCGTTCAAAAGAAAGAAAAGAAGGAGAGAAGGTGGAGGTAGATTCATTTGTAGCGAAGGAAAATCGGGGAGGAGTAGATGCAGCATCCAAGAATTTGGTGAGATTGAGGCTCCGAAGAGTGGCCATGACTTGTTTTTGCCAGATGAGATAGTTACCTTATTCCAATTTGAAGTGAATAGGAGCAGAAAAAATTTGGGTTGTGGTGTTGCTTGAAGATGCAGCGGCAGCGGCAGGGGTGGGTGTTTCATCTGCCATATTGACTCTGGATACCATGTGAGTAAAAGGGAGAGAGAGAAAAAGAATATAGTGAGAGAATAAGTGGGAAGAGAGAGGCTTTGTATTATTTTTCTATGTAAAACCAGTTACACCAACAGTGCCATGCATAGTTATATTTATATATGGGTGTGAGTACAGTGGCTAGTGGCTGGTATAATAGAGTAACAGAAGCTGTTACAGAGACTAAGTAACACTATTAAAGAAAACAACAAAAAAATGAATAGTAAGAATTTATTCATTGAATAAAAAATTGAAAGGGAAAAAAACCTACCAAATAAAAGTGTGTCGGTGGGACACCCCTAAAGTGTCCCTTTTAATTTTATTAATTCGTTGCTGATCAAAAAAAAAAAGTGTGTCGGTGGGAATGAAAAGGGTTAGTCTATGAGAAAAAGAGGGCTTAGGGAGAAAAATAGGGCTTAGAGAGTAAAAGGAGGCACGTTAGTGGCTTAGGGAGTAAAAGGAGGCACGTTAGTGGCTTAGGGAGTAAAAGGAGGCACGTTAGTAGCGAAAGGAGTGAGAAAATGGATCGAGAAAGGGAAGAATAAACAAGCGAAACGCTTACGTTTTGGGATTTGATTGAGATGGTTAAGAATAAGGGGGTGGTGGTGATGGAGGATACAAAGGGGAAGTGGTGAACGATGGTGGTAAAGGATAAGAACGATTTGACTAAGTCTCTTTGCGAATCCAAGACAAAGAAAAGAGAAGCATATTTCGTTATATTTTCTTCTTTTGTATATAATATTTTTCATGATTAATGTTGATTGAACAATTGAGGATAAACTTTTGATTCATTACTTAATGGTGTTAGATGTGTTATAATGATAAAAATAAAAGAATGTGGATAGAGGTACGAGAGTGGGCACGAGAGTGTTTGTCCCGCTAGTAAATATAATAGGTATGAGACTATCTTAAATATTAACAAAATAAAATTTTATAAAAAATAAAAATCAAAACGAAAAAATTATAATTATATAAATCTTAAAATAAAGTAACTTAAAATAAAATATCAAATAGTTATAATAAACAAATTTGGAATTTTAATCTATATCTACCAATTAAATTCTTAAAACAAATTTAATTTCTATGTAATATGTATAATATTATTATATGGGTTAAATTATATAAATTATTCATTATCTTGAACTTAACTCCATTAATATTTAAAAAGTTAATCATTCATCTTAGTTTCCATCTTCTCTTCTCTCCTCCATCTTGTTCTTCCCTTCCACCCCTTCACTTCAGCACCCAGGTGCAGCCAACCCACGCCTACACTTCCTCTTCCCTATTCACTGTTTATCCTAACTTAATCTCTCTCACATTGAAATTTTGCTTTTAAGTTGTCACAGAATGGTTATCATGAACCACTTTATGAACATAAAAAGTAGATTAAATTGAGTTGTTTAAAAGTTAAGGAACCAAACTGAAGATAACATTTCATGGCTGCAATTTAGAAGAATCCAAAAAATTTGTTTTCCCGCGAGCTTGATGCCTCTTCTGAGTCTTCTCTTGTCGTCTCTTCTCCCCTTATTTCCTTTCCTTCATCCTTCCCCATCTTTCTCCTCACTCCATTGCCTTCTTCATTGTCAACCAAAACACAAACACAAAACTAAATATAGCAGAAGAAAAAGATGACATTGTACATGCCATTGTTCAGGTCATGTTTTACCTTAAGATCACTCACCCAACTCCATTCCCACCTCGTCGTCACTGGTCTCCACACCGACCCACTTGCCTCTACCAAGCTCCTCGAGTCCTACGCCCAAATGGGTTCTCTCCCTTCATCAAGACTCGTTTTTGAAACCCACCCATCTCCCGATTCCTTTATGTTCGGTGTCCTCATCAAGTGTTACTTATGGCACCAATTGTTTCACCAAGTGGTTAGCCTTTACAACCATCACATTCAAAAGGGTTCCCACCTCATCCAGAACTGTACTTTCCTTTACCCTTCTGTTCTCAAAGCTGTTTCTGGCGTTGGGGACTTGGTTATGGGCAGGAAAGTGCATGGAAGGATAGTAAGGTCTGGTTTTGGCAATGATCATGTCATTGGCACTTCGTTGTTGAGCATGTATGGGGAATTGGGTTGTTTGAATGATGCCCGGAATGTGTTTGATGAAATGCATGTCAGAGATTTAGTTTCGTGGAGTTCGGTTATTGCGTGTTATGTGGAGAATGGGCGACCGCAACAAGGGTTGGAGATGTTGCATTGGATGGTTTCCGAGCGAATTGAACTGGATTCTGTTACAATGCTCAGCGTGGCTGAGGCTTGTGGCAAGGTTGGTTGCCTTAAGCTGGCAAAATCGGTCCATGGGTATGGAATCAGGAAAGAGATGGTTGGTGATGCGAGTTTGAGGAATGCTCTTATTGTTATGTACAGTCAGTGCAGTTACTTGTCTGGAGCAAAAGGGGTGTTTGAAAGTGTTGGTGACCGAAGTATTTCTTGTTGGACTTCTATGATCTCTTCGTGTTATCAGAATGGATGCTTTGAGGAGGCCATGGATGCTTTTAGGAAAATGCAGGAATCGGAGGTTGAAGTCAATGCGGTGACAATGATCAGTGTTCTGTCTTGTTGTGCTAGGTTAGGCTGGTTGAAAGAGGGAATGTCAGTTCATAGCTTCATATTGAGGAGAGAAATGAACGGTGCTGATCTTGATATAGGGCCTGCACTGATGGATTTCTATGCTGCGTTTTGGAAAATAAGCAGTTGTGAAAAGCTTCTCCATTTAATTGGAAATAGCAGTGTTGTCTCATGGAACACTCTAATATCAATTTATGCGCAGGAGGGTTTAAACAAGGAAGCCATGGTGCTCTTTGCACGTATGTTAGAAAAGGGGCTAATGCCGGACACATTTAGCTTAGCAAGTTCTACTTCAGCCAGTGCAGATGCTGGTTCAATACAATTTGGACAGCAGATACACGGCCATGTGATGAAAAGAGGCTTCCGGGATGAATTTGTTCAGAACTCATTGATGGATATGTATTCAAAATGTGGCTTTGTGGATTTAGCATACACAATTTTTGACAAGATTAGGGAGAAAAGCATTGTGACATGGAACTGTATGATTTCTGGGTTTTCTCAAAATGGCATTTCAGTAGAAGCACTCAAGCTATTTGATGAGATGTACTTCAATTGTATTGACATTAATGAAGTAACCTTCTTAAGTGCAATTCAAGCATGCTCCAATTCGGGTTATCTGGAGAAGGGAAAATGGATTCACCATAAGCTCATTGTATCTGGTGTGCAGAGAGATTTATACATTGATTCAGCTCTGGTTGACATGTATGCCAAGAGTGGGGACCTTCTAACAGCCAAAGGAGTTTTTGATAGCATGGCGGAAAAAAGTGTGGTGTCATGGAGTGTCATGATTGCTGCTTATGGCATACATGGTCATATAACTTCTGCCACCACCCTCTTCACCAAAATGGTAGAGTCACATATTAAACCAAATGGAGTAACTTTCTTGAATATCTTATCTGCCTGCAGACATGCTGGATCAGTGGAAGAAGGAAAGTTCTATTTTGACTTAATGAGGGATTATGGCATAGTGCCTAATGCAGAACATTTTGCCTCTATAGTTGACCTTCTAAGCCGTGCCGGTGATATCGATGGAGCATATGAAATAATTAAGTCAACATGTCTACCTATAGATGCTAGCACATGGAGTGCTTTGCTTAATGGTTGTAGAATACATGGCAGGATGGATTTGATTAAAAACATTCATAAAGAACTTAGAGAAATAAGAACAGATGATACGGGACACTACACTTTGTTATCTAACATATATGCTGAGGGAGGAAACTGGTATGAATCCAGAAAGGTGAGATCAAGGATGGAAGGACTGGGCCTAAAGAAGGTCCCTGCGTTCAGTTCAATTGAGATAGATAAGAAAATTTACAGATTCGGAGCTGGAGATACTTCTTCTGAATGGCAAATGAAAGAAATTTATATGTTTTTACAAAATTTTCAAAGTTTGGCACAGGAACAAGGATGTGATGTAGAATGTCATGGCACAATGTTTGGACCTAGTATGTTTTTTGAGGACCATAGAGCGTATAACTTGCAGAGAGAAACCAGAAGTTGCATTTTGAACAAATCAATTCCATCTTAGAATGATACCATCTTTTCAGGTAAATGTTTGTAGAAATTATTCTGTTGTGTCATACTGGCCAACAACCTATAGAGAATATTTGTGGAGATTAAATTTTTTCTTCTTCTTAATTTGCACTGAAGTTAATTACTCTCTCTATCTCAATAAAAGCAATCTGTTTATTGAGTAAGATTATTTTAGTGAAGTTGTAAAAAATGACATATTCACTGTTGTTTGTAATGTGTGTAAAAATTCTTAAAATTGGGGATAATATTTGTAATGTAAACATATATGACTGCTACCTTAACATGGCCAAGGTATAAAATTTCTAATTAAATGGGCATCTTGATGTGAAACTCCAATGGACATGAAACGTATAGCAAAATTTATTGAAAAGGGAAAACAAAACATCAAGAACGTATTAAGGAAGGAACATATGGACAAAGATGAAAGAATTAGAGAAGAAGATAGAAGAAAATAGCATAAAATATATTAAAAAAAAAAACTTCATTTTTTAAAACATAACTCTTTCTTGTTTTGAATATGCTAGAATTAGAATAATATTTCTTCTAGAAGATTCTAGTATTTTCTAAATCAAAATAGTTAAGTGTTTTTAACTAAATCTAACTAACTTAAGAACTAGAGTTAATTAATACACCTAATTATTACTCCCTCGCCATAATTAGGCTAGGAAGGTGAATGTTATGACGCGATTTGTGGCTCTCCTTATGCAAAGTATACTTGAAAATTAATGTAAGATTTAAGTGTTTTGAGGATTTGATAATAAGTTTTGTTTATGAAACACTTATTGTTCTTTTTCCAAAGCAATGTGGTGTTTTCTTTTCTTCCTATGCCTTTTAATATTTTCATTTTTACTCCTTTTTTTTTGTTCAAACATATAGTCTTTCTAGATATTTGCTTGAGTTATTCGGTTGAAATTCTTTGAGAGTTGATAGATCACATTTTTTATGGAAGGTTCCAAATGGCTTTATGACTACAAAAGAATTTAAGAGTTCATAGACATATGACTTAATTTGATGATAGAAGTAATACATGTAGGTTGTTATCTTTTTTTTTTTCTATTCTTCTTTTTACTTTCTTTCTTCACTTATTATTTTTTTTCTCTCTCTCTAATTTCTTTCTTTCTTTATCTTCATTCTAATTTTTTGGAAAGATGTCTCTTAACTTACACAATCAAATCACACTTTAGTGTAGAAAAGAAATAATGAATTGGTGAATGTTTAGTTTTAATTTGGTTTTGTTGGTATTGGAATTGTCAATTAGTGCATTGGAATGTTTGATTTAAAATTACTACTACCATGTTTTTATTGGTTTTCAATTTGTTATTTAGTTGAACCAGTGAATTTGAGTGGTAATAGTTGTGGTTAACATATGATGAATAATATTTATTTTAAGGTTTGAATTTAGTGAAACTTGAAATTTTCAAAAACTAATTGTAAAGTGATGGCTGAGATAAAAATAATTTGTCTCTCTCTCTCTCTCCTTTCTTTTTCTTCTCTAAAGATAAAATTATTTTTTATGTCCTTCTATCCATGGTAGTAAAATCATATTTTATTCATTCTCTTTTAAGAAAATATTCCACTTATGATTTCTATAAAATGATTTTTATCCTTAGTTATTTAATTTGAGTCCTTTTATTATATTTTTTTAGTCCCTAGAATATGTAGATTTTTTACATTTATTTTCTATTTTTAAAAGAATAAGTTTAAATGAAAAATAAAAGCTAGAGATGGAAACAAGAACTAATAAATAAATAAATTATAAGTTCTAATATGAAAAGCAAGGATTTAAACCAAAAAATATATAAAAATTTATAAAATTGTAGGAACTAAAAAAATATGACTACATATAGAAAACCATTTAAGTTAGGATTACAGCAAATATATAGAATGATATTAAAAGATGGGTGATGGTAATTAGCGAATGATTTGGTGAAGAAGGAAGATTGAAGATGAGAAAGAAGGAAAAAAAGTGGGTAGGGGAAAAGGACAAAGAAAGTAAGAGCAGAGCACTGAAATGGGATATGAATTATGATAAGTTGGGGAATGAATGAATGACAAGAAAGGTACTTTGGCTATGTTGTGTTAGAAAAACAGTGATAGAGAGAGAGAGAGAGAAAGATCTTCAAGAACAGAACCAAATTATGTGTTATTTTATGGTAAAAAAGTAAGTACCAACAACAACTAAACAGAGACATAGCCAATCAAAATTAAGTATTTATTTCACACTCTCTCTCTCTTTCTATGTGGTACCATCTATGTATGTCCCACACAACACTTAATAATATTATTCTATTATGTTATTTCATTCTTTTCTATGTACTGTTTCCCTCATTTTAAAAATGTTATTAAATGTAAACCTTAAAATTGTGCATGGTTTAATTTAATTATTACACTATTTAACCTATTTTTATAATAATATACTGAAATAAAAAAGTTAACCTATTTTTCACCAGATTTTTTTCTAGGTCACCGGTTATCTTCTTTTTTTTTTAATTATGTAGTTTGTTGATAAAAAAAAATGTGAAAAAGGATGTAAATCTTGGTCAACTAAAATTCGGATTTTTATTCTTTTATCTTTTTTCCTTAAAAGAGAATAATTAGTTTATAAATGATAGAAAGAAGAAACTTATGTCTCTTATCCTAAACCAATGAATTTACAAAACTCATCAACAGAATGGTATAAATAAATTAAACATAAACATATTATATTACTGCTAAAACAAATTAAACATGTATCTTTCAAGAAATATTTTATTTTTAAAAAATTATATTTATCTTCCTCAAATTATAAGTAATCTTTAACATTTTTTTCTAGTTTGGAGCAGGAGTGACAAAAAAGTTTGATCAATTTGATATGTTTTGTCCTGGTAAAAAATAAGACAGAATAGAATGATCCACCATAATAAATTGGGTTTACAATTTTTGTGGGTCCTGTCAATTCTCTTTTTATTTTTGTCTTTTTAAAATATGAGTTATATAC
>Ga0123341_1006349_pt1 | contig 10692 bp, 7 predicted proteins | sample Turbeapinknodule_FD_89959 | JGI IMG/M metagenome (GOLD analysis project Ga0123341, IMG submission 89959) | Root nodule microbial communities of legume samples collected from Mexico - Turtle bean Mexico pink nodule | ecosystem: Host-associated > Plants > Roots > Nodule | place: Mexico: Nepantla...
ATTTATGTAGAGTTTATAAATTTCATTTTCTTGTTCTTTCTACATTACCATATCAAATTAACATAAGACTAAGGATCCTAATTTTATTCATTCAAATATTACCGCGTGGTTTTATGCGTATAGTATGATGTTTTCTTCGTTTTATTAATTAACTAATACATTAACTTACTATTTTGTTATAAACCCACTATTATCCGTGTAATTGAGACTAGAGTTGCTAAAATGAGTTAGATGTTAATTTTTTGGTAGCAAATTCTTAATACAAGTATTTCAGAAGATATTCATATATATATATATATATATATTTCTGAATGAATGTCATAGTAATATGGATCCATGTGTGATCCTTATGCATATGTATACAGATTTTATGAAAAGGATTAAGGATTGCATGTGATTATGTGGTTCAATGTTAAATTACATAAACTTAGGATTGTGGGTGTCTTATAGATAATTTTGGTAGCTTACTCTTGTGTTGGTCGCTAGCAATGTGATAACATGTTATAAGTGTACACGATACACAAGTAGATTCTACAAACTCTAGAGTTGTGTCTATAGATAACTTTGGTAGCTTACTCTTGTGTTGGTCGTTAGCAATGTGATAACTTATTATAAATGTACACGATACTCAAGTAGATTCTACAAACTCTAGAGTTCTGTCTAAAAAGACGTAAAAACAAGATTTGGATACCAATCTAGAATGCTACTCAAACTATCTTTTGAGTTGAACTTATAACATGTATATTTTAAAAATATTATAACATCATCCATTAATTAAATCTTTTAAATATTATAATTCTACCATTTTAATTTTTTACCCATCATCCATTAATTTTAGATGAGTGAATTTCAATTGATAGAAAGAATAAAATTGTTATTCATGATTACTATTACAGAGGAGGTGGGGTAGGTTGAATGAGTGACAATCAAACTTTTATTATTGAAGACAGTTAAATTTCTTTTAGGGATAGTTTTAATGTGAGAGAAAAAATTTATTTTGATAAAAAGAATACAATTTCAAACAACTTATTTGAATACAAATTTATTTATTATCTTAAATAAATAATATATATATATATATATATATATAATATTTTGCATGATATAACAATTGTCTATGACAAAGATTAGATGGATAAAATTATAATTAAATTCTCATACTTATTATGCTATCAAAAAGAAAGATTTTATATAATAGAATATAAAATATTTTTACCTTTGCTATAAATAAAACTACTGTACATCATAGATTGTCATATAAAAAAAAGTAATAAATATATTCACTAAAAGATTACAAAAACTAAAAAAAGAAAGTCAATTACCTTTTTTTCTTACAATCTCTCCGTCGAAAATAATATTCTTTATATATACTATTTTTAACATCTAATAATTCAATTTTACTAATTTCTTATTTTTATAAACATAATTTTTTAATAGAAAAGATAATAACTTTTAAACTAAATAATTTTCTTAAAAATTTATACCAAATAGTTTCTACTATAAAAGATAAGTTTAAGTTAAAAAAAAGTTATCAATCAATTTCTTATATATAAAAATACTATTAATGCATTCAACTTAAAAAATCCTATTAAAACACTGATTAACTGCTAACTCAGAATTCAAACAGAAGATAAATGTGAGAATATTTATTGAAGAATTTGATGGTCCTTGTTTGTTTAGAGTGTTTGTGAGAGTGAGAGAGTGAAATGGCGTATCTCAGATTCTTACACGCACCACTACCACAGCCTCAGCTCACACTAGGGTTTCCTTCGCCACCTCAATTTCTCTCCATTGCTCCACCTCTCAATTTCTCTCTCTCCTCTTCTTCCTTCAGGTTCACACTTTTTCATCAATTTTTTATCTCTTCATTCTTAATTTTTACATCTTAGTTCTGTATTTTTCTGCACATTTTTCTTTGCATTTGCTCGGTTTCTGTTTTAAATTGCTCTCCGCTTTCTACTGATTGTGTTTTTCTTTTTTAAATTTCAATATTTATATGGCGGTGGAAACTATTGTTTGGTTTTGCAGTGTGCTCAACTAACAGAGTTGTTGGCTTTAATCGTCGTGATAAAATCTTGCTTGCTCTTTTTTATTTTTCGTTTAAGTTTTTTAGAGAACTTGGATGCAGTTTTTTAGTGTTGTTCTTTGGTCAGAAGTGGAGTTTTATTTCGATGTCCTACGTTGATCATTAAGCAAACATTGTTATGAAGTTAGTGAGATAGAATAGAACTCCGACTTTGATAAGAGAACGTTACCGAAAGCCACTTTAGGAACTACATTTAAGTTTTGCCTGAATGTAAGTTTTTTTTCAATTGCATCAAAATTATCTTTAAAACTTTGTTGTTTGGCTATGAAAAATTTGGGGCTGTCACTAAATAAATAAATGGAGGCTTGGATTCTTGATTCTTCAATTTTCATTGGACAAATTGTAGACTTTGCTTTGTTTAATGGTTCTTATTTTAATCCTTTTCTTATTTTTTAATAAAAAGGTTTCTCATTATCCTCCTGTTTGTTAAACAAAACAACTGAGTATATTTATAGTTGAAGAAGGAATTGGGCTAAACTGTTTTCATACTAGTTGTAAGTTATTTTCAGAAACCATCCAGAGAGTTTAGTAAAATAAGCCAAAAGATTTCATAAGCACTTCCAAACCCGTGCCCGAGTTTTCATAAATAAATCAGAAAAAGTTAAGCTGTATGTAGGTATTTCCAACAGAGATCTTAGCTGCGTATGTTAGGATATGTTTGGATGGAGGAGTTTGGAGGGGGAGGGAGGAGAGGCTTAGTTTTGATTTCTAAATTCAGAGAATGATAAAAAAAAATGAACAAAGAATGATTGGAAGGTTACTTGTTAAAAAATATGAAAAATTTACCAAAAATGAAACAACTCTCTCCTCTCCCATTATATCATGTTACTTGAATGAATGACAGTGCGTGTATTCTAACATTGTTGTAATAATTGCATCCTTTTTAATAAAAAATGTTTTTTCTTATTTGTGTAGTAATATATCCTCAGACTGAGACTGTATTATCTTCTGGTTTTTATTGTATCCAGGTGCAAAGTTTTTAGGAGATTGAAAGTGAATCAAAGGCTGTTGACTGTTTTCGCAACAAACCCCAACTCTGTAGATGGGAAATCACCCAAAGAAGGATCAGAGGTAAATAAAACTAGCAATGCTGCTCAGGGACCTCCTCTCCTTACTATTTTGGCTGGACTTTTTGTCCTTTTCGTAGTTTGTTGGAGCATTTGGTCCATCATAGCGTGGCTGATAAGTTTGATAGTTACTGCTCCTGCTCCGAAATAAATTTGATTATAATGTTTGTGTTTGTATTTTAAGCCACTGCTTTAGTCCTTATGAATTTGTCTTTGTTTCTTTCTACTATTTTCCACTTAATAGAATTTGAGTGCTAAACATGCTAAAGTGAGCCAAGAGCTGGTAAAGGGAAGAAACAGAATTGGCAACTCCTAATGGGAGAGAGCTTATGTTCATGTCTGGGTATTGTCAACCATCTTTTAGTTATGGATTCCATTGGGGCTGTGACTTCGGTATATATTTTGAAGAACTGTAGTTGCTTATTCCTTTGGTTACTTGTCTGCATATATTTTGGAAAACAGTAGATCTATTGGGTCAGATTCTGATATTTCTAATTCAGTCTTTTAAAAAAGTTTAGGGGCTCATATACTTGTTTTTTTTTATATATTTCCTACTACTATTTTTTAATTACAAAATCAGCACTTTCCTTTTTTTAAAGATTTCTATAGAAAAATAGAGTAAACAAAAAAAAAATTACACAAATATTTGAAGACTGAAAATAAGTTGAAAACAATGTGACAACTTTATAATTAAGAAATAAAAACACACAAGTAAATGTTCCCTTTGAAAACTAATGAACTAAACTAAAATCATATGCTTAGTTGGACATTGGTGTTTCTGGTTTTTTTACAAAACACAATTTGAGTTTGATGTCATCATCTAAATTTGTATATTGTGTTGTGTTCAACCCCTATGATCCACTTCTCTTTAGACTAGCATAAGAAACCTGAAATGTTTAGATAGGAGTTGACAATATAAGGTCATTATTATTTCAGAATAAAAAAGACTTGTTTTCAATGCTTATAATGCTTATAGCGTCCTTCGTTAGGAAACTCAGAGAACACAAGTTGAAAATGAACATATTGATTGAACATAAGAGCTGAGATAAGAAGAGTCTTTGTCTTGAAGACAACTGTACAAAACGGTGAAAACAATGAAGAAGAACTTGATGAACATATCGACTCAGAAAATTTGACTTTGCTTGTAAAAAATTTGGAAGGTTTCTGAAGAAAAAAAATGAGAAACTATCCTCAAAGAAAGTATACGAATAAAAATTTGATTTTAATTCACCAAATTTTCTTGATTACTTGTGGAAAGCAAGGACACGTCATGATTAAATGTTCAAACAATCAAAATAAGGATAAAATAGTGAGAAAAATTAGAAAGGAGGCAAAGTCAAAAAAGCCTATACAATTTGACAAGATTATGATGAGTCTTCATCAAGTATTTTATCGAGGAAGGATGAAGAAGTGGATATTTATTTGATGGGAGGATATGATTTTTTTAAGTAATATAAGTTCAATTAACTTTGAAAATGATGCTAGTTATGAAATGCATGAAGAAACAAATAGGTTGACTATGTTTCATAATATATTGGAAGAAATGAATAATTGGCTTCAAAATAGATTTTTAAAATTATAAGATGGATTGAATGCTGAAAAAATGATTTTGGGAGTCTTGAAATCATTTACAAAATTTCATTTTCTAATTGTGTTGAAACAACTTCACCGATCATTAGGGAATGTGAAAATTATAAATCTTGCAAAATAAAATACAATATCTAATAAAGTAAAAAACTATTTTTTTTATCAAGTAAAAAAGTTCAAAAGAAGTATAACTTTATTTTCACCAAGGCACTCATTTTTTTTTATAGTAACATATTTATTCTTTATGTCTCCATCCAAAATAAATCGCCATCTCGTTTTATCTTTTACCTTAACTCAGAATTTGTTACTTAACCGTATAAAAGAAAGTCTAGAAAGTAAGTGAAATTTTATTAGCTATGAAATCTACAACTTTTAATATTTTCTAACATACCCATCAGATAGATCCGAATATGATTCACGTGTTTTTTTTTTTCTGTTTTATAAAATTATTGACCACTCATTCATTTTGGAATATACATTTCTCGGTGTAAAAAATACACTTCAAAATGAAAAGGCTAAAGAGTTGGATTCTTATTGCTTCTCTTTTAATTATTCAATTCAATTTCAGAGGCATTGGAACCACTTCTAATAAAATTCGTCATCTTTGCCTCTATTGTCCCATCCATTTTTGTTCTTTCGTAATGAATTTGGAAAATTCAACCTCACAAAATATACAGATACGTGGTACAATCCCCTCAATCATTTTGCCTTCTTTCATTATTGTAAAAAATAATGAAATAAATATTTTACATTAAGCTGTCACCACTGATAACTTTACCAACACCAAAATTAGTGTCAACATTTTACTTCAAACACGCTCTTAAACTAACTTTAATAGGATAAACCACTTTCAAAATAAGTTTATTTTGAGAATAAAAATTAGAAAAATAATTAAAACATTATGATGATCAGTCATTACAATAATACAATTATTGCAAAAATAACATGGTACAATAGTTGAAGCAAGATACATGTATAAAACTTTGCAAAACTTAAGAAATGCATAAATCTATAACACTATCATAGCCATTATATATATAATTTATAAAACATAAGAAACATTATAAGATAAAATATGTATTCTCTTTCAATTTTTATAATTTGTAAGTAAGTTTTTCCTCCTTTTGTTTTTTCCTTTCATTGTATATGTCTTCATTTATATTTTTAAAAACAAATAACTCTGCCAAAGTGTGCAATCTGAAAGTCAAATGATTTTGGCATTATGCAATTTAAAATTTTATGTTAAAAAATTATTGCACAATTCAAAAATATCTTTTAAAGAGAAAGTGGAGATTTTTGTATTTATGAGTGCAGAAGAAAAATATGGAGGTTGAAACAATCCCCAGAAGAAAGAAAGAGATCTTAATAGCTTCTTGACACATAAACTTCAGTACTCCTAACTCTTAACCAAAAATGGTTATAACAGTAAAAGAAATAGGTTAAATGAAAAGAGAAGCAATGAATAGTCACAAAAATGAAGAGCTCCATGTATCACTGAATCTTTCCGGGAAGATGGTCTAAAATATAATGTCCAATACGGCCAGTACGGAAAAGATTAAGCAACTTCTCAGCTACCTTGTCATGAGCATCTTCTTCACATTTAACTGAAACATGGAAAACTTCCTGCAAGGCAGTAAACTGCCTATCAATGAGTGCAAGCATTTCATCTTCACAGTTTATATCGCCTTCGAAAGATGAAATTGTTTCATAAAGTGTCCGTCGAACATCCTGCACTATGCAGTCCTGGGAAACCAAAAGTTAAAATGCATGTAATGGTAAACTTTTTGAGAGAAATGACAGATCATATGACATTTTGTTTTAACCAGTCTTTATCAATCAAATGAACAATGGGAAACGAAGAAGATAAATTAACAAATGGAACTTTGTCATCCAAATCGAAATTTCAATTTCTGGTGTCAAACTTTAAATCCTCATGCTGATTATTCACTTGCTCCAGTAGCGTACAAGCCAACTTCCAAAGAAATGCAAAGCTTTTGGCTCCTTTATTAGTTCCCAAATTTTTGCATATTTAACTTGGAACAATTTGGGTTCAATTCTATGATGGATTTCCCTTTCATCATTCTTATGCTCGGCTGTTTATTTTTAAGGGATTACAACTTTCTATTGTTTTAATCATACAGTAGAAAACATTATATGAGCATTAAGATAATACACAATAAATTACAGATACCTGTGTGTGATCTGTCGGGATTTGGCTTTTCTGCTTCATATCGGAGCTAGTCAACTGTTCTGTTGTGCCTTTAAGGAATGATCTATCATCATCCTTTATAGATAGTTTTGCCCATTTCTTGTATTGGTCACTAGAGTTGTGTATAGCTAGAAAATATTGAGCAACTTCTTTTCTCCTGATTAAACAATCCGCAACTGCTCCTGGATAAAGATTGAAATGAAGGTATGAGCGAGAACAACAGGAGAATATCTAAAAGTTACAAAAGCTAACCTAACCATAAATAACAAATTTCCCTTTATTGAAATTCTTTTTGTTCTTAGTTCGCTTGGAAGTTATGATGTACTTATGAAATGAAAATTACTCTACACTAGTTTGGTATAACAAAAGATATGTAGGATGATGCAAAGTTGGGGGAGTGCATTGTGTAGAAACGGAAGAAAATATCAAGGCAAGAAACGGAGCAGAAAGAAAATCAATTAAACATACCTGTTAAAATTAATTTAGATAAAACAGCAACATTAGGAATCTTGGGAGATAAAATAGCTGGAGAGTCAAACACATAGATATTGGGATGGCTACCAATCTGAATGGAAAGCAGAAGTTTCAAAAGTGAGAAAAGCACAAAAGATGTACTAATTCATGTATGAGTGAACAAGAAGCAAAACAAGGAAGGAAGTATGGAGATCATACTAGCATAGATAGGCCAACAAAGTGCACAATATGGACATCAACCTTCTCTAAACATTTAAATACACGACTATTTTCTTCAACTAGAAATTTATCACTTCTAAACTGTTTTCTGAGGTGCAAGTCATCTTATTAACCATGCCAAAAAGCTTCCTTTATTTTCTAAGTATATTCTTAAAAGTATACAGCAGTTGGCTATAAATAATTTACATGTTGGAATACGTAGGAAGAACACAGGCAACTTACATTCTCAATTATTTTTTAAATCAAGCACCATGGATATCAATAGTGGATAACAGCCTATGGCAGTGAGCCGAAAAATCTGCTTGTTTATTTAAAATAGAGAAAAATAATATAATTTCAATTTTAACTTCTTTATAAATTTATTATATTGCATTCTTTTGATTTATATGTTTTATTGTAAAAGTGTTATATTAGTGGTTCAAGTGTTATTGCAGAAGAGTTATTCTAGACCTTTTTTTGGTGGTTTAAGTGGTTAAATCTCTTCTCTTGATAAAAGAATCTTACCAGCTTACCTAACATGAGTATCTTTCACAACCATACTATATATCTGGTAACGTAAGATGCCTATATGGAGCAAGTCTGTACACCAAAAACCTATCAAGAGTTAAAATTATCACTCATCACTTATTGTTCTGTTAACATGCACCTACCAAGAGTTAAAATTATCATTCATCACTTATGTTCTGTTAAAAATGAGATTCTTAAAAAAATGACCAGGGGAGAATGAGACTCTGATTTTCCAAAATCATATCAGAGGCTAATTAAGAGTTTTGGTATCCTTCAGCACGACAGAAAAGTTATAAACTGATAGTCCACATTATGGAAAATTATATAATATATAAAGAAAACAAAGGGCTAACCTTAAAACTTCGAATGTCTTTAGTCTCTCCTGGCTCAGGACTCACAGTTGCATGCTTTAACTTTCCTTTTTCTATAAAATAAAACAGAAAATTTGTGAATAGATATATAAATATATCCACTGGTGTTTCTCACTAGTTGAGCATGTCATTTAGCCTGTTCTACTAGAATTGTAATAATAATTTGAATACCTGCTGCACTGATTCTCCCCACTTGATGCAAGGCATTGATAAGTGCCGACTTACCAATATTTGGAATCCCAATTAACATTACTGTAGCAGTATCATTATTATTGTAACATTGATCATCTCTCCTCAATTCACTCACTTGGCGTTGTATAAGGCTTAGAAGCTACATAAAAGCAAAAATCCTTATTAGTAATTTAGTTCATGAACAATTATAAAATAAGTATTTATTACAAAATAATAATAAAAATAACAATAATAATAAATTAAAAAAAGAGTCTATTAACAATGCAGATAATTGTATTTGTATTCCGTTGCAGAGCACAATTTTTTTGTCTCATTTTACCAGTTAAAACGTAGGAACTAGGAGCTCCAATACCAAATATAAAAACTCACTAACTCAAAATAAAAAGTCCAAGAGGAATTTCTAATAGATAGATTGTGCTTATTGCTTAAAAGAGAAGAAAGGTCAAGAGGAGCAGCAGCAATACAGTACAAACGTTTCAGAATCTCTAACTGATATGTTCTGCTTGCTTACTGCTTAAAGATTTAAACAATTTCTCAGTACTATTCATGTGTGCTAGAGACTAAACTACAGATGCATCTTACAGAAATTTATTCAAATCAATTTAAACATGATTGTACACAACAACAGTAAGATTCAAAATTAGAAACTTGGTTCCATGTGCTTTAACATTTTATAAACAACACCAAAACACCATAATAAATAAGACCATTCATTCATGAGGCTCTTTGGAAGAATGCAGAAAAAGGGAACAAATACCTGTCTGATGTTCTCCTTGTTATGAGCATTGACTCCACAAGATACGCAGTTCCTTTCCCTAAAATATTCCATCCATACCTATTCACAAAACACTTATTAAAACAAACAAAATCATTAATTAACAAATCTAAAAGGAATACAATTTCACTAATCCCTCCAAATGATTATTTGAGTGAGTTTGGTTAAACTCCACAAATCAAATTGTTAGAATAGTTTATCAATTTAATTACTAATTTGGTTAGCAAGTTAGCCTACATGGCGTTATTGATCACTGTAGTTAGCTTAGCTCCCTCAAAAGCACATTACTAATTTGTTCGCACACAACTTTTCTCATTTAATTTAATTTTCTTTTATCACAACTTTCAATTTTCTCTGCTACCATGTTTTGCAACGAAATACACTGAAAACCACATTCCAGAAAACGAATGCTGAGGTACTCTGACAGTCCTATCTTATTTACTTATTTATTCTTATAAATTAATGTTTCAATTTTAACCATACATGTTTGCTTTAATTTCAACAGCATGTAACATAGATGTGAAAATTTAGAAATGTTGAACACATTAGACCAAAATGCAAAGACTAAAAACGCATGTTCCCTCAAACTTCCACGGTTACATACAGATGGAAAGACAGCGGAATTTCCACAAACCTTCAAAACAGTTAAAGAAAATAAAAAAGCTCGAAAAGAAGCCCTACCTTCACATTCGATGCTCCCGCAAGATCCATTTTGTTGAGCGCTATGATTTTTTTCTGCGAAAGTGGATAGTTTTTTAGTATCTCGCATTCGGAGGACAAGGGAATCTGAAAAACGAAAAGAATAGTAGAGCGTGTTAATGAGTTGAAGAAAACGAATAATGATTCGTTAAAATGCGTAACAAACAGACCCTTGCATCTCTGACTTCGACGACGAGATTCACCAACGGAATTCTCTCCACGATTGCGCGAGAAGCAGCGGCCATAAAAGAATCTCGCCATGCTCCCTTGCTTCTCAGAACTTCCTTTACCGCTGTGCCAATTCGTGTGCCCAAACGCGTCGCTACCATGCTCGCAGAGTTTGTTTGGCGGAGAAGATGAACTGAAAATCCAGTTAATTTTAAAAAACAGTTGAAAAAGAGGGAATGTTTCTTCAAATTTCAAGAGAAAAATATTGTAAAAAATATGAAAGGGAGTGTTGCTAAAAAGATATTATTGTGTTGCTAAAAAAATAAATATAAATATAA
>Ga0123341_1006353_pt1 | contig 10689 bp, 10 predicted proteins | sample Turbeapinknodule_FD_89959 | JGI IMG/M metagenome (GOLD analysis project Ga0123341, IMG submission 89959) | Root nodule microbial communities of legume samples collected from Mexico - Turtle bean Mexico pink nodule | ecosystem: Host-associated > Plants > Roots > Nodule | place: Mexico: Nepantla...
ACTTAAAATTACGCCTTAAAAAATAGATTTTACATTTTTATTTTGTAAAAACTCTCATCTTAGACATTACTATGAAACCTGACATCTCAGCTAGACTAACATCTCAAGTAACAACAATCATCTGTCACCCCCATGAAAAATGTATTATTAAAAAAAAAAGGAAATACAAAAAAATATGGAGGACTAGACCAAAATCCATATATTAACAAAAATGGTAAATAGGTAATCTATACCTATTAATAAAGAACTATAAGAAAAGACTAGATGGAAGCCTATTATACCAATAAAAATACTCTCTATGAATAAAGCCAGTTGGAAATTGATATGAATTGAAATTGTAAAATTGTATATTCATGTACTGTATTGAACAAAAGTGTACAACTATTTATAATTGTCAAACTAGAATGAAAGAGAAACATTCTAATAACAGAAAAATAACTAGCTTATGATTTTAATTGTTTTAAGAGTTAACAAACTAACTCTAAATCTACCTTATTCCAACACTCTTCCTTAAGCTAAATTCTGCAACACATCTAACTCCTAACCACTCTCTTAGTTCTTCAAACTTGTCTAGTTTAGATGGTTTTGTGAAAATATCAACCACTTGTTCCTGGTGTTGCAATGCTTCAGTTCTACCTTTCTTTTTCCAACTTGTTCCCTTAAGAAATGGAACTTGATCTCTATGTGTTTACTCCTCCTATGTAAGATTGGATTCTTTGCAAGGTTGATGGCTGATTAGTTGTCCACACAAAGTTTCACAAAAACCACTTAATTTTTCATTTTGAAATTCCCCCCATGATCACTACGAATGACATAAATGTTACTGCAACACTTGTTTTGTAATCTCTTGGCAAGCTTTTTAAGTGCATAAAATGCATCACTCTTGGATTTCAAAAATAATTTCCATGTGAACCTAGAGAAATCATCAACAATTACAAGTGTATAGTTGTTTCCACCAAGACTCATGGTTTTTGAAGGACCAAACAAATCCATGTGCAGCAGTTCAAGGGGTTTGGAAGTTGAAACAATATTTTTCAGTTTGAAGGAGTGTTTGATTTGCGTCCCCTTTTGACATGCTTCACATATGTGGTCTTTCTCAAACTTGAGTTTGGGTAAACCTACCACAAGATCTCTTGAAATTAATTTATTTAGATGATGCATGTGGATGTGTGCTATCCTTCTATGCCATAACCATGATTCCTCATGTTTGGTTAGAAGGTAACCAATAAATGTAGAATGTGGGATATCAAACAAATAGACATTGTTGATCCTTTTACTAATCAACAAAACTTCCTGTAATTTGGGCAGTTGTATCTCACATGTGTTGGGCTTGAAGGTTATTTAATAACCTTTGTCACACAAATGGCTTATGCTTAGGATGCTATGCTTTAGACCTTCCACAAATAGCACATCATGGATCAAGAAGGTATTCTTGTCTTTGATGGTCCCTCTTCCAAGAAATTTCCCTTTGTTGTTGTCCCCACATGTAACATGACCTTCTTGCTTAAGGAGTAGATTGACAAACTTGCTTTTATCCCTTGTCATGTGCTTAGAACAACCACTGTCTAGGTACCACAAGTGTTGATTTGCCATCAAAGAACCCTGCAAGAAACAAGATCAAGGAGCAAGATTTGACCCCCTTTTAAATTTGGGTCCATGGGCATTAACTAAGACTTAGGAACCTTAGAATTCTTAGGAACCCACTTTAAAACACCTCCGGGAACAGAAAACCTCCTTACTCTGCAAAATCTAACAGTATGACCCCCCTGCAAAATCGTTTTTTTTTAAAAAAACTGGAAAAGGGTTTTGAAACTGATTTGTTCTTGCTGTTTGGGTTAAAACCCAGTCCAACCTTTCTTAAAACACAATTTTGAGATGAAAGAACAGCTTTAAGATTTGATTGCCCTTTGGAAAACTTGTCCATAGTTTTTAAAATATAGTGGACCTTCTTTTGAAGAGCTTCACAGTTTTCAAAAAAAAAAGCTAGAATCACACTTGCAAGAAGAGTTTTTGTAAATCATTTCCAAATTTTCAAAACCAGTTTTTGAATTGTTCAACTCAACTCCTAATGCCAATTATTAGAATTTAAGACCTTAAACAAGAGGGGGTGAATTGTTTATGAAAGATTTTCGCAAAGGTTGAAGGTGGAGTGAAAAGCTATGAAGAATTAATCAATTGAAAAATTTGTTCAACCAATTAAAAACTGTTTTAAGTTTGATTCCATAAAATCAACCAGTTGTTTTCACGAAACAACTGATTGTTTATACCAGCAAAATTGAAAAACAATGTTAAAAAAATTTATGAGTGTAGGGATAAAGAGAATAAAACAAAATGTTTATACTGGTTCACTCTTAACCAAGAGCTACATCTAGTTCTCAGTTAACCACTAAGAATTCACTATGTAATCAAACCAGATTACAAAACACACACCAAAAGTGATGATCTTGAACCCTTCAAGAACACACACCACTTTTAGCAAACAACACAGTTTTGAGAAACACCTTCTAAAATCACACCACACAAGTACACACATAAATACAATGTTTAAGGAAGAAGGGAATAGAATACACATGGGTAAATCAAAGTTTAAAGTTCAGAAGTACAAAACCCAATCCTATTCCACACACTTGAGATGATCCAAAGCTTTTCAAATCTTGAAAACATTTTTGATTAATCTCTCTTTGTTGGTTAATGCTAAGGAACATTAAACGACCTTTATAAGACCTCAATAAAGTGGTTAAAACAGTTAAATAAAAAAATCATAAGTTGTTGGAATCATTTAAAACAAATTAAAACCTCTTAACAAAATTTTGTTAAGGTTTTCACAAAAACAATCAGTTGATTTATCGAAACAACTAATTGATTTTGTTTGACACCAAAGCCAAAACAAAGGTAAGCTTTTCCAAACCATTTTAAAAACCACTAAGTGACAAGCAACCAGTTGATTCGACATTTTAACAGGTTGAAATTTCACACCCATTTAGAAAACCCACCTTTTAAAAAAGGTAAAGATTCAATTGAGCTTGGATCATCTTAAGGAGTGAATTAACAAGTTTCAAACAACTAAACGACACATACACATCAACAGAATCTTCAAGCTTTCTACTTGAATTTGGAGACATCAAAGCATTTTGTTCAACATTTACCTCCTATACAAGTGTGGGGGATGGAGATGAACAAGTGTATCTCGGTAATTTCAGGACAACTCCTGTCCTAGGAAAAGGAAAGGTTCTTATAAAGCTCACATATGGTAAAACTCTGACTTTTAGTGATGTGCTACATGTGTAATCAGTTAGAGTTAATTTAATCTTTGTAGCATTACTAAGCAAAGTTGGGGTTAAAATGTCATTTGAATCTGAAAAAATAATGTTTTGCAGGGAAGGGATATTGTGATCAAGGCTTTTAAGCATTCTTCTGCTTATATTGTTGATTCGTATGATATATGACATGCTAGATTAGGACATGTGAATTATTCGTATGTTATGAAATTGCAACGACTAGGATTAATCAACATGCATGACAAACAAAATAGTAAATGTGATATATGTGTAGAATTTAAAATAATGAAGAAAACAAGTCATTTTGTAGAACGTCAAACTTAACTTCTTGGTTTAATTCATACTGATCTTGCAGATTTAAAACAAACCATGTCTAGAGGTGACAAAAATTATTTTGTAACTTTTATAGATTATTTTTCTAGATACACCAAAGTGTATTTAATTAAACATAAGGATGAAGCTTTTGACATGTTCTTAACTTATAAAACGGAAGTAGAAAATCAATTAAATAAGAAAATTAAAAGAATTAGATCTGATAGAGGTGGTGAATATGTTTTTTTTTAATGATTATTGTGTTAAAGAATGTATTATTCATGAAGTAACCCCACTGTATTCACCTGAATCTAATGGAGTAGCTGAAAGGAAAAATATGTTCTTAACGAAATGATGAATGCCATGCTTATTGGGTCTAATACTCCTGATAATATGTAGGGTGAATCTCTGCTTACTGCGTGTTTTTTGCAAAATAGGATACCACATAAAAAAATTGGTAAAACACCTTATGAGTTGTGGAAAGGATATCAACCTAATTTGAAATATCTAAGAGTGTGGGGGTGTTTAGCTAAAGGGATGTTACCTAATCATAAGAAAAGGAAAATAGGCTCTAAAACATCTGATTGCATGTTCTTAGGATATGCGGAAGATAATGTTGCCTATAAGTTTTTTGTTCTTAATAGTGATATAATTGAACGTAACACTATAGTAGAGACGAAAAATGTTGAGTTTTTTAACACATCTTTCCTTTAAAGAGTAGTGGTACATCTTAACAACCTATAGATAGTGCTAGTGATGTCATGAGTTAGGAGAAGTAAAAGACAAAGAAAGGAAACCTCATTTGGAGATGATTTTTACACTAGTTGAAAATGATCCCATAAGTTTTTTGGAAGCTACTAGTGCTCCTGATGCTAAACAATGGGATAAGGCTGTTAGGACTGAGCTTGATTCAATTAAGAAAAATAATATGTGGACCTTAGTAGATCTTCCTAAAGGAGCAAAACCCATTGATTGTAAGTGGATCTTTAAGAAGAAGTATCATCCTGATAGATCCATAGAGAAATATAAGGCAAGATTAGTTGCTAAAGGTTTTACTCAAAAACATAACATAGATTCCTCTATCCGTGTGTTGCTAGCCCTAGCATCTATCCATAAGTTAGTAATTCACCAAATGGATGTTAAAACAACCTTTTTGAATGGTGAACTAGAAGTGAAAATTTATATGACTCAACCTGAAGGATGTGTAGTTCCAGGTCAAAAGGAAAAAGTATGCAAACGTTTAAAATCTCCGTATGGTTTGAAATAAGTACCAAAACAATGGCATGAAAAACTTGATAATGTTTTACTTTGTGAAGGTTTTTCTACCAATGATGATGATAAATGTGTGTATTCTAGATCTGAAAATGGTGAATGTGTCATTATATGTTTGTATGTGGATGACATGCTAATTTTTGGTACATGCAATGATATTGTTTTAAAAAAAAAAGTTATTTCTTGGATCTAAGTTTGAGATTAAAGACATGGGTGAAACAAGTGTGATTCTAGGAGTTAAAATATCACTATCCCAAGAAAAATACATTGAGAAACTTTTTAAGAAGTTTGGTTACTATGACTTTAAGTCAGTGAGCACCCTTATGATGCTAACTCTAAATTAAAGAAGAACAAAGGATAATCTATTTCTCAAACTCAGTATGCCCAGATAATAGGGAGTTTATTGCATTTAATGATTTTTTCTACACCAGATATTGCTTATGCAGTGGGTAGATTGAGTAGATACACTCAATGTCCTAGTCAAGATCATTGAGATGCGCTTAAGAGACTCATGAAATACTTGAGAGGTACAATGGATTATGCCATTGAATATAGTGGATTTCCCATTGTGCTAGAAGGGTACAATGATGCTAATTGAATATCTGATTCAGATAAGACAAAATCTATTAGTGGTTATGTATTTACACTTGGAAGTGGTGCAATTATATGGAGATCGGTCATGCAAACTATTATTGCAAGATCAACAATGGAATCTAAGTTTATTGCTCTCGAAATGGTTGGTAGGGAAGCTGAGTGGTTGAAAAACTTCTTAGCAAACATTCCGTTAGGAATGAAACCATCCCATTTGTATCAATGCATTGAGATTTCCAATCGGCAATAGCTATAGCTAAAAATAAAACTTACAATGGAAAGAACATACATATACAATTGAGACATAATTTAGTAAAGTAGCTGCTAAAGAGTGGAACGATATCTATTGACTATGTCAAGTCAAAACGAAATTTGGTAGATCCTCTAACAAAACCCCTAAGGAGAAAACTGATTTTAGAAGCATCGAGGGGAATGAGACTTAAGCCACTTGCAAACAAACAAGTGATGAAAACCCAACCTTTGTGATTGGAGATCCCATGATAAGGTTCGTATGGGTAAAAACAAGTCACTTGTTAGTTTTGCTAACACTAATATTGATTTACAATCAATTTTGTCCATTCCTATTACGGGTGGCAAAGCGGGTCGGCCCGCCCTGCATAGGCCCGGAAATGCGGGTCGAGTTGGTCCGCCCCGCATGCGAGTTGGCCTGTGGGCTTGCGGGCTGGCCCGTTTTTTTTTTTTTGAAACGTAGAGGAGGAGTGGAGGCAGTAGCGATGTGCAGCAGCGACGCGACAATTGCAAGCGAAGCCACGCGGAGTCACTAGCGGAGCGAGCGATGACACTGCAAAGGAGAGTGTGTTGTGTGTTTGTGTGCGTTTTTTCGGAACAGCGTAACTGTGTTGTGTTTTGAGTGAAAACCTAATTTTCTTTCACTCAAAGTTGTCACTCATCCACTGGGCCATTGTTCTCAAGTCAATTAATTTTTATTTATTTTTTGCTGGCTAGTGGGCCAGCCTGCCCCCTGTTGGCCCGCGCGGGCCACAGGTTATGCGGGGCAGGCTAATGCGGATTAGCGGGTTGAAAACGTCAACCCCCCCTGCGTTTTTTATTGCGGGCCAGCCCGCACGGCCCGCCCTACTTTGCCACCCCTGATTCCTATGGTGTGTGTGAAAAGTGGTAGAGACTGCATTATTGAGAGGATAAACTTTGTAGTTACAATTATGAGATAAAAGAGTTTTAACGAATAACAAAGTTTTAATAATTTTCATATATCCTTTATGGGTGGTATATGATTTGCAGCATACAATTGATGAAATCACCTATATGAGTGTCAAGTGGGGCCGCTTGCATGAGATCTTGGCATGATCTTTATAACACTCATGAATATCAGGCAAGTGCATGACCTAGTAAACGCAATACACTGATAACAACAAGAATAATAGGGGTGTATTGTGATTCATAAACCATTAATGTATAATAAGTGTATTGGTTCATATAACTCGTTATACCAACTATATTGTGTGTGTTAAGTTCATCAATCTAGGATTGGTTCATATAGCTTGATAAACCAACTTTAATGCATTACATCTTTTTCGAAACCCATAATTTTCTTCTTTCTTTCTTTGTCTCTATGTTTTATCTTTTGCAATATGCGGGGGATTGTTGTAAATCAAACCTACAAAATGATGAAGAGATATTGCAAAAGAGGGTTGCGAACCCAAAATCCACATCCGCAAAGTTAAAGGAGAAACGAAAGGGAGTTACGCACAACTTCCCTTCTTTATCGGGTGGTTCAGAGAACGTTGCAAGAGTCTCGGATGGTTGGCTCCTCCATTCACGCAGGTCCTCCTCCATCTCCGACGGTCGCTTTGATTCTGATGTTCTAGCAGTGCCACTAATCTAGGTTTTGAAGTTGCGACAGTTTAGTTTTCTCCATCTATAAATAGTGCCTCTCTTTGCTCCGAAAATCATCTCACACTCATACTTCCTCTCCTCTTCTTCTCTTCCTCTTCACTTTTATTCTTTCACTTTACTTTATAGTTTTTTGGGTTCTTACTCTTTTAAGAGTAGCTTGCTAGTTCTGATCTTCGGAAATTTTCGAGAAGTTCCTGTTGTATCCTAGGGGACTTGCGCAATACACCGCAAATAAGTTCTTACAGACAGTGATCACTCATGTCTCGAAAAATCAACTTTGTTCGTGTTTTAAAGTCTCATTTACTACATTACCTAACTTTGCCTAGAATTTAACTTAAGTTAATTTATTTTTACCTTATTATTCTTGTGATGGTCAGTTAATACCGAATATCAATAAGTCTTAATGGTACACGATTGAATATTTTAACTTTTTTATAAAGTTAACAAGTTTTTGATTGATTCTCTAAAATATTTAGTAATTTTCATACTTTTAAAATTTGAAATAATCTTTTGTAACTAGAAACATGAAATAATTTTAATTTTATTCACGAAGTTGTTTTCTCTAGTTTCCATACATCCAAAATTTAAAATGGCTTTTTAATCCTATCATTAATTTACGTAAAATTAACAAATTGTAGTTTTGATTTCTAAATGTTTACTTATTTTCCATTTCTCTAAAATTTGAAACTTTGATTATTATTTTGTATTTAGCCAAAGGGAGAAAATTTTATCTATCCCTCTGGGTTTTATAATTTAGGTAAAGGTCTTCATGAAATTCATAAGCATCAAAGACTCATAGTATGGAAGAATGTGTTGCGTGATGCTAATCAAATAATGTTTTGGAGTTGCAGAAAGGTAATCACGTCTTTGAGGTTGCGTCAAGAATTGTCTCGTATGCTTTATTTTGTTTCTATTATTTATAATTAAAAAAATTGAACTTGTGTTGATAAAAATGCAATTTTATTAATTTAAACAACAACAAAAAATAAAACGTGTAATTGATATGTGAGTTGAGTAAGTATGACATCATGATCAAACCAATCATTGTAGATTAATTTGAAATCATTAACGCGTGAAAAATACTAAATTAGTCGTGTGATTATCACATTATTTTGTATTTCATAGTAAATGATCAGAAAAGTTTAAACATAGAATAATTCTTAATAACATGTGAGTTCATGATATTAATCTATGCATAGATCTATGAAGTTATCTTGTGATTTTTGAATAAAAAAATCAAAGTAGGACGTTGAGTAATAAAAGATGAGCATCATCCCTCGTTTGTTTTTTTCTTCTAAAAATCACTTTGTGAAAGTACTTATGTGACATAGAAATCAAGTGAACTATCAAAAATGACTTTGATATACACATTGGTTTAGGTAGGCTATTTTGCAACAATACATTTGTTATGTTTGTGAGGGAATTTGCAGACAAAGTCCAACTCATGAAGAACAAAAACCAAGAGCAAGGAAGCCACAAGTACTGGCACTGGACCCAGCATCCACAGCATCAAAGGAACAGCAACACAAAGCACCCTACTTCCCACAAGAGCTAAGGTGAATCCTCTTTCTAATATGGTTTCTGTGTAACCCCCTGACAAGAACTCCCCATATGCATTCATCAGAAAATTGGCATCAATCAGAAACCCTATGGCCATGGAACTGAATAGGAAGCTCATCACCAAACAAAGTGATGTTGATCCATACTTCAAAACAAAGATTTCATCTGACTTGGACCCAAAAAATCCACTGCTAAAGAGATGGCTAGCATTGTAGGTGTTGTTGCTCAAAGCTGCCAAACCCAAGTTAATGAGAATGGTTATAGAAGCTGTGAGTATTGTGGACATAAGAGTGTTCCTCAAGCTTTGCACTGTCAACATAGCTTTGCCGGAATCACCCTGCACATACATATGCCAATCAAATCTTAGAAACATCCAAAAGGGAGTGAGAAATATATCAGTTACATGGTATGAGAAGAATATGCAATCACCTGATTCAAGTTAAGACTCCAAGTTGTTCTTTTGAGCTTGTCGATTCCATAAGTTGTACGTGAAGGATTGTTTTTGATGGTGTGGCAAAGATAGACATGGTAAGTGACTGTAATGAAAAGACTGAAAGGGATGAAAATGGTGTCCAAACAAAGATCCACTCTCATGTTTCTCTGGTTTGATGAAGAAAGGAAGAAGGGGATGGGATTGTGGGGTGAGAGATGAGATGTGTTTTTATATATTAGAAAATGGCATGGAAAAGTGAATGATGCATGAAATATTGTTTTTAATTGTTGTTAGTGCATGCTACGGCTCTTATACAAGTGGAAATCATATAATGGACACCAAACTCGATGTGGGCTTTGAGTCATACGTAACTTATACATATATGCGTCAATACCTAATATGCCACCACATCAAATTCAAACCACCTAATTACATATTCATAATGTAATCCAAAACTATAAGTTAAAATATATAAATAAGAATCACTTCTCTCCAATTCCTATAAAAAAAACTATATCTATCATGCAACACAAAACCTTCTAAATTATTACATGCCAAATCCCACCAAACTAACACTAACACAAACAAATTAGATTGAAAAATAACAAGTCTTTTATCTTGCAAACTAACTTTATCATCTGCAGTATATAGTTTTATTTAACTAAAACGTCACTGTTTATTTTTAGAAAAAAAAAACACGTGATTTTTATAAATATACTTTAGATACAACAAAAGTTTGGTTTAGTTTAGAGTTTTGCATCAGATTTCAAAACATGATTCAAAATTCAATCTAATTCAACAACTGTTTTTTAAGAAAAATTATCTGTTGTGAATATTTATATTTAAAATACGAGCAGTTTTAGATGTAATTCTTAAATTCAAAATCTTTAAATAAAAGCATTTTTCTCATTCTCCTTGAGCTGAATGTTTTGTCTTAATCCTATACATTGAGATTTTTCTTTGTTTATATTTTTATTTATTTCAAATATATATAATAAATTTAACTTAATTTCATTCAATGACTAATCCAAAAGTTTTCTTTTTTGGCCATATAAATTACTCTTGTATTATTAATGATCCATTTATTGGTTTTATCAATTTCTTAATTACCTCTCTCACTCTACATTTTCTGTCTACTTTTTTTAATTTCAATTTCAAAAAAAATTATTAAAAATAATCTGGTAATATAATATGTTCCTAATGTATTTGGATTAGGAAGTGAATTAGAGAGGATAGAAAAGTAAAGAGAGTGGAAAATGTTGTTTGAATAAAGAAAAATAGAGTGAAAAATAAAGAAAATATTAAAAAAAAAGTTTGTGAATAATTAGATTGATATAATAAATTTTTAAAAAATATAAAAAAAAATTA
>Ga0123341_1006354_pt1 | contig 10686 bp, 6 predicted proteins | sample Turbeapinknodule_FD_89959 | JGI IMG/M metagenome (GOLD analysis project Ga0123341, IMG submission 89959) | Root nodule microbial communities of legume samples collected from Mexico - Turtle bean Mexico pink nodule | ecosystem: Host-associated > Plants > Roots > Nodule | place: Mexico: Nepantla...
ATGAGCCGTAATGAAAACGTACCTCTGCAAATTCTGTTAAGTTTACCTTTATAGCTAGGTTTTTTCTCTCTCCAGGCAGTTACGCTTTGGATGCGTGGCTCGCATCCAACCCTGCACGTGTCACCATTTGGGCTGGGGTAGCAGATAGCACCCAGCCCTACACGTGTCATCATCTGAGCTAGGATAACTCGAGCGTCATTTCCATATTGCATCCAACCCTACACGTGTCATCATCCGGGTTTGGGTAACGGGTAGCATCTAACCCTACACGTGTCGTCATCTGGGTTGGGGTAACTTGAGCGTTATTACTGTGTAATAACCAGTCGCGCAGCTAAGTCTCCTACTCAAGGAGTAATCTAGCACGCAATATGCTCTGGAACACCACCTGACGAGGCGAGTATCGGATGCAGCAAAGTGCACCATCTTTGTGATATCGCTTGTTGCAAGTGGCACCTTCCTTATTGCTACGCCATGCATGTTCTAGCTGAGGAAACCTTGCCACCAACGAATGTCCACTCTGGGAATCCTGTCGCTGATGGGCAAGTTGTTCCCCTCAACCCACACGACCTTCACGTCCTATGTTGGCGCAACAATCATCTTACTGAACTTATACGCTTGAACTTACTCTTTTGAGCCTCCAGCAGCTTCAACTAAGCTTACTGGGAGATTCGGCGAAGTGCTCCTTGTGGCGATGTCAGACCACCTGATCTTCCATTACCTACTACGTCGATCACACACAAATTCGGCGTCAACCGACCATGTTCACTATAGAACGCCAGTTCCACGAGTCGGCGACTATGCTCACTTCTGAACTATTCATCTTTCTCTTGTCCACGTGTTCTGCTGAGCACGCCCCACATAGTCACGTGCTAGACATATCATCATACCCGATGACCTGATCGGTACAAACACCAATTGAAATAAAAAAAAACTTTATTATTGTATATAAAATAAAATTACAAATGATGTATATTAAAGAATATGGATACAAAAGAGTTATAGAAGGATGTTGATATTAATTGTTTCTTTTCTAATTCTTAGTTGTTCCTCTTTATATAGGTGAATAATCTTTATTTTGTCTTTGTCTACTATGATTCTAGAATTTATTGATTGATTCTTTCTCTCTTTAGCTAGACCTAAAATGAGTGTACTACTTGCATATATTCAGAACATTTGTTTTGATTTCATGAAATAATAGAAGAGATATTCATTCTCATATCATTTTCTTTCCTTTTACTCTTTTGTTCATCTTTGTTCTCTTTTATTCATCTATGTTCTCTTTTGCTCTGGTTGCTACATTTTTCCATGGGTAAAGTTGTTGATCTCTCACAAGATCTTTGTTCACCTTACCATGTTAGTTCATCAGATAATCCATCTTTGAATAGAGTTTGCTCTCTCGTTACACAACAAAAGAGGCAAATTTTTGGTGATCAAACCAAGGCAATGATTGCTACTAGTAAAGGAGGTTATAAAAACAATGCTACGACTTATGGAAGAGGTGGTGTATACGGAATAGGAAGCTATGAAAGAGGATATACTTCCAAAATTTGCAGTCATTATGGAAAGACAGGGTATACCATTGATACATGCTATAAAAAGCATGACTTCCCACCTCATTTCAAGTTTAAAAATCAGAACCATGATCATGGTCATACTGATGTAGTTTTTCAGAATACAAATTTTAATAATAATGAGCAGAATCATGAAGGTTCAAAGTCAGAAGTGGAGTCTCAACAAATTGGTTTTACTCTTGAGCAGTATCAAACATTGTTAGCTCTTTTACAACAGGCCAAATCTAGTGACAATGTTTCTAATCAAGTCTCTATTATTCCTTTCAACATGACAACACAAACTGGTAATAACTTTATTTATTCCTTCATTTCTTGGATTATTGATAGTGGTGCTATTGATCACATTTGTTCATCCTTAACTTATCTAGTAGTAAAATTGATTGATAAACTATCTTGTGTTCTTACCTTTGACTCTAATGGTTATCACATTCAGAACAAAAACTCCTTGAAAATGATTGGCTCTGCTAAGATGCAATATAGAGTTTATATACTCAAGATCCTATCTTACCAAACACTTCAAATCAAACCCATCAAATCTACACACCCCATCAATATTGTTAATGTCAGTGTTAGTGATCCAGAAACCCTTTGACATTTTTGATTAGGTCATTTTTCAAATACATGTATTGATGTTCTCAAGAATAAATTTCCTTTTGTTAAATATAAAAAATCTTTGTTTGTGATGTCTTTTATTTTGCAAAGTAAAAAAGACTTTCATTTCCTATTAGTACATCTAAATAAATAAAAAAATGTTTTGATTTGATTCATGTAGATATTTGGGGATCAAACTCAATACCTTCAATTCATGGTCATAAATATTTTTGGACCATAGTTGATGACTATTCGAGGTACACATGGGTGTTTCCTTTAAAACAAAAATATGAAAATGTCAAGGTTTTGAAAAATTTTGTTGTTTTTGTTCAAACACAATTTGAGACAGCAATACAAATAATAAGAAGTGATAATGGGACTAATTTTTTTATGACCAATTTCTTTGTCAATAAAGGAATAGTACATCAAACATCATGTGTCAATACTCCACAACAAAATAGTATAGTTGAAAGAACTACATGATCATTTATTAAATGTAGCAAGAGCTCTCATAATACAATCTTGTTTACCCAAAAGTTATTGGTCATATTCTTTGATACATGTTGCACATATTATAAACATGCTTCTCACACCTGTTTCAAACTACTTCTCCTCATGAAATGCTTTTCAAAAATGAAGCATATTTTAATGGATTAAAGGTGTTTGGTTCTTTATGTTATGCTAGCACTTTGTCAACAAATAGAAGAAAAATTGATCCAAGGACATCAAAATGTGTTTTTATTGGTTTTTAAAGGGAGACAAAATGATATCTTTTGTTGAATATTCAATCAAGAGAATTTTTTGTGTCTAGGGATGTTGTCTTTTATGAACATGTTTTTCCATATCAAATATTTCAAGATACTAACAATAAAACTAACAGTCTCAGTATTTATGATCAATTTCTTTTTTACTGAAAATCAACCTATTTTGAGTCAGCCATCACAAGCCATTCTTGCACCTTGTGATAATGCTGAAAATAACAGTAATAATAACTGTTTCACACATTGAGGTTCTAGAAGAAGTTTGTTCCTATATAGACCAAAATCTCAATGAAGATCATGACATAAAACAAAATTCTGAATCACATCAATCTTTCCGAATGAGTACAAGAATAAAAAGACCACCTGAGTATTTAAAGGATTATCATTGTAATCTTAATATTTCCAATACATCTTCAAGAATTAAATATCCTTTGAGTTTTCTTTTGTCTTATAACAATTTATCACCTTCTTACACATCTTTTGTTATGTTTCTTTCTTCGCATGTTGAGCCAAACACTTATTTTGAAGTTGTGAAACATGACTGTTGGAGAAAAACTATACAATGTGAGATATCTGCTTTAGAGTCAAATCAAACTTGAGAGACTACTCTTATGCCTAAGGAAAAAGCTGCCATAGGGTGCAAATGGGTATTCAAAATAAAATATAAGGATGATGGGACAAGTGAAAGGTATAAAGCAAGGTTAGTGGAAAAAGGATACACACAAACATAAGGCATTGACTACCTTGATACTTTCTCTCCACTAGCAAAGATGACCACTATAAGGTTGCTTCTTTCTCTAGCTTCTATTTATAATTGTGAATTGAAACAATTAGACATAAACAATGCCTTTTTACATGGAGATTTGAAAGAAGATGTATACATGGTTGCTCCTCCTGGATTGACTTCTATTCGACCAGGAAAAGTTTGTAAACTAAAAACGGCTTTATATGGCCTTAAGCAAGCCAACATAGTGATTTACCAAACTGTCATCCTTTTTGCTTTCTATGGGATATACTCAATTTATGAATGATCATTCCTTGTTCATTAATTCTTTTGAAGGATCTTTTACAACATTATTGGTGTATGTGGATGATATAATATTGGCACGAAATGATAAAGAAGAGATTGCTCAAATTAAAAAGCCTTGAATCAAACATTCAAGATTAAGGATCTTGGGGATTTAAGATATTTTCTTGGTCTAGAAGTAGCAAGAAGTAAGAAAGGAGTAATGGTGAATCAAATGAAATATGCATTGGAATTGTTAAAAGATGCAGGTCTTTTATCCTGCAAACCTGCACTGAGTCCTATTGATAATCATGAAAAATTCTCTTCTACTAGAAGTGTTCCTTTCACAGATATTCAAGCCTACAAAAGATTGATTGGAAGGCTTATGTATCTCACTAATACCCGACCTGACATAACATTTCATGTGCAACAACTTTCTCAGTTTCTTGCTAAGCCCACAATTGCTCACTATACTACAACGATTAGAATTCTCGAATATATTAAAGGAGTTCCAAGTCTTGGTTTATTTTTCTCTTCCAACACTTATGCTCACCTCAAAGCCTTTTATGATAGTGATTGGGGGCACATGCAGTGATTCAAGACAATCAGTGACTGGTTTTAATGTGTATCTTGGGAATTCTCTCAGATCCTGGAAATCAAAGAAGCAACGAACAATACGGAAGAGTTATTGTGAAGCTGAATAGAGGGCAATGACCACTGTTACGTGTGAAATTCAATGGGTAACTTATCCTTTTTAAGATTTCAAAGTTCCTTTTGAGCAAACATCTATTTTATATTGTGATAAAGACTCAGCAAGATACATTGCAGCTAATTCACTGTTTCACGAGCGTACGAAACATATAGAAATAGATTGTCACGTTGTTAGGGAATGATTAAAGAAGGGTCTCATCCATTTGCTTCCCATTTCCACCACAAAACAACTAGCTGACATTTATACCAAAACTTTAAGTCCTCAGTCTTTCAATAGTATTTGTTCCAAGCTGGGTCTCATCAATATTTGTTGCCCAGCTTGTGAGGGTATTAAAGAATATGAATACAAGAGTTATAGAAGAATGCTAATATTAATTATGTCTTTTCTAATTCTTAGTTCGTTTTTCTTTATAGAGGTGGATAACCTTTATTTTGTCTTTGTCTGTTATTATTCTAGTATTTATTGATTGATTCTTTTTGTCCTTAATTAGACTTATAATGAGTGTACTGCTTGTATATATTCAGATTATTTGTTTTAATTTCATGAAATAATAGAATACATATTCATTCTCATATCCTTTGCTTTCCTTTTACTCTTTTGTGTATCTCTGTTTTCTTTTATTCATCTATGTTCTATTTTATAATAATATAAAATAAACAAAATTAAATAACTAGGAAATTATTGCACTCTCTCTACTTTGTCAACTTTATTTCCTAGTTCGATACCTTATGGTCAATCACACATTATATAAACAATTCATTTTCTTTTCACTCATCACATAGACAGTTCATGTCCTCTCTAACACGTACTTCACAAAGGAAAAAAAAAAAAACACCTTCGGCACTAACAAATACACACAAATTATCAATTCATCAAACTCGTTTTTTTTTCTCACTCAACTTTTACACACTCATCATTTTTCCTGTTTCTTTTATCATTATTCATTATAGATTTGGAAGGAAAGAGGCCAAATTTTCTCTCAAGAGTCTAAAACTTAGCTACCATAAAAAGATAACCTAGTGGAGCCTATGATGTATTACCATATTTAGACCTTTTAGAAAGTTTTCTTTAGTAAAAAAAGATCAAGATTTAGGTTTTCTAAAAAGTCATTTTCAATAAAAAAATTCCAAGCTTTAAAAAAAACTATTTGTTAGTACCAACAAATAAAATATTAGTTTAAAGTCAATTATGCCTTGTTTTCGTTGCCCGTAAGTAATTTACTTTTAAGTCAATTAAAATATATATTTTGTTTAAATAATGATTCATCTTTTTTCTAAATCTATATTCATGTTATATTAAATCAAATGTATATGCATTATATTTAAATATAAGTTTTTTGTTAGTACCTAGAAATATATTATTACTTCTTTTTTTTTGTCCTTGTATTTCTTTTCCCAACTCCTATCATTTTTATTTTATTTTAGTCCTTCTAATATAATAATGATGTGCGTGCACTATATTAATATGAATTATAGCTATAAATCCCCCTAGCTTCAATTTATTACACAAAATTGCACTAATATATAAATCTACACGTTCAACTCATTTAAATCCAAATCTAGGTACATAGCTTCCAACCAAAAAAAGTTCCTTAAACAAACATCGCACCAAAAAACAGCACTAAATTGAATCATTAACCTACTTCAATATTTTCAATACAAGCCATTATAACTTTACAAGTACTAAATGCATCCCTTCCCTAAAATAAGACGATGAAATGAGAAAATCATGTGATGTGCTCGTTCCCAAGTCACAATTAACACAATTTAACGTGGAAGAACCAAGTGGATTTGATGAACACACACACAACTATGTACTACATCAATCAAATCCGTCATTAAATTTGTCACGGTTGGGTTGGTGTGGAGCCAATCCTAGGTCCCAAATATTTCTGCCACACCTAACAATGTGATCCTTATTTGCTTTCGATTAAATTAAAATAGCTAAAAGGACAATGATTCCATGTATAGAGGCAGCCATGCAATTAAAATCACCAGTTGGATCCAACTACGTGTAGAAAATTCTTTAGTACACGGATTTTGGACATTCTCCAAGTCACATACACGTACATTTCAATAATTGGCATATATGTGAAGCCCACAAAAATTTAATTCAGAGATAGCAAGAACATTGCTTCTCAAAACTTGTGGATGAGAAACCATTCATTTTATTGTCTCTAGCCAATTTTTTGGAACTAATTAATATACAGATTACCTTTGTCATGCTAAACGAATTGATAAGAATATGGAAAATCTATTTTTGTCTGAGATGCATTAATAATGGCTTCCCTTGGCCTCAGCCTCAGAGTCTTACCACCATTATTGGTTCATTAACCATTCGTTTGATGATTGAGAGACTCCAGGTAGGAGAAGGGTCGCTTTCAATACAGGAAAACTTGATCATGCAACATTCTTAACTAAACCCACTTTGACTGGTAGCTAGGGTTTTGCATAATAATACTCACAGATTGAGGTAACCAAAACTTTCACAGTCTGAATATAATGCCCATTTTGCTTGTTGTAGAGAAGTATCTCACCTATAACAAAAGATTAATTATTTTGGCACTAGAAAGAGCTTTTGCAAAGCTTATTCGTATGCATCAAATATATATGTGTATAAGTTATTTATTTTTTTAAACAAAATTATGTGTTTAAATAATTATAAATCTACATATATATAGTTGTATTTATTAAAAAATGAATTTTAAATTTAATTTAACCTTGTGAAATTTTAATTTATAAAGTGAAATTTCCATTATGAGATGTTCGTGTCCTAGTTGATGTAGAATCTTTAACACACATCTCTTACGTCGAGATCCTCTAACTCATGCGTGAGACTATATATTTAATCATTATTGTTTTATAATTGAAAGATGTGTTAAGTAGGGATTTGTGATTCATGTAACCATGCAGTTTTTGGGTGGTGATTGGAAATTTGATTGAGATCGATATGAAGAATATTGTGTTTTTTTTTATATACAACTGGACTTAGTTAGTGTCTAATGTACTCTTTTGTAAGAGTTGAAGTACTCTAAAGTGGATCATATTTATTAATTTTTATTGTTAATAAAAAAATTATATATTTATGAGTGATCGGAAAACTTACAAATGACTTGATAAGTTCAAAAGACTTTCATTAGAATAATTTTTAAATAACTTTGATATTATATTAAAAGATAAATTTGAGTCTAACTCAACTTTATACAATCAATTTATAAGATAAAATTTACACACATTTATATATTATATAAAAAATTTAATTTTTTTTTACATATTCTTCTAAATTATTTTTGAAGTTTAACAGTGATGCGCTAACAACTCAATTATAAACCAAAAACCCTAAGATAAATTATCATAGTTAATGGTTGTGATAAGATGTTTGTCTGAAATTATTTTGCAGTATCAGTGATTTTCTCTCTCTCTCTTATTTTATTAAGTTTAATTGAAATATAAATTTAAATATAAATGTTTACATATTAGATTTCACATATATTGGAATTTTTTTAAACTTTTTTATTTAAAATAACTTATTTTTCTGTTACTCTAGTATTGGTACTGAATACTTGTCGTCTTTGTTAATATTTAATGTGTTAGAAACCAAATTGTTCACTTCTAATGAGATTTTTCCTTTCACAGTACTCAAATTTGACACCTTGCTTGAGAAAATCAGTCCAGTATCACGCGAAAAAATAAGCTGATAATTGACTTTTTACTAGTTTTGCTTTTAACTTTCTTTAATTATTAACTTAAAATTTAATCCAAACGAAAAAATAGTTTAGTTTGTATAATCAATTTCAGAAATACTCCTTACAGTACATAAAAAAAAATGATTAAAGTTAGTTATAAAATTAGAGTTGTTAAAGAATGAGTATGATTTAGAGAATAAAATAAAGAAGAGAAAAATAGAAGAAAAGTGGACAGGGCTGATACAGGGGAGGCTATGAAGTTGGTGGGTCATTCCCATTAGTCGCTTTCCACTCGAGCGGCAATGACCTGTTAAGACTCCACTTCGGATGGGGTCACTCAGGTCCTCTCTCTTTCGTTACAACTACAATTTGCTTCCCTCGTCAAAATAACAATAAAATAATTATCTATAACCATTGCAAATATATATTCGTTAATAATATTGATTAACGGATGTGATAGCCTATACTTGTTCATAAAAGTAGTCCAAGGTTTGAATTTTGGTTATATTACATTTTTATGTGTTTTTATTTGAACTTGGAACCTTATTAGAGGAGTGGGTGAGTAGGGGGGAATCTTGTTTTCTTGTACAGTTATGAATTTTTTAAAATGAGCTTAGTCGGTGATTTCCAACATGGAATGAAGACTTATTTTTAACAAGTTAAAGTGATAATAATACAAGATAAAATGACTATGAAAAAAATGATAATTCTTCATAAAAATATGTACCTTGTAATCTTTCAGTTGTTTAGAGAGTTGGAAACACGTTGATTTGATTAAAATTAATATAGATGATATTTTTAAGAGTTTTTTTCGGATCTTGTTGTTTGTGTTAAGATTTTTAGGGACAATACGAGAGAGTTTGTTGTTGGATTTTCTTCCTTCTTTGGTATTCAATCGTCAATTTCTGTTGAATTTGTTCTTGCCAGTTGATTTGCTCGTCGGTTGACTCTGATGACAAGTTCTAGTTTCATCTGTCTATTCACGAATCCGTCCTATCTCTTGTTGCTATTGAACGTAGCTCCGTTGAAATAGAGAGGGTCCTACCTGTTGATTGTACTCCGAAAATCAAGTCAGTAAAGGGCTTCCTAGAATTTAAGAAGCATTCAGTTTCAGTCTTAGAAACAACGTACCTTTACCTGGGGTCTCAAGCCCCTTTTATAGCTTACCTCTTGTAACAACTTTCTATCATGAGAATCTAATCTCAACTGAAAGCATACTTAATAGGAGAAACATATTCTGTGATTGGTTACTAGTGGAAACCCAGTGGTTGTTCTGAGAACTAGATATAGCTCAAGGTCGAGTGAACCAATATAAATTGTCAGTGTAATCTCTCTCTCTCACTCTTTATAAATTTTTTGTTTTGATTTTATTTTTGCTGTTGCCATAAACAACCGGTTAAAACGAAGTTTCAACCGATTGAAATTCTGCAAACAATTTCATTTACAATGTTTGATTGACTTCCTTGATTACTTCTTTTGTGATTGTTGCTAAAACTTCATTCTTATCCAATCTTTTCGAAAAATCTTTTGACAAACAATTCACCCCTTCTCTTGTTTAAGCCATTAATTCTAACAGCCCTTGCGCAACTACATCCAAATAGCTGGGCATTTTGATGTGAGTTGATTTTTAGATGTTTTCATTTAGGTGACACTTTACTTTAAGATTGAGATTTTAAGAGTTAATGGTGATGACCTTAGAAAAATTCCCACTAGACACTAACTTAACCAAGTGGTTAAGTAGGTGTGAAGGTGCATTTCACAAAGGCAAAGATAAAAAAGGCATTGTATGGTGACATGTATGCAATTGTCGAAATAAAGAGGAAAACTAGGAAACATTAATGGAAAGAAAACATGAAGGAAATGGAAGAAGAAACTTATGGAGATGGTGGTGGGTGGTCACACCACTTGATGGGTGGAAACCACCAAGATAAGTGCTAGGCTGCCACTTGAGAGTTTCATTCTCATCAAGATAAGACCAAAAGAAAGAGGAGACAATACTCACTCAAACTCTCACAATATTTGTGCAGAGTAACTTTTCTATTCAATTTCAACATGTAAAATACAATGGGTGACCTCCTATTTATAGGTGAAGGAGCCTTAGGGTTTGACTAAGTAAAACCCGCATCCTAGACTTGTCCTTCTAAAAACTGTTAGGATTGATGGCTAGAACAAGAGAGGGGGGGGGGGGGGGGGGTTTTTTTTTAACTTTTTGAAATTTTTTTCTAAATTTATTTTTAAAATTTCTATCCAAGCAAAATTTTTTTGAAAAGGCTTTCAAAAAAATTTCCCCCCCCCCCCCTCTCTTGTTCTAGCCATCAATCCTAACAAGAATTGACACTAACATTACAGGATTTTACAAC